>MDTC01137253.1_pt1 | contig 10105 bp, 10 predicted proteins | sample 811181 | NCBI WGS metagenome assembly MDTC01 (sample SAMN05326644, study PRJNA326480) | marine metagenome | isolation source: seawater | place: Pacific Ocean: North | collected 2011
AATGATCAAAAACTCAATAGATTTCCATCAACTGTTACAGCAAACTATTCTGTCACTCTTTTAAAGCCAACTCCTTATGGGGAAATATTATATTTCACAGGAAAAACCAAAACCCTTTCAAAAAATAAAGCTGAAGTTGAAATGAATCTATATGTAGGTGATTTGCATTGCGCCATAGGCAAAGGATTATTTATAGCTGTCAAAGAAGAACACCCCGCTTTTCACCGTTGGTAAATTTTAATGACTATTATTAAAATTATAGATATGTTAACAGAAATAATAAATACTAAAAAATTTTAAGAGATTAAATATGAAGATATTGGGAATAGAGCATCTAGGAATTGCGGTTGAGAATATTGATGATACAGCTCCTTTTTGGAAGCACGTAATGAATATTCCTCATAGATCAACTGAGCGCGTTGAAAATGAAAAAGTTACAACGGATATTTATGATACTGGAAAAGGCAAAGTTGAGCTATTAGAGCCAATTGGAAGCGCATCCACAATTAAAAAATTTATTGATAAAAAAGGACCTGGAGTACATCATGTATGTTTTGAGGTAGATGATATATATACAGCAATAAAAGAACTTAAAGAAAAGAATATAAAAATAATAAACGATGTGCCTAGTATTGGCGCTGAAGGCTATAAAATTGTATTTATCCACCCAAAGAGCACGGGCGGCGTTCTGGTTGAGCTTGCAGAAAAACCTTAATTGATGCTTTTTGCAATACTTTGGATTAAAGCCCAGGATTTTTTTATATGCCCAATAGTACCCGTTGCTTGACCAATGCTGAACCTAAGTATATACTCATCATCTATTTTTGTTCTAGTTATATATAGCTTACCAGTTTTATTGATTTCTTCATGCAATCTTCGGTTAAAATCGCTTCCTTTCTTATGTTTAAAACATATAAGGTTTAATGGAACAGGTGCTACTATTTCAAAATTATTATCTTTTTCAATCCAACTCTTAAGCTCTTGTGTGTGTTTAACGTTTTCCCGTATATATTCTTGTAATCCTTCTATTCCGTAATAATTAATCACTTGCCAAAGCTTAAGTCCTCTAAATTTCCTTCCTAGAGGCACACTCCAATCCATATAATCTATTACTTTACCAGATTCTGAGCCTTTATTTTTTAAGTACTCCGGTATAACTGACATTGCATTGATAATTCTTGATCTATCATCAATATATAATACACTGCAATCAAAGTTGGTAAGCATCCATTTATGCGGGTTAAATGTATAGCTATTAGCATATTCTAAACCCTCTTGAATATGTCTGTATTCTGGACAGAGTGCAGCTGATCCTGCCATAGCTGCATCCACATGAAGCCAGGTATCATATTTTTGACATATTTTACCAATATCTGAAATAGGATCCATAGCTGTAGTATTGGTAGTGCCAACAGAAGCGCAAACAAATGTTGGAGTAAATCCATTTGATATATCTATTTCAATTTGTTCTTCAAGTTTTTTAGGTATCATGGCGTAATTTTTATCTACACCAATTACTCTCAAACTATTTTTTCCTAGCCCAGCAATTTTTACTGCTTTTTCAATAGAAGAATGCGAATGAGATGAAACGTAGGAGGTAAGCTTGCTTTTAGCTGCATTAGAATTAAACTCTCCTCTTGAAGCATACTCTCTTGCACCAATTAAAGATACTAAGGTAGAGCTTGATGCTGTATCTTGGATAACACCTCCACCAATTGTGTTGGATTTGAATTTTTCAGGCATACCCATCATATCAACCAACCAATCTAAAACATGTGTCTCTACTTCTGTACATGAAGGGCTAGTTTCCCAAAGCATTCCCACAATCCCTGTTCCTGTTGCAATCATGTCTGCAAGGATTGCTGGTCCGCTTGACGCACCAGGAAAAAAGGCGTGAAAATTTGGAGATTGCCAATGGGTCATACCAGGCATCATGATATCCATATCTGAAAGAATATCATCATACTTTCTTCCTTTTAATGGCGGTTCTTTAGGAAGGTTTGATCGAACTTCTCCAGGTTTTACCTGAGAAAGAACGGGGTATTCTTCTATATTTTCATAATAATCAACAAGCCAGTCAATAACCTTGTAGCCTTGCTTGCGAAATTCATCTGTTGTCATATGTAATTTTGAAGTCTTATTCATTCTTTACCTAATATATATTATATAATTTATTATGTAATTTAAATGCGAATATGGTTACACTAAAAGACATAGAATCAGCTCATGAAAGAATTCGTCCGTTTATACATCGAACGCCTATCTTAACTAATTCAAGCCTAAACAAGCTATCGGGCGCTGAATTATTTTTTAAATGTGAAAATTTTCAAAGAGCTGGATCTTTTAAAATCAGAGGTGCGACAAATACGGTCGAGCTTCTTACGGATATAGAGTTCAGTCAAGGTGTTGCAACTACTTCCTCTGGTAATCATGGAGCCGCTTTATCTATGGCTGTATCAAGACGCGGAGGAACTACTAAGGTAGTTATGCCCCATAATACGCCAAAAATCAAAGTAAACAATGTGAAACGTAATGGCGGTGAGGTTGTATGGTGTGAGCCTGATCAAAAATTTAGAGAAAGCGTTTTAAGAAAAGTAGTTGAAGAAACAGGTGCAACCGTAGTCCATCCTTACAACGATGAAAGAATAATGGCCGGTCAGGGTACATGCGCCAAAGAAATGATAGAAGATATACCTATATTGGATTGTATTGTCTCTCCAGTTAGTGGCGGCGGATTATTGAGTGGAACTTTAATTGCAGCTAAAAATATGAAAAACACAATTAATATTTATGGAGCTGAGCCTAAAGAAGCAGATGACGCCTATCAATCTTTAAAGTATGGTAAGATTATTCCTAATAAAACAATTAATACTATTTGTGATGGTTTGCGCGCTGAAATTGGATCAAAAACTTTTCCGGTTATTCAAAATTTAGTAGATGAAATAATACCTGTCAGTGAAAAAGATATTATTGATTCATTGCAAATGATATGGGAAAGGATGAAAATCATTGTTGAGCCATCCTGCTCAATAAGCTTGGCAATGGTTTTAAAAAATAAGAAATTGTTTAAAGATAAAAATGTTGGGTTGATTATGTCTGGCGGAAACATTGATTTAAATAAACTGCCATGGATGTAATAAAATTGCGTTTTTATTGCTTCTTATTTTTTTCCACATTGTGGTCTCAAAATAATCCCCAACAAGTAGATATTAATATACTAACAACGATGGATATTGCGTATGCAGGTAAAATTTTTATCAATACAGCTCAGCGAGCTTCAAACGGTCTATACAAAGAAGAAGTAGAATCAAAATATGAAAAATTCTACGTTAGAATGTTTGCAGGTGGCAATAAAACTGTAGGTAAAATTTTAAGTGATCATAATCAAGCATTGACAATGTATGATAAAACTGAAAAAAAATATTCTGAGGAATTGTTTACAGCTATTAGAAGCAATAATGGTATTCCAACATTAAAAGATGTGACAAAAATGGAGCCAGGTGGAGGTAGAGGCGATAATTCTTCAGATACGACTAGATCAAACAGTCAGAGCGATACAGATAGAAAAATATCTCGATCAATATCAAATAATTACATAAATATAAACGATTTTGATTGTAGAAAGATCACCACAAAAATATCTGACGAAAATGGGTCGATTGTTATAGAAGAATGGGTTACTAGCGATACATCTTTATTTAGTTTTGTAGAAAATGAATTAATTACTTTAATATCTACTTATGGTGGCAGCTATGAGAAACCAAGGGTTTCGTCCGACTGGATAAAATCAATAGATCCAAATAAAAAAATTGCCAATCTACCAGGAGAAATCATTAAAAGCAGTATTGTTTGGAAAAATGATGAAGGGAAAAATAGTTTTTCTATGAAAAGAGAGATTTTGTCTGCATCTGTGTCTAGTTATAATTCCAAAGAATTTGAAATTTCAAAAAAATTCAATAAAGTTTCAGAGCTTGATTAGAACAGTCATTTATAGTCTTGTCGCAACAAATTAAAGATATTGTAAATATTGTCCCCATTGATCCGGGTGTTTATTTTTTTAAAAATAATAAAAATGACATCATTTACATAGGAAAGGCAAAAAATATACGAAATAGGGTTCGATCGTATTTTCAAAAAAATAAATATCAAACTCCAAAAAATATTTCAATGATTAAGCGTATTGTTGACATTGAGTGGATAGTAGTTAGAAACGAAGTTGAGGCGTTATTAACTGAAGCCAATCTTATTAAAAAACATCAGCCCTTTTATAATGTTAATTTAAAAGACGATAAATCTTTCCCATTTATTAGAATAACGAATGAACCTTACCCGAGAGTATTTATTACTCGAGATATAATCAAAGATGGTTCAAGGTATTTTGGACCCTATACTGATGTTATATACCTAAGAAGAACCTTGAAGGCAATTCGAAGAGTTTTTCCGGTTAGAAGCTGCGATTTTTTTATTGATGATAATGTTATAAAGGAAAGCAAAATAAGCCTGTGTTTGGATTATCATATAAAAAAATGCGAAGGTCCTTGTGAAGGGCTAGTCAGTTCACAAAAATATAATGAAATGATTAATAATATTATTTCATTTTTGCACGGCAAAACTAAGAAGTCAGAAGATTATATAAGTAAGCAGATGAAAACTGCATCAAAGGATTTTCGCTATGAAGACGCTGGTATGTTTAGAGATCAATTGCATGCTATTCGAGAATTCACGGATAAGCAAACCAAGATAAATGCAGATTTTGAAAATAGAGATATTATAGCTCTATCAAAACAAGACGATTTTGGAATAGTCGTAATTGTTCGAATTAGAAATGGTAGAATTGCTAGTCGTGAAAAATTATCATTGAACAATCTTGATGACAATGGTGCGGTAATAAGAACTGTAATAACTCAATTTTATTTTGATACAGATTATATTCCTTCAGAAATTTGTGTTCAGCATAAACCTGAATCAATTGATGAGTTAGCGATCTGGTTGAAAGATAAAAAAGGTAAAAAAGTAAAAATTTTTGTACCTCAAAAAGGAGAGAAGGCAAAGCAGCTTCGTCTCGCTCATCAAAATGCAAAACTATTGCTTGGTGAATGGATACTAAACAAGAAAAAACGTAAAGATCTAGTTCCTAAGATGATAAAACAGCTTCAAGATGATTTGCAATTAAAAGTAGCTCCAAGAAAAATCGAATGTTTTGATATTTCACATTTAGGAGGGACTAATACCGTAGCTTCGATGGTCTCTTTTATTGATGGGAAAGCAAGAAAATCAAATTATAGAAAATATAATATTAAATCTGTTACAGGAATCGATGACTTTGCATCAATTAGAGAGGTTGTCTTACGTAGGTATAAGCGATTAAAGGTTGAAGGGGAAGGTTACCCGGATTTAGTAGTTGTTGATGGAGGTAAGGGGCAATTATCAATGGCTTTATCTGCATTAAGAGAGCTGGGCCTAGACTACATCCCCGTAATAGGTTTAGCTAAAAAACTGGAAGAAGTTTTTGTGCCTGGACAATCAAACGCTCAAACGATTCATAGGCAATCTCCTGGGTTAATTTTATTGAGAAAAATTAGAGACGAAGCGCATAGGTTTGCTATAGAGTTTCAAAGGAGCAAAAGAAAAAAATCGGTAACTAATTCTGTATTTTTAAAAGTGAAGGGGGTTGGTATTAAAAAAACACAATTTTTATTATCTGAGTATAAAGATATGAGTGTTATTGCTAATCTAGAAATTAATAGATTAGCAGATGAGCTCTCTGTATCAATAAATACGGCTCAAGAAATAATTAAAATAGCGAAAGAAATTAAATCTTGAAATTATTTTCTTTCATCCATTCATCTGAAACAAATTTGCTCATATAATTTCGTATTCCATCAGCAAGTATGCATAAACATTTTTGACCTTTTTTAAGTGACTTGGCAGCTTGCAATCCCGCCCAAACCACAGTACCGCTTGACCCGCCACATAAGAGCCCCTCTTTTTTTATTAATTGCCGCGCTATATCGAATGAATTCTCATCATTAACCTTGATATATTGATCGATAAGCGAATTATCTAGGACATCAGGAAAAAAATCATAGCCAATACCTTCAACCTTATAAGGAAATATTTCATTTCCACCACCCAGAATAGATCCAAATGGATCAGCGCCGATAATTTTAATATTTGGATTTTTTTGTTTTAAATATTTTGCAATGCCAGTTATAGTGCCACCTGTGCCAACTCCAGTTACAATCATATCAATTTCTCCATTAAAATCTTCCCAAATTTCAATTGCTGTTCCCTTTTCATGTGCATCTGGATTATCGTTATTTGCATATTGATCAAGAATGTGAGCATCAGGCATTGATTCACATAGTTTTCTTGAAACATGAAATAATCCCTCAGGGTCATCATGGCCTGCTTCGGTAGGCGTTCTAATGATTTTTGCTCCTAAGGCTTTTAGGGTTACCTCTTTTTCCATGCTCATTTTTTGGGGCATAACAATAATCATTTTGTAGCCTTTAACCGCAGCAGCTAATGCAAGACCTATTCCTGTATTTCCAGAGGTTGGCTCAATAAGTGTATCTCCAGGTTTGATCTTGCCACTTTTTTCAGCATTTTCAATCATTTTAAGGCCAATTCTATCCTTAACAGATCCACCTGCATTTAAAAATTCACACTTAGCATATAATTCGCATTCTAATTCGCTGCCTAATGTATTAAGTCTAACAACTGGGGTTTTGCCAATTGCGCCTAAAATATCGCTATGTATCATACTAGTTTTCTTTTTTTATGTATTAAATTAATACGTTTAATTTATTTAATATTCATTATCTAGTATGTCGAATTTACTCATCATATCCGCAACCAACGATAATAATTTAGAATTATCTAATAGGCTTCAATCTATGCTAAATGAGCTTAGCGCTGAATCAAAAGTAATTAGTTTAGAGAATTTTGATTTCCCTCTTTTTGGTGGAAAAACAGATGTTGATGATAGCATTATTAAAGAATTAGTTGATGACCTATCTTTGGCAAAAGGTTTAATTTTTTGCGCACCTGAATATAATGGAGGTGTACCTCCAGTATTATCAAATGCTATAACATGGGTTACCGTTAAAACTCCTGACTGGAGAGATGCTTTTTCAGGGAAATTTGCACTTATTGCAACCTCTAGCGGAGGATATGGCCACCGTTTTTTGACCGCCTTTCGTTCTCAATTAGAACATTTAGGCGTTAATGTTCTTGCTCGAAACATATCGGATCAACAAGATAAGCCCCTGAAAGAAGATTCTGTTAAAAAAATCCTTCAAGGGCTAATTGATATTGCGATCTAGCTAGATAGCGTTAATTAGTTAATTTTAATTTTCTTCACTTCTGGCTTTACTTCTTCTGCTTTTGGGATATTAACTAAAAGCATACCGTTTTTGTATTTGGCGCTGATTTTTTCTGTAAGTACAGACTCAGGTAATGTAAAAGACCTCTCTATATTATCTGATTGCCTTTCGTTAATTGTATAGCTTATTTCTTTATTATCATTACCTTGTATGGCTGATAGTTTTAATACATCATTTTCAATTGATAAATTAATATTCTTTTTTTCAAACCCCGGGAAATCAGCTTTTAGTTCGAATTTAGAATCGTACTCAGTTATATCAACTGCAGGTAATTGATTTGATTTATGTGTATTTATATTCCAACCATCATTAAAAATATTATTGATCATTTGATCAAATTCATTTATTGATAGTTGTCTTGGTTTCCATTTAATTAAAGTCATTTTTGACTCCTTTGTTTATTTTATTAATAAATTCATTTTTATATATGCAATCACCATGCCATTTTATATTTATTGTCAATATTTCATATATATAGTGACTATATGGCAATATGATATGTAATTATGGCAGTCAAATAATTTAAAATTTAATTATTTATAATAAATATTTACACAATAGTGGAATAGGCTTGTAGAGAGTTAAGTGGAAACAGTAATTTAATTAGTAAAAAATATTATGAATCAACAAATTGCAGCTTCAAATAGAAAAGCCTATCATGAATATCATATATTAGATAAATATGAAGCTGGAATTGAATTACTTGGAACTGAGGTAAAAAGTTTACGTGAAGCACAGGCTAATCTTAAAGAATCATACGTTATAATTAGAAAAAACCAAGCATGGATTAGCGGTATGCATGTAAACCCTTATTCAAATACTGGTCATGAGGGGCACGACCCTTTGCGAAATCGAAGACTTCTATTAAATAAAAGAGAGATACTTAAAATTAAGCAAAATATTGATCAAAAAGGTTTAACCGCTATACCATTAAAGCTATATTTTAACAACAATGGCTGGGCTAAGCTTGAGATAGGTTTGGCTAAAGGCAAAAAAATATTTGATAAAAAAAGCTCAATTAAAGAAAGAGATATAAAAAGAGATATGCAGCGTGAATTAAGAGATAGATATAAATGAAGTCATACACCTATGAAGACCAATTAAGCTTAATAAAAAGAGGTGCTGAGGAGATTATTCCTGAAGAGCAGCTTCTTGAAAAGATTAAAAAATCAATCAAGTCTAACTCTCAGCTTCGAGTTAAGCTTGGATGTGATCCAAGTAGACCAGATTTACATGTTGGTCATGGAGTGGTGCTTCGCAAACTACGCCATTTTCAAGATCTTGGCCATCAGTCTATACTAGTAATTGGTGATTTCACAGCAATGATAGGTGATCCTTCTGGGCGCAATAAAACACGACCGCAGTTAACCTTAGAAGAGGCAATGGATAATGCCCAATCCTATATTGATCAAGCTGCTCAGATTCTAGATAAAGACAAGTTGAAAATAGTTTATAACTCTCATTGGTTGAATAAGATGAATTTTAGTGACGTTATAAAGCTTTCAAGTCATTACACGGTTGCTCGAATGCTTGAAAGGGATGATTTTACAAAACGCTATCAATCTGAAGTACCAATATCTATTCACGAGTTCATGTATCCATTAGCACAGGCAATGGATTCAGTTCATTTAAAAGCAGATATTGAACTTGGAGGAACGGATCAAAAATTCAATCTTTTAGTGGGGAGAGACCTTCAGAGAGAATACAATCAAGACCCTCAAGCGATTATCACGCTTCCATTGCTAGAAGGAACTGATGGTAAGGATAAAATGTCGAAATCATATGGAAATGATATTGGTTTAACGGATTCACCTGAAGACATGTATGGAAAAGCAATGTCAATTAATGATGAAATGATAGTTAAGTATTTTATTCTTGCTGCTGATGCTAACGATGAGGTTATTAAAAAGGTTAAATCTGACTTAAGTAAACCTGGATACAATCCAAGAGATGCAAAAAGATTGCTTAGCAGAACATTGGTTGAGCTTTATTACGATAAAGATAATGCAGAAAAAGCAGAAGAACACTTCGATCAAGTTATTGTTAACAAAAATATTCCTGAGAATATGCCAGAATACATAGTTAAAGGTGAAATGTTCATTGTTGATATTATTTTTGAGTCTGAGATGGTAAAGAGTAAAAGCGAAGCAAGAAGATTGATTAAGCAAGGCGCCATAAGTATTGATGGAGATAAAGTTATTGATGCCAACCTTAAGATTAGTGCTGACCTTGGTAGTGTTGTCAAGATCGGCAAAAGGCGTTTTTTAAGATTGGTATGAAAAAAATTCTTATCGCCATATCTTTTATGGTAATCTTTTTACCTTCTTGTTCTAAATCAACAAAAACAAAATTGGTTGTTTATCTTGTTTCTGATCAACTAACGCCTGATATTTTTAATAAATATGATTCTCTTTTTACAGGTGGGTTCCGATGGTTGATTGATAATGGAATTAGATATACTAATGTACATCATAATCATGCAAATACTTCAACTGGCCCAGGGCATTTTGCGCTCTCAACTGGAGTACACCCTGGAAATGGTGGAATTATTGATAATGAATGGTACGATAGAGAATTGAAACGAATCTACTATGTTGTTGAAGATACTATTGCGAAAAATTTTTCAGGAAAGGATAGCGGTAGATCTTATCGAAATATTAAAAATACCAGCCTTGCTGATTGGATGAAAGAGAATAATCATAAATCAAAAGTAGTAT
>MDTC01251585.1_pt1 | contig 10105 bp, 4 predicted proteins | sample 811181 | NCBI WGS metagenome assembly MDTC01 (sample SAMN05326644, study PRJNA326480) | marine metagenome | isolation source: seawater | place: Pacific Ocean: North | collected 2011
GGATAACCGTGTGACTGTTCCTGCTGCTGATCTGACTTACAACTCTGCTACAGATGAAACAACCTTTGACATGGTTAAAGGCGACGTTGAGAGTGACACAGTTTGGAGTAATACAGCTGGTCTAATAAATGGTGTACAAACATGGAACAACATAGAACGTGCCTTTGATGGTTCTACAACTACATTTGCAGAACACACCACAGGTGCTGGATCGATATTTAGAAGTGCATCCTGGCCTGAAGACATTCCATACAACACTTTAGAAGTGTATGTTATGAACTCTGTTGGCAACATTAGTTATGACGGAAACACGATAGATACAGTATTTGGTGATCCTGACTCAGGAGAAGGTTGGTACACAGTTGATGATCAACCAGGAACCTTAACTGGCACAGGAGGTTTTAATTTTACAGCTGCATTTGACACTAATCGAACACCGACAGGAGATCCGTGTCGTGTTGCGGCAATTCGCATCAACGGTAATCGGATTATTCGAGACAACATTGATCCAATTCGTGAAGACTTTATCAGCCCTACTCACAAAGACATCTACGCCTATGTAACTAACACTGGCAATGATCAGGGTAGGTTTGCACAAGTCAGCTGGAACACCACACCAGAGCCCTCTGTAGGTACTCTCAAGGGTAACTGGTCTGGTCAGGACATTCAGCTGGGATATCTCTTTAACAGCTCTGTCACTGTTCCTCAGTTTTATCTCAACAGACCTGAAGGCAATAGTGTTAGGTCTAATACTCGCAATAACCTGACTCTACACAGACTGTTCTTAGAGACAGGTGCTATTGGAGTCACTGACTACACACTTGAACGTAAAGGTAAGACTGACTATGTAGGCACTATTGAAGGTGTCAGGTTTGATGAGTATGACGCTAACGATCCTCTGCTGAGTGAGAGTCTGCGTACTTACATCCCAGTCTACGAACGAAACACAAACGTAGTCTTAAAACTACACAGCGAACATCCCTCTCCTTTTAGCTTGTTCTCAATCTCTTGGGAAGGTGATGCTAGTAATCGATACTATCAAAGTGCCTAATTACATTCACCCACTCACAGCGGAGGCCGCGATTTACGTGGTCTCCCACCTTCGTGATGACGATTACCGTGAACTAACAGAAGGTCATGGTCTTCATCCAATCCAAGCAGCAGTTGTCCCGATGGAGGATGACGCTGTTTGGTTTGAAGTGCCTAACGGCAAGACTGCCGGTATGGCAGGTGTGAGCCCAGATGGTCAAATCTACATGCTCTGCACTCCAGCAATACACGAGTACCCATTAACCTTTGCTCGTGAAGCAAAACGTTTTATTGATAGTCGGAAAGAGCCAGTGCTCTGGAACATTGTTGATAAGCGTAACACAGCCCATACAAGACTGCTCAAGTTCCTAGGTTTTGAACTAGGGAAAGAGATTGTGTATGGACCAAATAATTTAACCTTTATAGAGTTTAGCCGTAATGGTGTATCCAGTTCCTCTAGCGTTCGGCGTAGCCCAATTCGCGGGTAATGCCCTTTCAGCATTTGGCCAGCAAAGCCAAGCTGAGCAAGAGTATAAATATAACGAAAAAATTCGTAGGCGTAAAGATCGGTATGCACAAGCTGATTACCAACGACGTGTTAAGCAATCCCAGAATGACTGGAATCAAGCAATTAAGATTCGACAGGCTGAGATTAAACAATACCATGCTCAACGCCACGAAAACAATATTGCTGCTAACCGTGCAATGTATGCTAACAATAAGCGGATGGCAGAAATACAAGACCAGTATAAATCTAAGGCATTAGATTCTTACATTCAAGTAATGGAGATGAATGCTGCAGGTTCTGCTGCTGGTCGTACAGGTAGGCGTGCTGGTATGGCACAACGATCTAACATTGCTGCATTAGGTAGGCAAATGTCTTTGCGTGGTGATGCGCTTGTCAGAGCACAAGAAGATACTATTCTGTCTAACCAAGAGGTACAACAGAATCGTAGAATCCGTGATCTGAATGCTTACTTCCCAGTGTCTGTACCTATGCAGAAACCACTTGCACCAACACCTCCAATGCGTTCTGTTGCGGCACCACGCCCAAGCCGTATGGGTCTCTATTCTTCACTGGTTGGATCAGCATTCGGTGCAGTAGCAACTGTTCATAACATGGATCCTGAAGGTATCTTTGGTCAATCTATGAAAACGACTACTATTGGACAAGGCTTCTAATGTATGTTAAAACTTCTACCCTTATTCTTACTACTCTCTACGACTCCGTATGACATGGCAACAAAAAAATACCGACCAAGCAATGACAATCAAATAACTACACGGCGTGGTCAGTTCAACCCACAACAGATTGGTTCTGCTGCTGGTGCTATGCGTCAGGAGTTTCAACGACGGCGGCAACAAGATGCTATTTTTGAAGCCCAAGAAGAGGCTAACCAACGGATCGACCTAGCTAACCTTGACCAGAAGAAAGCTAATGCTTTAGCTTATGGTAAGGATATGGAATCAATGGCTCAGTTCAGTGAAACGTTGCTGAACAAAGTCATGGACTTTAAGAAAGCATCAAATGAAGCTGAGCAAGTAGAAGGTTTAAACTACGCCTTTACCCATGGACTTGATCCTGAGAAAGCAGCAGCTTTTGATGCTGACTATGATAACCTTGTAGAAGTTGATACTGCTGGTCGTAAGGCTGCAACCGAAGCTCAGCGTCAAGGTGCTGATGCTACGACTGTAAAACAAATCCGTAAACTATCTGCATGGGAGGCTGTTGGTTATGCCAAAGGTCAAGCCATTATGGGTGGTCAGAGGTATGGTGATTTTTTTCAACAAGCTAAGAATCAAGTCAGCTTTGAAATCGATGGTCGTCAAGTAACTTATGATACTGCTGAGACTGTTGAAGAGCGGCAAGAAATTGAAGGCATGATTCGTAAGAGCTACTTAGCTCGGTTTAAAGATATGAACCCTGCTTTGCTCAACAAGTTTATGTTTGAGCAAATGCATAAGTATGAAAGTGCTCAAGCAGTACAATGGAATAAACAGAAAGAAAAAGAATTAGAAGAAGAGAAACAACAGGAAGCTACAGTTACTTTACAAGACAACATCCGTGGAGGTGGTGGCGGTAAAGCAATCCTAGATTTCCTCAATCAACATGAAGGTGACTTTGACAACAGCCCTAAGAAAACAAGGGAAGGGTTAATTAATATCCTTACACCTATGATTGAGGCTGGTCAGATCGAAGCTCATGAAATTCAAGATATGCTTGAGTATAGATTTCCCAGGCGTGGTGATGGTAAAATGGTTTCACTTGCTGAACAGTTTCCTGATCTAGCTGCTCTTTACAATACAGCTGTCGATGCACGTACTAACCTGTCTAAACAGGAAGATCAGTTGCATGAAGCAAACCGTAGAGAGTTTAACCGAGAAGTCAGGGAACTGGTACGAGCTCGTGAAGAGTCAGGTGTTAAACCTACTGAGCAACAGAAACAAGCCTTAGTTGATAAATGGAAAAGTCAGTTCGGTGGACCACTGCCTGATGATTTGTCCTCCATGGTGACTCTTGAGGAAGAAGAAGATAATTTAATGAAAGAGAAGCTTGAGCTTCTATTAGATAAAAATGGGTACATTACACAACGTGATTTACGTGGTGCTTCAGTAGAAGTACGTGCTGAGTACAAAGATAAAGTAGCATCTACTTCAGCTCTTGCAAATGTTCCTAAGACTTATTTGACACGAGGTAAGGATTATGCAAAATCAGTTGTACTGAACGCAGCTGGTTTAACAGGAGGTACTCATAAGCTTTCTGATAGTCCACTTGCGGTTCTTGTTGAAGCTAAAGCTCAAGAGAACTTTTTGCGTTACTTCAATGAAGGATTAGAAACTCTTCAAAGTCCTGATGCGGCATTTACCTTTGCAAAAGAAAAACTAGATAAAGATTTTGAATTAAAACGTGGTCAAGCATTTGAAGATTTACAACTAGCTAAACAAGTAGCAGCTGGTGACAAAGATTCTGTGGAACAAATGCAGGAAACTGCAAAGGTCATCAAAGCTACAAAAGACCGTGGTCTTGAAGTATATAAAGAAATGGTCATTCCTGGAACCGAAGCCTCCCTTGAAAAGCTAGTTAACTTTGCCAACAATGGGATTGGTGAGATTCCTCCGATCTACCGAGTCATGGCTGCTAGAACTCAAGGTGCATATTCTCCATGGGAAATTGCTGAGATGCAGCTACAAGCATCTGGTAAAGGCACTCTCCTTCCTAAACCTCCTATTGAGGTAGCGGTTTCTGAGATGCCTGCTGATATTCGTCGCCTCTTAAACTTCCGTGGTAAGTCTCCCGGTCGTACTCATAGAGCAATGATTGGTTGGGTTGCTGGTCCTGCTATGGCTAGCAGTCCAGATGGTAACTGGAACACCTTCCTTGATATGGTAGCTAGTGTTGAATCACGTTCCCATGGTGACTATGATGCTTACAATTTAGGTGGTTCTAATGGTGGTCATACTGCTCATGGCTCTGGTAATTCTGCAGAGGATGGTAGGTTTGGTAAACCACTTAGCCAACTAACTGTAAATGATGTTCTTTCTTTAGGTGCTAGTGGTAATATACATGCTGCTGGTCGCTATCAGTTTATTCATAGTACACTTAAGGAAACGGTAACTGAAGCTGGTCTGACTGGCAATGAATTGTTTGATGCTAAGACACAAGATCGTCTAGCTATTGCTCGCGCTCGCTGGCGGATGAAATGGGATAGAGGTATGGCTGGTCTTCGTAGAGAATGGATCGGTCTTAACTATGTTCCTGATGCTGTCCTGCGCCCTGCAATGATGAATATTGTTGATACTTCTTCTCCTTATAATAAACCTGAGAACCTATCACCCGCACTTAGGAAAAAAGTCTACTCTAAATAACGAGTTTAATGAATGAATTTAACATCGATCTAAACGCTAAAGAAGGAGAGGAAGATTTAACATACCTTTCCGAGCAAATAGAAGAACAGCTTGGGTCTGAGGAGGTCGAACCGACTGACAATCCAGAGGCCCAAGAACAGGCGACTGCTGAGGCTAAGCCAAAACTTCGTGGAGATGATCGAGAACTAGACAAAGATGATCCCAGAGCTGATGGTGTGGGTTTTAATTTACCTGACATTGCTGCTGAGACAATGGCTGCAGTTACAGGTGGTTTCCGTGATACCGCCTCTTCAGCACTTACGTTTGGTGAACGAGCCATTGACATGGTTAATGGTGAAATGGAACGCGAAGGTGCTAACTATGAACCTGAGTTTAACCCTCTTGGTGGTGACCTAAACCCTATCACAACTACTGGTTGGGGTAAGTTTATCCGTGGTGGTGTTCACTTTGCATCAATGACTGTTGGTTTGGTAGCTGCTGCTAAGGCAATTCTACCTGCTAGCGTTGTTGCTGGTATCGGTGGACTCAGTGGTGTTGGTGGTACTATCGCTAAAGGTGCCTTAATTGGTGGTTCTGTTGACTTAGTATCTGAATACTCCCAAGATGACAATGCTCTTGGTGAACTGAAAAATGTATTTCCTCATCTTGATAATCCTCTTGCTACACAAGATGAAGACTCTCCGATGATGAAGACCTTCAAAAACGTAGTAGAAGGTATGGGTATCGGCATCGTCTTTGACGGTGTGCGGATGCTTCTCCGTGCTAAGCGTGGTGCAGCTGCTGCATCAGGTGTAGTTGATGCTGATGGTCGCCCTTTAGACACTGAAGGTGCACAGATGGCTGCTGATAGATCAGCTGATCTTGATGCTCAAAAGTTGGAAGCTGGTGTACAACAACTAGAATTCCCTGGTTTTGGTGCCTATAAGAATGAACCAATTGCAGACCTACACCAAGGTGCTCCGATGTCTGGACCGAAACGAGTTGCTGATGCTTTAACTGAAAGCACTCGTATGCGTAAAGAATGGGGTGCTGATCAAGAAGGTTCCATGAGTAGCCTCACCACACCTGCACAGTTGGCTCGTTCAACTGACCTGGCTAAGATGCCTACTACTGCTATTGATGAGCTTTATAACAGAGCTCTTGGTGATGATCAATTCGCACGTCTGATGGAAGATCTGCGTTCACGCAACATGAATCCCTATGAAGTTCTGGAAGAGAGCTACAAAGGATTCCGTGAGTTGACTGAAGGCAGGAATGTCACCGATGCAATGACAGTTGAAGAATACTTTGAACCTGTCCTTGGTGGTCTTAAAGCAGAAGATCTTCCTATAAAGAACTTTGCTGAAAAGATTGTTGTCATGGACCTCATGAATGCTGCTAATGCTAAAAACATTCGTGATGCTGCTATTGGTGCACGTGAGATTAAAGACATTGCTGATGTTTTTGATACTGATGGTCCTATGAAAGTTATTGCAGACCGCATGGCTTTTGGTATTGAACAGGTTAAGACTGCTCGATACCTGTGGGGTGCTGGTGGTCGTAAGCTCCGTTCACAAGAAGGAGCTGAAGCTGGTGCTAAAGCAATGGCAGCACGTCGTGTCAAACTACAAGACAAACAAACATTGTTGGATTTCCGTCGTCAAGCACATGAAGCTGTGACTACGATGTTCCAAGTAGCACAGCGTTCTAAGAACCCTGATCTACAGGATGCTTTGCTTGAAGCATTCTCTATGTCTAATAATGTTACTAATCTTGAAGACCTCTATAAATACTTCGATTCTAAGCTACGTGGTGGTGATTATGGAAGTAAGAGTTCTTCTATGATTATCCGTGAACTACAAGGCGTTATGGTGCATAGCGTTCTAAGTGGTCCCAAGACGCCTATAAGGGCTATTATGGGTACAACTAGTGCAACCTTCCTAAGACCGTTTGCACAGACCTTAGGAGGCCTTGCAGCGATGGATGGTGCACAGATGCGTGAAGGACTTGCATCACTCAATGCAATGCGTGAAGTACTACCTGAAGCCTTTAAGCTTTTCCGTACACGTTTGAATAGTTACTGGTCTGGTGAGATCTCTACGATCAAAACTAAGAACTTTGAATTTAGCAAGCGTGACTCTGACTGGGAAGCTATCGGTGAACTGATGCGTATGAGGAAAGAAGCAGGTCAAGAGGTCAGTGCTGGCACTGAAGCTGCTTACTTAATTTCAGGTATGGCACGTGCAGCTAACAATTCTAACTTGCTGACATATTCCACTAAGCTCATGGCTGCTACTGATGATGCCTTTGGTTTCATCATGGCTAGGGCTCGTGCACGTCAACTGGCTTTCCGTGAAGCAATGGAAAATCAGAAGGTTGGTGATTATACAAGTATTACACCTGAATTGTTGAAAGAAGCAGAAGGTAAGTTCTACGCTAACTTCTTAGACCAAGACGGTAATGTCAATTTTGACGCTGATGCTGCTTTGAAGTTTGCTAAAGAAGAAGGTACCTTGACCCGTGATTTGTCTGGATTCTCTAAGGGTCTTGATGATTTGATGGGTCGTACGCCTTGGGCTAAACCATTCATGCTGTTTGCACGTACTGGTGTAAATGGTCTGGAGCTGACTATGAAGCATATGCCGTTGTTTAACCGTCTCGTTAAAGACGAACGACGCATCCTTAATGCAACAATGGAAGCTGCAGATGGTGGTGAGCTGTTTGATCTTGGTATTATGAATAGCCGAGATTTGATGCAGCAACGAGCTATTATGAAGGGTCGTGGTGCTATCGGCACTGGTATCATCACAATGGCATCAATGGCCTTTATGAGTGGCAACCTTACTGGTAATGGACCACAAGATCGTCGTCAACGTCAACTATGGCTAGATGCTGGTTATCGACCACGTTCTATTAAGATTGGCAATGTATGGGTTAACTATGATTCGTTTGAACCATTTAACTCTATCTTGTCGCATGTGGCTGATATCGGTGATCACTATGAATTGATGGGTCCTGAGTGGACTGAAAAGAACCTGTTTAAGACTTCTCTTGTTCTAGCACAAGGTGTTGCTAACAAATCCTATATGGCTGGTCTACAGCAACTAGTTGATTTGCTATCCATGCAACCTGGTCAAGGTGAAAAGATTATGGCTAGCTTGATGAACAATCAAGTACCGTTGTCTAGTCTCCGTAATGAATTAGGTAGGCTCTTTAATCCTTATATGAAGGAATTGAATGCTGGATTCCTAGATAACATTCGTAACCGTAACCAATTAAGTGAACTCGGAGCTGGTGAGCCATTGCCTATCAAATATGACATGTTGAATGGCAAACCTATTAACGATTGGGATTTCCCAACTCGTATGTTTAACATGCTCAGCCCAGTTACTCTGAGACTAGATCAGGGTCCTGGTCGTGCCTTGTTATTTAACAGTGGTTATGATATGAGGATTACTGCATATTCAACACCTACTGGCGTTAACCTAAAAGATTCACCTGAAGTACGTTCAATGTATCAACAAGCTCTTGGTCAACAAGGACTAGAAGCTGCATTGGATAGTATGTCACAACAACCTCGGGTTCAAGAATCTATTGCTCAAATGGAGCGAGACCGTAACTCCGGTTTCTATGGTAAAGATCCTATGGATTATCACCATAACAGAGTTATACACCGCTTGTTCAATGATGCTAAGAAACGTGCCTGGGCTTCTATTTCTCAAGATCCTAAGGTTCAAATGTTGATTGAAAACAAACGACTGATGGATGCATCTAAAGCCCAAACACGGCGTGGTCGTTTTGATGATGCACGCAGTTCTTATACACAAGCACAAGAAGTCCTTAACATGCCTATTCGTTAATCATGCCACAGAATTTAGGAGCTAACCACCCTCTACAAACTCCGTCTACTACTAATACATTGTCCAGTTCAGCTGGACCTGTAAATATTTCATTTCCGGTTATCAAAGAGGAAGATGTTCTTGTATTTCTTGGCGGGACTCTGCGGACAAACGGAACTGGAAATGATAACTATACAATTAATAATGACAAGACACAGGTTACTTTTAACAATACCGTAAGTGGTGATGTAATCATCACTCGTAAGAGTGACCTACTAAACAAAGTCCGTACGTTTACTCCTGGTTCTTCTGTACGTGCTGCTGACCTGAACCTTCAGTTTGATCAGGTAATGCAGCTCATTCAAGACAACTATGAGTTGCTGCGCAGTGTGGTGCTGAATGATGGTAACGATGAGATTACCGTTGGCCGCGACAGCATCATTGCTAACGACAAAGTACGGACTGAATCAATCCAAGATAATGCTGTAACTCTGTCGAAGATTGCAGCAGGTAATGCCAACCAAGTCCTTATCACTAGCAGCGGTGAGCCTACATGGTCTAACGATGTAGATGTTCAAGGCACGCTAGATGTTACTGGTACTACTACTCTTGATGGTGCACTCAATGTTGCAGGTAATGCTGATCTTAATGGTACCCTTGACGTTGACGGCAATACTGAGCTTGACGATGTTAATGTTTCTGGAACTTTAGATGTTGCAGGCAATTCAACCTTTGATGGTGATGTTGATCTGGGTAACTCTGCTGCTGATACTATTACCATTACTGGTGAAGTAGATAGCAACATTGTCCCTAGCACTGATGGTTCTCGTGACCTTGGTTCTAGTACTAAACGCTGGAATGAAGTCCATGCTGACAACATTCAGGCAACAACGCTGAGTGATGGTGCTCGTATTACTGCTTCCGAGCAAGTAGCTCACACACCAGACGACACTACGTACTACACAACTTCTGCTGCTGATCAACGCTTCTGGCGTCAAGATGCGGCAGGTAATGAAGTGATTCAGACTTCTGCCACCTGGACTGCTAACGACTCCCGCGTTGCTACCACTGGTGCTATTGATGCACGTATTGTCAACCTTGTAACTGAGGTTGGTGGTTTTGTTCCTATTGCTAATGAAACCAGCTTCCCTGCTACTAACCCAGATATTAATGATGGTGCAGGCACGATTGTTAGCATTGGTGCTCTTGCAAGTAATCTAACCTTTAACGGTAGTGGTCAAGCGACTATTACTGATGGTGCTGGTTCTGGTAATAACGTAACCATTACTGGTGGCCCACAAAGCACTACTATTGCATCTAACAGTGGTGCACTAGTTGAAACTACGACTACTCTCCACACCTACACCTGGCACCGCACAACTCCTGATGGA
>MDTC01245677.1_pt1 | contig 10104 bp, 11 predicted proteins | sample 811181 | NCBI WGS metagenome assembly MDTC01 (sample SAMN05326644, study PRJNA326480) | marine metagenome | isolation source: seawater | place: Pacific Ocean: North | collected 2011
AGTAAAATCATCTTTTGCAATTTTAAAAATTCCAATAAATAACTCCAAATTATAATTTATCAATTGTTATATAATAAAAGATATTGATAGATTATCTGATGATAGATACAATAACATTCTATATTAGTATATTTGAACATTAAAATTAATTTGTAAACTATGAGAAAACTTCCGATTGTCTTTTTTACTCTGTTCTCGATTGTTATTGTTGCTCAAACAAAAAATAATTCATTTCCTTCTATCGAACTTAAATCTTTAGACGGTAAAACTATAAATACAATCGATATTGAAAACGATGGAAAACCAATTGTTATTTGTTTTTGGGCCACTTGGTGTAAACCCTGTGCAAAAGAACTTGATGCCATATCAGAGGTTTATGAAGAATGGCGTGACGAATCGGGAGTAAAAGTAATTGCAGTTTCCATAGATGACTCACGAAATTTAGCCAAGGTAGCACCTTATGCTAATGGAAAAGATTGGCCTTTTGAAATTTATATTGACGCTAATAGCGACCTAAAAAGAGCTTTAAATGTAAACGCTATTCCACATACTTTTCTTCTAAATGAGAAAAAAGAAATTATTTGGCAACACACCTCCTATTTTGATGGTGATGAAGAAGAACTTTATGAAGAAATTTCAAAATTATAAGCACTCCTTATGAAAAATGTTCTTCTTGTTCTTTTTCTCCTTGTAAATTTTCTTATTAATGCCCAAGAATTTGAAAACGGACAACTTAGTGGAAATTTTCAAAGTGATTTTCAACTTTACATAGAAGATGATGCACTTGATTTTAACTTAAACAATCCAAGTTCAGGATTTCCAAATGAACGTGGGCTATTCAATGGATTTGCCAATATCCTTTATCGAACTAATAATTTTAGTTCGGGTATAAGATACGAGGCTTATCAGAACGCTATACTTGGCTATCCCTCTGGTTATCAGGGAGAAGACATAACATATAGATTTGTTCAATTTGATAAAGATGGATTAGATATTACTTTGGGTAATTTTTATGAGCAATTTGGAAGTGGAATGATCTTAAGAGCATATGAGGAAAGAAATCTAGGATATGATAATGCCTTTGACGGGATTCTCATAAAATTCAGTCCTGTAAATGGAGTTTACTTAAAATCTTTAGTTGGCCGACAGCGTGTATTTTTTCATAAAGCAGAAGGTCTTATTCGAGGGATTGATGCAGAAATCTCATTAAATGAATCTTTTTCTTTACTCTCTGAGTCAACTACAAGAATCACAATGGGGGCAAGTTTTGTTAGTAAATACCAAGCTGATCTTAATACTCAATATGTATTACCAGAAAATGTAGCTTCTTGGGCAAGTAGAATGAATTTAAACCGTGGAAAATGGCAATTTGGAGCAGAATATGTATACAAATACAATGATCCATCATCGGCGAACAATTATATTTTTAAACCTGGGAACGCATTATTAGTATCTGGAGCCTACTCAAAAAGAGGATTCGGAATTTCACTAGCAGCAAAGCGAATAGACAATATGGACTTCCGCTCTGAAAGAGATCAAAATCTCCAGAATGCAATTATCAATTACCTCCCTGCCCTTACTAAACAGCACACCTACACATTAGCTACAATTTATCCCTACGGAACTATTACAACAGGTGAAATGGGTTTACAAACTGAATTAAATTATAAATTTAAAAAAAACAGTCCTTTAGGTGGGAAATATGGAATGGGACTAATTGCTAACTTTTCAAATGTATACGCTATAGACAAACAAGCATTGAATTTTATTACCCCAATAGGTTCAAATGGAACAATGGGATACACCTCTGATTTTTTCAAATTAGGAGAAGAAAAATATTTTCAAGAATTTAGTATTGAATTGTCCAGAAAAATCAATTCAAAAATTAAGCTTTCAGGCACTTATATAAATACCGAATATAACAGTTCTGTAATAGTCGGATACAAATATTTCGGTATGATTTATGCAGATATTTTTATTATTGAATCACAATATAAGATTAAGCCAAAACATACTTTAAGATCTGAATTTCAACACTTAAAAACAGAGCAACACGAAGGAAATTGGGCAATGGCTTTAGTAGAATACACCGTATCTCCTAAATACTTTGTCACTGTTCAAAATATGTACAATTATGGTAACAATGAAAGTAAACTAAATTATCCTAACATTACATTAGGACTAAATAAGGGAACTAATAGAGTAGCAATAGGATATGGAAAGCAAAGGGCAGGTATTTTTTGTGTTGGAGGAATTTGCCGAAATGTTCCTGCATCAAACGGATTAAGTCTTAATATAACAAGTAGTTTTTAAATAGGTTTTTTATTAAAAATTTCCAATATGATCAATTCGAAAAAAATCATATATCTTTTCATTCTAGTGTGGTTTTGTATTAACTCTTGTGATGTCATTGAAAGACCTTTTATGACGGTGAGAGATAGTGTAAGTGATTCATGCGATGCTTTTTTGTTTACCTATGATGTAAACAACAGCCCGATAAGAAAAATTTTATTAGAGGATTACACAGGTCATACATGTGGAAATTGCCCAAGAGCAGCTGAAAAAGCATTCGAACTTAAAGAAATATACGGAGATCAATTAGTAGTTCTCACAATTCATGCAGGTTTTTTTTCAGAGACTAACAGTAATTACCCTACTGACTTTAGTACTGGTACAGGAGATGTCTGGGATAACTTTTTTGGTAATAGTAATGCTGGTAATCCCAATGGAATGGTTAATAGAGTGGATTATCCAAATAATCACATTTTACAATTTAATGAATGGAACCAAGCTATTCAATCAGAGCTTCTTAAACCGGTTTCTTTAGATTTAGAAATCGAAACCTTATACAATCAGTCTAATAATTTAATCTGTATAGATGTTCAAACTAAAATTCTTACCACTACTGAAGAATCACTTTCGCTAACTGTTTTACTGATCGAAGATAAAATCATCTCCAAACAAACCGACTATCAAATGGAACAAGGATATATCGAAGAATATGAACACAACCATGTACTTCGAAAAGGGCTAAATAGTCCTTGGGGGGATTTAATAAGTGATAATGGTTATCAAGTTGGAGATTATTTCATAAATCGCTATAGTAGTGAAAAAGATTCCTTTTGGGAAATAGAAAATATTTCTGTTGTTGCTTTTGTAAGTAACACAATTTCCCATGAAATACTTCAAGTGGAAATCTCATCTATCAATGAATAAAATTTTAATAATTTTCTTATTGATGTATTCCATCAAAGGTATTGCTCAGAACTTTAAAGGTGGTTTTATTGCAGGATTCATTACTAGTCAAATCTCCGGAGACCAACTTGCCGGGTTTAATAAACTTGGCGGAAAAATTGGTACGTATATTAATTATCCATTAAATATCAACTCTAATCTTCAATTAGAACTTTTATTGAGTCAAAAGGGAAGTAAAAAACCATATATTGAAAACAGTCTCCAAACCTATTCTTTTGAATTAAATTATATGGAAATACCTATTTCTTTCGACTATAGACTACAAGAATTCTTCTACATAGAGACTGGATTATCTATGGGTTATCTTCTAAATTTTAAAGAAGAAAATGAATTTGGAGAAATGATTACAACACAGCCAAATGATTTGGCAATTGATTTTTTAGTTGGAGCAAATTATCAATGGAAGAAAAATACTAAAATTAATCTCCGGTATGGCCACTCTATTATACCTGTTAGACCTCATTCCTCTGGGATAGAAAGACATTTAAATAAAGGCCAAAATTCATCAGTCATTTCACTATCTCTATATTACCAAATCTCTGGATTATGAAACATAAAATTATTGTTGCTATTAGCGGAGCCAGTGGTTCTATATACGCAAAAGTTTTACTAGATAAATTGAAGCAAATTAATAATCAAATTGACTCGGTAGCTGTTGTTATGTCAAAAAATGCAGAAGATGTATGGCGGTTTGAACTTGGAAATGAAGATTTCAAAAAATATCCTTTTGATTACTATAAAAAAGAGGATTTTATGGCACCATTTGCCTCTGGTTCTGCACAATTTAACACAATGATTATATCTCCCTGCTCAATGGGAACTCTTGGTAGAATTGCTAGTGGTATATCGGATGATTTGGTCACTAGAGCAGCGGATGTAATCTTAAAAGAAAGGAGGAAACTCATTTTAATTAGCAGGGATACTCCCTTAAATCTAATTCATATAAATAATATGAAATTAGTCACTGAAGCAGGAGGAATTATTATGCCTGCATCACCATCATTTTATAGTCTTCCAAAATCTTTTGAGGAACTCGCCGCTACAGTAATTGATAGGGCAATAGACATCGCTGATTTAAAACAAAAAAGTTATCGTTGGAGCACTTAATACTAAATTACCTAAGATCAAGACACAGCAAACCTTTCAGGTTTAGGTACCTTCCAAAATAATTTATTCTTAAATTAAATCTTTCGATAGTTATAATTATGTATTTCGTTCACTAGTGGTAAATAGAATTTTGAAATTAGTTTTTTTATAAAAACCAAAAAAATAATTAATAAGAAAAGGTTAATATAGTATAGATCTTAAAATAATTCAGGATTGAATTAAATCGATTATTTTAATCAAAATTTAGTAGTCAAACGTTAAATAGATGATATTTAAAATAAGTTTAATTTATTATGATAAACTCTACCTAAATGCTTGTATGCAGCCTCGGTAGCCATTCGCCCCCTTTGAGTCCTCAAAATATATCCTTCTTGAATTAAATAAGGCTCGTATACTTCTTCTAGTGTCGCGGCTTTTTCACTAACTGCAGTTGAAATAGTGCCCACACCAACTGGCCCTCCATTAAATTTATCAATAATCGTAGCCAAAATCATAATATCCATCTCATCTAATCCGTTTTTATCAACTTTTAGAGCATCCAAAGCGACCTGAGTGATAGCCATATCTATGGTTCCAGAACCTTTAATTTGAGCAAAATCTCTAACTCTTCTCAACAGAGCATTAGCAATTCTTGGAGTTCCCCTACTCCTTCTAGCAATCTCTCCTGCAGCATCAAACTTAATGGGAACATTTAAAATTCCAGCTGATCTATCTACAATTTTAGTTAATAATTCAGTATTGTAATATTTGAGTCTAGTATTGATTCCAAATCGAGCTCTAAGAGGAGCTGTAAGCAACCCAGATCTAGTTGTAGCTCCAATAAGTGTAAATGGATTTAAATTAATCTGAACCGAGCGTGCATTTGGACCAGACTCAATCAAAATATCAATTTTAAAATCTTCCATGGCAGAATACAAATACTCTTCAACAACAGGAGATAAACGATGAATCTCGTCAATAAATAAAACATCTCGATATTCTAAATTTGTTAATAATCCGGCGAGATCTCCTGGTTTATCGATAACAGGGCCTGATGTAATTTTCGCATTTACTCCAAGTTCATTTGCAATTACTCCAGCTAAAGTAGTTTTACCAAGACCAGGAGGACCGTGCAATAACACATGATCCATTGCGTCATCTCTCTTATTGGAAGCAGATACAAACACTTGTAGATTACTAACTGCTTTTTGTTGACCAGAAAAATCATCAAAAGAAATGGGACGAAGCTTGATTTCCAATTCGTTATCTTCTGGATTAACATCCTGAAATGAGTGATCTGTGTGTTGCGTCATAAAAGAAATATGTTAAACAAATGTAATTAATTTTATTCGGTCTTTACTTAAACTCGAGAGGCTAAAAACTAAAAAACAAGTAAAAAAGAGAGCTAAAATCATTCTATTATTAGATAAGTTTAATGCAGATGATTTTAAACTAATAATTAAATTAAAAATTTAATATTTTTATCTATTAAAATTTTCTTTATGAAACTTGCAAAACAGATTGACAAATTATTTAAAAAGCTGCTACCTAACCCATTTACAATTGCAGTTCTACTAACATTTGTCAGCATGATAGCTGCTTTTTTCTTTAAATGGGATAACTCTAAGAACTTTGAATTTCAATTCCTTGAAATTATTAGCTTTTGGGAAGAAGCTCTATGGGAACCATCACTACTTGTTTTTGCTATGCAAATGATGCTGATGCTTGTTTTAGGCCATGTTTTAGCACTAACTAAACCAATAAATCGTGGGATTATCTTTATGACTAAATTTTGTAAAACCACATCAATAGCAGCTTTTTGGGTATGTTTATTTAGTCTGATTGTCAGTTTATTCAATTGGGGTTTAGGCCTTATATTTGGTGCAATTTTTGCTAGAAAAGTAGCAGAGAATGCTAAAAAAAATAACTGGAAGATTCATTACCCCCTTATCGGAGCAAGTGGATATTCTGGGCTAATGGTATGGCATGGAGGTATTTCAGGATCCGCTCCAGTTAAAGTTGCAGAACTTGGCCATATTAAATCTCTAATGCAAGACATCTACTCTTCAGAAAAAATAGAATCGCTTCCCGATCAATTGACTTTTGCTGAAACTGTATTTTCTCCTATAAATATATTTATCTCAGCAAGTGTTCTTATTGTTCTACCTCTAACAGTCTTTGCAATTGGGACTAAAGTCAAAACTAATGCGTTTGAGTTAAAGAATATAATTACAAAGAATATTCCAAAAACTATCAATGGAGCTGAAAAACTAGACCATTCAAAAGGATTAGCCCAAATATTAGGCATAGGAATTCTAAGCTTTGCGTTCTACAAGGCTCTTTTAAACCCACAAAGTGTAAATCTTAATTTTATTAACCCAAACTTTATCAATTTTTCACTATTTGGACTAAGTATTCTTTTGCATGGAAGCTTCTATCAGTTCCTAAAAGCTGTTGAAAATGCTATTAAAGGTACTTCAGGGATTTTAATTCAGTTCCCCTTATATTTTGGTATTATGGGTGTCATGAAACATTCCGGTATGATTGTTGGAATATCAGATTTTTTTGTGAAAGTCTCTTCAGAACAAAGCTTTCCAATTCTCACTTTTTTTAGTGCAGGCTTAGTAAATATATTTGTCCCAAGTGGAGGAGGCCAATGGGCCATACAAGGACCGATAATTATTGAGGCGTCACAGCAATTAGGCGTAAAATTGGGGAAAGGCATAATGGCTTTTTCATACGGAGATCAAATAACAAACATGCTTCAACCTTTTTGGGCACTTCCATTATTAGGAATAACAGGTCTAAAAGCGAGAGAAATATTTCCATATACAATGTCACTTATGATAGTTGGAATCATTATTTTTATTGTAGGGTTATTAATATTTTAAAAGAATGTGTGCCTCAGATATGTTTTACATGTAACTTTTCTCTTAGCATATTGCCTACCATAATAAAAGCCAACACCAAAAATACGATTGAAAGCCCAGGAGCTATGGCCAAGTATGCCTTGTCAAGAATGATATAAGAATAATGGTTTTTAATAATCCCACCCCAAGATGGAATAGGTGATTGTGTCCCTATACCCAAAAAACTTAAACCTGATTCTATCAAAATTGCAGAAGCGAAATTAGCTGCAGAAATCACAATAATTGGACTAGTAATATTGGGTAAAATATGGCGAAACATGATACGAAAATCACTAAAGCCAGTCATTTTTGCTGCCTTAATGTAATCCATCTCCTTTAAACTAATTACCTGTCCTCTAACCACTCTAGCCACTTCTACCCACATAGTCAGACCAACAGCGATGAATACTTGCCAAAAACCTTTTCCTAAAGCTAAACTAATGGTAATTACCATTAACAAAGTTGGAATTGACCAAACTACATTGATTAGCCACATAATTAATCTGTCAATAATCCCACCGAAATAACCTGAAATAAGACCAAAACCAACTCCAATCACTAGAGAAATTATGACAGAAATAAAACCGATAGCTAAAGAGATACGAGTACCTATAATTAATCTACTTAGGAGATCTCTACCATATCGATCTGTCCCCAAGTAAAAAACTTTCTCAATATTACTTGCTCCAGATTTGAAATATAAGTCAGAAATTGGTATATCATTTTTATTAAGACCATTTAAAGAACTATAAATAATTCTGTCACCTTCAACTTGGAATGAAGAAACAGGTAAAAGTGTAAAAGGTTTTATCTGTCCATTTAGTAGTTTATTTATCCAAGAAGATGGGGAGGAAAGATTCATTTTCTTAAGCTTTAAAAAAACAACTTTACTTCCTGGATTTAAAGTTCTTAACTCCAAATTCATTTGATTAGCATAAGGACTATTGTCAGGAGCAATAATATAAGCGAAACTTGCCAGTAAGAAACTTAATACAATAAAAAAAAGTCCAATTAATCCGGGAATATGTAAGTTATTTTTTTTCAAGAACATTTTTTTTAAAACTACAAAATATTAAGAGAATTAAAATAAGATAGATCTTGTTTAAATAATTATATTTACAATTAAAAGAAGCTAAAGGAATACGTTGAAAAAAGAAAAAACCATATTGGGTGTAGATCCAGGGACTTCAATTATGGGCTTTGGTTTAGTTAGAATGAAGGGCTCAAATTTTGAAATGGAAATGATGGATGTATTATTATTAAATAAGGTTAAGGACCCCTATCTAAAACTTCAAAAAATTTTCTGCAAAACATTAGCAATAATTGATAACTATCATCCAGATGAGATCGCATTAGAAGCACCTTTTTTTGGTAAAAACGTACAATCTATGCTAAAACTTGGAAGAGCCCAAGGTGTTGCTATGGCAGCAGCACTTCAAAGAGAAATTCCTGTAACAGAATACGCTCCTCTAAAAATTAAAAAAGCTGTTACCGGAAGGGGTTCTGCCTCTAAGCAACAGGTAGCCAAAATGCTAATGCAAATTCTAAAAATGGAGGAAATGCCAAAATATCTTGATGCTAGTGATGGATTAGCTGTAGCAGTATGCCATGGTCTTCAAAATGGGAATACATTAACAACAAAAAAATCTTGGGTTAATTTCATTCATGAAAACAAAGATAGAGTAATTATATAAAATTACTTTTTTATTGCCATTCGAATTTTTTCAGAAATCATTTCCATCTCAATATTGGACAAAGATATTTTTGGTTTAGAAAAGTTAATATCTTCCATATTCTGAAGAGGGACTAAATGAACATGAGCATGAGGTACTTCTAAACCTATCACAGCAATTCCAACTCTTTTACATAGAACACTATCCTCTATTGCTTTAGCCACTAATTTAGACAAATCCCATAGCTCATGATAGATGTTAGTATCTAAATCAAAAATTAAATCTACTTCTTTTTTGGGGACCACTAATACATGTCCTTTTACTAAAGGAAAAATATCTAAGAAAGATATACAATTTTCTGTTTCACAAATTTTATAGCTTGGGAGTGTTCCATTAACTATTTTTGAAAAAATACTAGTCATTACCTTGAGATACTCATAATTTCAAATTCAACAAGACCAGCCGGTACATTTATTTTTGCAATTTCACCAATTCTTTTACCTAATAGACCTTTAGCAATAGGAGAATTCACAGATATCTTACCTGCTTTAATATCAGCTTCGGTCTCTGCAACTAGAGTAAAGATCATTTCTGCATTTGTCTTTACATTCTTGACACGAACAATAGATAATGCTAATACCTTATCAGTATCAAGTTGTGACTCATCAATAACTCTTGCACTTGCAAACATTTCTTCCAACTTAGCAATCTTCATTTCTAACATTCCCTGTGCCTCTTTTGCTGCATCATACTCTGCATTTTCTGATAAATCTCCTTTATCTCTTGCATCTGCAATTTGCTGAGAGATCTGAGGACGTTCCACAAATCTTAAATGATTTAGTTCTTCTTTTAATTTATCAAAGCCCTCTTTTGTATAATATGAAATTTTTGACATAATATTTTTTTTATATAAATAACCAAAAAGAGACCCCTTCTGGGGGATCATCTAAAAGATTTTATAAATATTAAACTTTATATTTTTTTTATAGAGTAATGCGTGCGCCAATAGAATGAGGAGATGCAAGCGGATCAGAAGATCTATAAGAATAATCTATACCAAAATTGGTGCCATTATTTAATGGAATCTCGAAAGTAGCTCCGAAGTTAAGGCCAGTGAGCGAGGTAGTTCTTCCTTCAGTAAAGTTACCATTAATACCATCTTCATATACATATCCAGATCG
>MDTC01273704.1_pt1 | contig 10103 bp, 1 predicted proteins | sample 811181 | NCBI WGS metagenome assembly MDTC01 (sample SAMN05326644, study PRJNA326480) | marine metagenome | isolation source: seawater | place: Pacific Ocean: North | collected 2011
TCCTTGGTAACTTCATAAAGAAGCACCACCAGTTTCATCGATTTCTGCCGAACAATGACATTACAAAAAGTGGTCATGTGTCTCCTACTCCTTGTATCTTGGCTAGTGATTAAACAAAAACGCAGGACTATTGATCAGCGCCCAAGCGACGTCTTGTGCCGCTGTCAATCGCGCGTTCTTCAGCTGTTCGGCGCTGAGTTTCACAGCCCTTTTCAGGCTCACAAGTTTAGGATCGGGCGGCAACGGTTGCTCGGTCTTGGCAAGGACGTTTTCTAGCTCTGTGAGCTTGGTATCTTTGGGACGTTTCTTCTTGGCGTCTGCGAGTGCAGCAACCTGCTTGATCCAAGCAATATCCTGGTCGCGGAAGTGGGTGAAGAGGGCTGCTTGCTGGGCGTTCGACCGCTCTTGGACAGGCACTTGCAAAATGGCGAAGATCGCTTCAGGAACACCAACATTGAAGGGAGGAGCGTCATTGGTGACCGAGATACGGAATTTACCGAGGCCAAATTTCTTACCATTGAACTGTTGATCAAGTTTGAAGGCGAGCTGTGTTCCTGCCAAGGTACCAAACGGTTGTTCGAACTCAAAGTGTGCCGTTTGGTTCTGACCGGTCTTTGGAGAAATCGCCCACCCGTTGTTGTTTTGATCACGCTTGCCATCAATGGCAGTCGCGACAGCGTAATTATTTTGGCTATGAGTAGCTTTAGCATTCTGCAAGGCCACACCCTCAAATTTGTTAGGCTGACCGCGCAGGAGAGCGATGCGATCAATGGCAATAACGCTGCCTTTCTGATTGCCAGGGTCGATTCGAAACCCGGTAAGGTCATCTTTATCTTTGAAATAGAACCGATGCGTCGTCCAGGAATCTTTGTGCCCTGTCAGGGTGAGCTTCTTGGAGCGCTTGCCGTCTGGCTTCTCGCTCTTACTAGTGATCCAATAAACTTCGGTATCAAGGTTGCCATCAACTTTGAGCGTCAGCTCCAAGACAAACGCACCAGCTTTGGCACTCACTGCTTTGTTGAGGATCTGCGGGTCAGTTCCTTCAGTGTGGACCAAGAGTGCACCGTCTTTGACCTCCAATTTGTTATCTTTACCAGCAGTCCAATCCTCAGTCGCATTGGCATCAAACCCCCAAACCTTGAGGGATTCCCAAGTGGCAGGATCATTGACAGGGGCTTGTTGGACTTCGAATTCTGTGAGGACAAAGTTGCCGTCATCGGCACGGCCAGGACCACGTTTGGGGTAGGCCTTGTCAGCAATGGCTTCGATGCGGACTCCAGTGATTTCAGGTAGGTCAGTCTGTGCCAATAAATCGTACCTTACCTTGTCGTTCTTGCCAGAGGTAGAGATTGAACCATCTGTATTCAAACGCAGGATTGCGCCATTGCTTGTGGCCAGATTACTAGGCGCAAGCGTCATCCAACCTGTGGCGTCGGCCTGAGTCTTTTCCCAATCGATCAATTGAGAACGCAGTGCGCTTTCACGGATCAATTTCTGCTTCTCAATCTCAGCAATCTTAGCTTGCTGCTCTTCATCACGCCTGGCTTCGATGACTTTCAACTCATTCTTGTAATCCACCAGAGTCTTCTTGGCCGCCGCGATTCGGTCTTTCCAGGCTTGATCGCGCTTGATGAAGACAGGTTCCATTTCCTTCTCGTATTCAGCCAGTTCCTTGATCAAAGCCACATTCTCGGGCTGTAGCAGATCAAGCGTGCCAGCACTCAAGGCAACTTCCTCCTTGCTGGCAGGACGGTTGAGGATGCGTAAGAAAAGTTTTTCTAACAAGGCCTTATCGTCCTTCTCGGTTTCAACCAACTTAGCAATGGCGTTCTCGGGATCGCTGATCGCGTCATTGACAGTCGAACCGCTGACCATCGCCATGACCGGGACCAACTGCATCTCATTGCTGCGCTCACATTCACACGAGCTCTCGCGCGCGGGGCGACCTAGGTTGGCTAAGAAGCCGTCGGCCAACTTCACGCCAGCATCTGGCAATTGCGCTGCGCGAGTGCCTGGCGCAACACCTGGAATCGTCGATTGTGCGCCAGTAACGGCGTAGATTGTGTCATACAACACCTCTGCAGGCAAACGACGAGCTTTGGCGTGGGAGTAATTGATCGTATCGTCTTCATTCCATTCGTTTGTCTTGATCGACAACTGATAGGTGCGTGACTGACAGATCAACGTGATCAACTTCTGGGTATTGAAACCACTGGCGACGAACTGTTCCGTAAGCCACGCCAAGAGCTCTGGATTGGTCGGAGGATTGCCAGCACGGATATCATCCAAGGGCTCGATCAAACCGGTTCCCGTGAGGTAACCCCAGATGCGATTCACATAACTGGTGGCAAAGTACTGGTTGTCATCTGCCGTGATCCAATTGGCCAATTGTTCACGGCGCGAGCTATTCTCCTTCTTAGCCACAGTGGCAAAGTAAGGGAACTTCGGAGGCGCCACCTCCTTGGTGCGATCGTGAATGACTTCGCCCTCCTCTTTGTCATAGATGATTTCATACAGGGGCTTGCCACTTTCAACGGCGGTTTGCCCAATCTGCTTATCGCCACTAGTAGGATCCTTCTTACGATCCACTTGACCGAAGTAGGCCGCAGTCTCGTAGTAGTTGTCCTGAGTCCAACGCTCGAAGGGGTGATCATGACATTTGTTGCAATTGAAACGCACAGCCAAGAACAGGTGCGTGGTGTTTTCCATGGTGTCTTCAGGTGTGCGTAAAATCTTATAGTACGAGGCCGCTGGGTTTTCTTTATTCGAACCCGATGCGGTGATCACCTTGCGAGCAAACTCATTGTATGGCGTGTTGCTGGCCACCTCATTGCGAATCCATTTGCGGAACAACTCAGCTCCTTCTGGTGCCAAGAACTTGCGATTCACCTGCAAGAGGTCCGCCCATTTGTTTGACCACTTGTCAACGAATGCCTCGTTGCCTACCAAGGAATCGATCAACTCCTTACGCTTGGTTTTGGTGTCACGTTCATCGCTGATGAACGCTTCCACATCTTCCATGCTTGGAGGCAGACCAGTGAGATCAATGTGAATACGCCGCACAAACTCAGCATCCGTGCAGGTCTCTGTGGACAGTGTTTTCATGCGCTTCAATTTCGAAGCCACAAAGTCATCAATCTTGTTGAACGATTCAGGCTCTTCCCATTCGAAGCCAGAGCGATCGCCCATGACCGTCACCGTTGTAGACGCATAAGCACCTTCATAACGCACCAACACTGGCGCTTCACCTCGGCGTAGGGTGGTGACCAACCCGCGATCATCAGCAGTGACAATCTCAATATTGCCACTAGAAACAAACGACTCGACGGTCACATCACGTGTGCTTCCGTCGGGATAACTTGCAATGACACGAATTTGTTGCTGATCACCAACTTTCTGTACGACCGGGTTCTCCGGATACACCGTGATGGAAGAAACTTTGGCGGACTCCAAATCGAGCTTGGCGCCATTGGCAATCCATGCGCGCACTACCTTATAGTAATCGCTATCCTGCGTGAATAGCTGGCCACCTTCGTGCGGCACGCCTGCGGTGGCTTTGAGCAACATCAGGCTACTGTCAGGAGCGGCCAGATTCACTCGACGCGATCCGATGTCGTCGGTGAAACTACGCATGTCGTAAATTGGGTCATACCCACGAAGCGACAACTTGAAGCCATTGCGTCCGTCTTTGGAACCATGGCAGAGACCCATGTTGCAGCCGGCTTTTGAAATGACCGGTGTCACATCGCGCACATAATCGGGGACAAAGTCAGCATCAGCACCTGTGACTTTCAAGGGAACCTCCACAGTTTGCCCAGCATAGGCAATCTTGATGGCACCTACACCATCTTGCGTTGGCCGTACCACGCCATACTTTGACACCTTAGCAAGGTCACCTTCGATCATCGGCCGAACGTCACGAGTAACGTCAACCAAATCGCCACTCTGCAACGCGGCCATTACGATCAACTGGGTGTAGGCTTGCGGGTTGGTTAGGCTAACCTCCTTCGGTTCAACGCTGAGGCCACTGAGATCACCCACCTTGTGACGTATCACCGGCACAGGTGACACCTCAGATTTCAAAGAACCACCCTTAGCTTCTAGTAGGCGGATCAAGCCATCACCACCGGAAGCCGCCACAGTGTCGCCATCGGGGGAGAAGGCCACCGCATAAATACCAGTATCAAACGCTACTTTGGCCAGGGTCTCACTACTTGCATCGTAGTAGGCTTGTAATTTGGTCTTCTCTTCGCCGTTGCGTTGGTGCGTTGGCTTTTCTAGGATCTTCTTGATGTCGTCCGCGATCTTGGCTTCTGGGTCGACTTGATAAATCTGCACCTCGCCTTTGCCATCCAGGCTGCTGCCGGCAGCGATTCGCTCGGCGCCATCACTGAAGCTGACACTAAACAAACGGCCTTTCAGTCCGGGCAACTCCTGCAACAAATTGGCGTCATCGCCAATGACACGTTTAGTCGTCCGGAACATCTTGTAGATCTTGGGCACACCATCAGCGCCACCGACCAGGATCTCATCACGCAGCGGATGCCGATCCACCGAGGCAATGCCGCCCTTGAGTGCTTTAGGCGTGATGGAGGTGATGTTGTCGATGAAACGTTGCGTGGCAATCTCGGTGAGTTTCGCCGTCATGTCGCGACCCACCGAAACGACATGGGTGCCTTTGACAGAAAACACCGTATCGAAAACCCAGTCATTGTGCGACCCTTGATAGAGCACCTGCTTACCAGTCTTGGCATTGATTGCTCGTACCGTACTATCCGAACATCCAAAGGCCACTTGTGTGCCATCGGGCGACCAACTGGCACCATACACCGTGTCATAGGTCACCGGAACAGAGAGTTTGAGTTCACGGGAAGCCACATCCCAAATCTGCACTTCGCCCATGCGTGCGGGCTGCCCACCGGTCACAGCCAGAGATTTGCCATCTGGAGAGAATGCCACCGATTCGATTCGCTCTGACAATCCCACCAAGCGCGCTGCCAAGCCGGAACCATCGGCATGATGCAACAACACCTCATGAAAGCCCGACACCGCCAACCATTTGCCATCGGGCGAGTAGTCCATCGTCGTGACAATGGGAGGACGCGTGTATTCCGGAGGATTCTCTTGCGTGTATCGCACTTTGGCATTCTCCGGCGTGTCATCGATAGCGCCTTCAGCAATCCACTGACGAATCAAAGCAATGTCTTCATTGGCCAAGGGATCCTTACCCTTCGGCATCTCAGCTTCGCCATCCACCGGAATAATTTCTTCGATCAAATAACTCTCCTCAGCCTTGCCCGGAACGATCGCCACATCGGTGTCACCACCTGCGAGCAGTTGCTCAAATGAAGTCATGATGTAGTCGCCTTTGGCCTTCGAAGGCTGGTGACAGCCCTGACAATTTGCCTGAAATATTGGGCGAACCTGTTTGTAATAACTAACCTTGCCGTCTTCAGCAGAAGAAGCGGCAAGGCCAGAGCAAAGGTATAGACCGCTCACCAGTAGGACACTCGTCAAAGAGCGCCAGGAGAGGCCACAAGTGAGTCCGGGGGGTTCCATAGGTGGGAGTTGTTTCAAATTGATCAAATTCTCACCAATCCGCCCATTTCAAGCAAGGCAAACCCGTCATTAAAGGAACCACGCAGGCAGCCGTGAATTTGTGCCCCTAATTGCGGGAGATTCGCACGTAACTCTGGTCATGCTTTTCTGACTGGCATTTTCCGAGCTCCCGAGATGTTAAGCGATGACCTGTGGAAGGATTAACCCTTGTGGAAGCATCGCAACACGAACTCCACCTCCATGGTTTTGAGTGCATTCTGCAATCATTGAGAATGCCAAGTGTTTCTTCGGAAGCCGCCTTGTAGGCATCCGATTCAGCTTCCTCTATCATGGATAAGTGATGGTCTACTTCCATACGACTTCAGAAACGACCTATTTTAGAACATTAATAGATTTTTGCCCAAAACAACCAAGTATCCAGTATTGGGAGCTCAGAAAGCGGTTGTGCTTTGGTCACCACCGCCAGAAATACACTTTGGCACACAGCTTCCACCTGTTGGTGGCTGACAACTTTTCAACAGACTATACCTGACCCCCAATGGCAGATAAGCATGTATACATTCAGTCAATGCTTTTTCTTGCCAGGAACCGGTGATACATCGCAAGCGTTCCTGATCGGTAATAGGCTTCGCAGGTCTCCTCACTGCACATACAGCCGCTCGGCCAGAATACGGCGTTTCAATTGTTCGAATCTGCTCTGGTCGCTAAGGAGCTATCAGCGAGACCTTTAGTCGCAAATGGATGCCATTTTCAAGATCGTCCAGCTTTACAGAGACTGAATCCGAGGCCGGGTTGACCTGACCTTGTGTCAGAGGTTGCCAGTTGCTGAGTGCGATCGAAGTTTCGACCTGCACATCCGCTTCAGCATTTCCTCGGCGGGTGTAGCGGAGCGAAATGCCTTCATCATTATCGGAAACAGTGATTGAGGGCACCGATGTAGAATCCTTGGGATCACTTGCCAGGGCGAATTCGATGCCATTAACAAAGCCATCACCATCGGCATCTTGATCGAAAGCCTTGGCATCAGCAACCGCGAAGGCAGCGTCGGCCCATTCTGCATAGCTCAGTCCTTGGAATACCAAATCGCTTGGCCCTTCACCAGGATTGGCACTGCTCGCTTTCCATGACTCTGCTAGGGCAGGATCGGTCTCGGGTAGCACATTGATCAATGAAAGTGACAACCCTTCGCCATCGGCAGCCTCAGGCCATGGGGCTGTATCGTGGTAGCGGATTTGTTGAATGATCCGTCGATGAGAACCTGAAAGAGTTAGGCGTTCGCCACTATTGGCCAATCGGCCCGTGTAGCTGCCAAGGATCGGCAGCCCTCCGCCATAGCGAAATTCAAACGCAGCGCGGTTAGCCACCAGTAAGCCATAGGCACCGGGTGCGAGCGAAGCGCCGTCTTTAAGATTCAGCTGCACGCCACTGGAGAAGCCCACGCCACTCAGATCGAGGGTGCGCGTACCGGTGTTGAGCAGTTCAATGTATTCAAAGGCGTTTTGGTCTTCAAATCCCGCTGCGATCTCCTCTTCTAAGGGCTCGGCGGGGTGATACATAATCTCCGAAATGTGTAAGGTAGCACTTCGCGGCGCATCAAGGCCGCTGGTGTTGGTTACAGTGACGACGTCTAGCCCTGTCGGAACAAAAAGCGACCCAGTGCTGCCTTGATAATCCCTCGCTTGAAGCGTGATCTTATTGATCTCTTCTGACAATGGCAGGGTCAACTGCCAGGTCTCATCATCGAGCCAATCTGGCCGGATTTGTAAGCCAGACTCGACGTGTTCGATCGTCAGGATTCGCACACCCCCCTTGCCCTGCAAGGCCACCTCAGGGGAATCCACGGCAAAGTCCTTGCCGTCATTGCTGGTGATACTGAAGGTGGTCGGCGCACTTGCCTGAGTCTTTACTGAACTGGAGCGCGACCTCACATAACTAATACTGCTATTGTAACTAACACCTGCCACTTCAGCATAGCGATCAAACCATTCACGAGCATAGCGCTCATTATAAATGGTATCAATCAAGTCTAACATGTGCCCACGATACAAGCGATTGATCCCGGGTGCTTTTAGCATGCGCCAGAGGTTCTTGCGGCTGTTCTTTGGGTCAATGATGCGCGAAGACGCGGCCAAGTTGAACGTAAAATCCCAATCCCACGGAAGCGCGATGAACTTCCCATCGGTAGGGCGACGGTAAAAATTGAAGTTATGCGGGTTCTCCACCGGATACACGTCGGCGATGCCACACAAGCTCATGATCGCCATCATGCGCGTCCATTGGTCAGTATCGAGGATACTCTCTACGGACTCCCGCAAGGTCTCATCGGGGGCGCCAAAGGCCTTGGCCATGGCCATGATACCAGTATAATCGTCCTGCTTTCTAGCACTGATCAAACGAAGTACATGCCGATACTGCTCTTTATCATCGCCAAGATCCTCCAAATCAAATTGCACAATCCAGCCCACCGGTTGCGGGTTTTTCACACCACCAGCACCAGCGGTGAGGAAGTCGCGAATACCCTCCATCTTAAACATTGGGCTGGACGCACCATCCTCAAACGCGCCTGCGAGATAGTTCTCACCAAAGCGAGACATTTCCATACGCCCCAAGCCCGATTGGCCATTACGATACCCTCTCAGTTCCACAAAATCATTGTAACTTGCAGGCACATTGATGGCTTGATTGGCCATGTGTTTCACCAGGATCTCTTGAGGATTGCGCAACCTAACAATGATCGTGCTCTGCGTGCCACGAAAGAGTTGATCAGCCGGAAACTTGATGTTCAACCCAGACTGGCCACCACCACTACGACTAAACATCGAGCCTCGCAAACGCACACCGCAATTGTAGAAAATTTCGGTTTCATTCATGATGACCGTGCAATCTCGGCGAAGATTGCTGAGGATATCGATTCTGGCATGAAGGCCGCTGGCATCCGAATGACGGGTTATTAGCCGCATGGACTGTCTGCGATCCGTCGGCGCTACACCATCGACTTTCGCAAAGGCTCCCGATGTCGGGCCCTCTGCCGGGAAGGTAGCGACACCCCCTTCTGAATCCTCAGCTTCAACATAGAATTGGACGACTGTGCCATTACTTTGAGGGGGAACTTTGGCTCGATAACGCTCATTAGACAGGCTCATCGGCACTGTTTGCCAATCCTCTTCATCTGCAGAATAGACCAGTGTGATCCGTTTCAAATCATTGGTCGAATCTGCTTGTACTGAGACTTCAATTGCGTCCGAAGCACTAGGCACCGCGGGAGAATGCAGGAGATCGCCAAAGGTGGGCTGAGGTAACACGACATAGGCGGTGTTATGCCTGCCCGGCGTACCATGCTTGTCTGGCATATGCAAAATGTGCTTCTTGGCAAATTGATTGTAATAACCTTCCGTGCGCAGCTGTGGGCTTCCCCCGAGCCACTTGGCGTCAAAGGAAATCTCATAGTCTGTGCCTATCTGGATGGGACTGGTGAGGTCGGCCTCACAAAGATTGTTGAGGTAATTCATCGTGCTAGCAGCCTCAATCTTCAGCACCGAGCCTGTATCAGGTTCGCTGACAGCCTCGGAGAGCGAGTGCGTACCTAACAAACGCCAACCCGACGAAGTGATTGGGGCAAAGAGACTGCCAAAGGTACGATTGCGCACCAATTGTCTCTTTGAGCCATCAGGATCCTCGATGACACTAACATTGTCTATCAAACATCGTCCAGCTTGCAAGAATCCAACGCGCAGTTCGTCGAAATTGCGCACACCTGCCGTATAAACAGGCCTTTCAGCTTTCGCTCGGTAAGTGTAGGTATGCCATTCCGAGTTTACACTTTCATCACTAGCAGCCCAGGCGCCTGGATTACTGTTGTCCATCTGCGGATGCTTCAGCTCCATACTTGATCCCTGCCCATCGGCCTCCGCTGGCCAAGGCTGATCATCCCTATACTGCACGACATCAACTGGATTGCCCAATGGATCCTGCAACTCCACCCGATCCCCGCTATTGGTCAATGAGCCTTGGTACCCCCCGACCATTGCAACCTCAGGATACTTTGCTTGTAGTGTCTCGAGGTCCTTACCAACTACTAAATACGCGCCCGGATCCAAACGCACTCCTTGGTCAAAATCATAACGGATGCCATCACGTAATCGCCACCCTGACAGATCCACCTCGGTATCACTGTGATTGATCAGTTCAAGCCACTCTTCGTCATTCGGCCGGTAGCGGGACGTGGGATCGGCAGGATCTTGATAGTTAGGCCGATGATGATACATGATCTCATTGATCACAATGCGATTATCAAGAGCCACACTGTTCACGGCTCCAGGCGTGGTGGCATCAGGTTGTAAGAATCGGCCATGAGGAAATTCCAGACGAGCTCTCGGGTGATCCTGCACAATCACAGTGTCCAGGTAGGCATTGGAGCTGGGCTGGGTGAGAAAGAATCGTGTGCCAGGCGTAGGCAATGACTCTAGCATCACCTGTCGGAATTCCTGCGAGCCTAAGGAGCCTTCAAGAAGAACCGTTTCTCCTGTACCACTGAAACATTCCAA
>MDTC01051444.1_pt1 | contig 10102 bp, 11 predicted proteins | sample 811181 | NCBI WGS metagenome assembly MDTC01 (sample SAMN05326644, study PRJNA326480) | marine metagenome | isolation source: seawater | place: Pacific Ocean: North | collected 2011
CTAATAATATAAAATTAATGGTAGGCACGATTGGGTTCGAACCAACGACCTCTACCATGTCAAGGTAGCGCTCTAACCAACTGAGCTACGCGCCTTTTTTTAATAAATGATAATATAACATTTATATAATAATCATGCATAATAGCATTAATTTATAGTTTAAAAAATTTTATGAAAATACTAAATAAATATATATCAATATTAATAGTTCTCGGGCTTATAAGCTCAGTAAGCTATGCTGAAGATTTTAAAAATGAAGATCCTGTATATCATGTAGTTCTAATATGGTTAAAAACATATAGAAATGAAATGAGAATAAATAAAATTATAAATGCTAGTAAGGAATTAAAAAATATTCCAGGTGTTCTAGAAGTTTCAACAGGAAAAGTTTTAAGAAGTGCAAGAGTTATAGTAGATGACACATTTGATGTAAGTATAATTATAAAATTTGCATCTAAAGAATATCTAAAAGATTATTTAGTACACCCTATTCACATAAAAATTGCAAATGAAGTAATAAAACCATTAGCAAATAAAATAACGGTTTACGACACAATAATTCAAGAATAAATTAACGGAAATCATGGAGCTAATTTTTCATCAGTCTGAAAAAAATATTGAAGAAGATATTTTCTTCTATACTAGTGATCAAAGAGATAAACACTCTATGATTAAACCAGAGAAAGAAAATTTAATTAGCATGACTATTCATTCTGAAAATCTTTCAGCTCCAGACAAAAATAATATTTCAAATGTTTTTTATCCGTTCAAAAAAAATAGTATTGATAAAATATATATTGGATTAAGCTTCCCACTGTTTTCTAATAATTGGGGTGCATCATACTTAAGATATCTTCTAAAAATAATAAAAAAAGATGGCTCAATAATACTTCCGGTCTATCCTGAAGGACAAGCATATGAAAAAGGAATGTGGTCTAGAAGTTTTTTAGAAAATATTTTCACCAGTAGAACTGGCTGGACTGGAAGAAACAATGTTTGGGCTGAAAATGATGGTGTTATGTCAATGAGAATTGGCAAAAAGTTTCCTAAGAAGCCGGATAGTACCTTGAACTATTATTTAGACGAAATTGGAAATCAGTTTTATCGTGACCAAGTAAATGATGTAAAAAATAATAGTATAAAAATGGTAAATAACATTTGGCATACAAGTTTCGCTAGTGCAATAATTGAAAAAATAATTCAAGATAAATTTAAAAAAAAGAAGATAGTTTACGCAGATATTTGTAAGGATCCGTCTTTAGCTTTTGAGGTAAGTGTTAGTGACTATATTAATGTTATAAAAACTATAATTTGTTCAGACAATAATAATACATTGTGCGATGATTTTATTAACTATTTTTCCCACAGGAACAATAATATTTTTATAAAATCAACATTAGAATTAGAAAATTTAATCTTTCACAAACCAGACATAGTATCGATAATGAATCTCAAAACTAGTCATGAATATATAAAGGTTATTTTGACTCTATTACCTGAAACAACCATTATTTTTCACGGCACCTTAGATTCTGTAATCAAAATTCTAAAAAACAAAATTTCAAAAAAAAGGTATAAATTATCAAGGTACTCGTCAATTGTAGCAGCACAAATTTGTAAAGAGCACACAATGCAACTTGATTATGATGATTCTGATAAAGATTTTTACATGACTCTAACGAATCAAGTGAAAAATAACTATTGCCACTATCATTACTCTGATATTATTCAAAAAGCAATAAATACAGAAATAGAGAATTTCAATTGGCCAGGGATATATGTTTTAACTCCAGAATAATATGGCATTTAAAAAATACAAAAGAAACCCTTATAACCCACTATCAGATAAGCCATATAAATTATCAAGATCAAGAATTGATAACTATCTTAACTGTCCAAGATGTTTCTATATGCAAGAGCGTAGAGGAATAAAAGCTCCTTCAGGACCTACTTTTACATTAAATAATGCGGTTGACAATTTATATAAGAATGAATTTGATATCTATAGGAAGGAAAAACAACCTCATCCGATAATGACTAAAAATGATATAGACTGCATTCCGTATGAGCATGAAAACTTGCCAGAATGGAGGAATGCTTTTAAGGGCATTCAATGGCATGACAAAGAAACAAATTTTTTATTTTTCGGTGGGATAGATGATGTATGGATAAATACTAATGATGAGCTTCATATTGTTGACTATAAAGCTACGGCTAAGAAAACATTTAATCCAGATTTTGATAAAGGTTGGGAAGTATGCTACAAAAAACAAATTGAAATTTATCAATGGTTATTTAGAAAAAACGGTTTTAAAGTCTCAGATATTGGCTACATAATTTATGCAAATGGAAAATCTGATGAAAAAGAATTTAATAGTACTTTATCTTTTGAAGAACACTTGTTTCCTTTAGTATGTACTACAGATTGGATTGACAAGATTATAAAAGAAATTTACCAATGTCTGAATAGTGATGAGCTTCCGAAAACGGGTGAGGGTTGGAATGGAGAAGGATGTGAGCAATGTTCTTATAAAAAACAACTATATGATATTTTCAAATCACATAACAAAAATTAATTAGTAAAAATTGAAAAGAAATATGGAGACCAAGCGTAAATTAAAATTGCAAAAAAGCCTATCTCAAAAATCATCGCTTTTTTAAACAAAGATGATTCATAGATTGATTCTAACGAGGAAATTTTAACTATTACCATTATTATATCAAACAGTAATACCATCAAATATATAGGAAGTGTTGCTGGAAGGGCTAATGTCAAAAAAGTATTAATAAAATTATCTAGCAATAGTTCAGAATTTTTATCTTGAACAAAAATCAAATAAACAAAACCAAGAATTATGAACAAAAACCTTAATAAACCTATTTTATTTATAAATATATTAATAATTATTTATTCCTTCATATAATGATTCATCAAAACTTCAGCTACTTCTGGCCTTGCAAATTCTTTAGGCAAACTTTCTCCTTTTGAAAGCATCTCTCTAACTTTTGTCCCAGATAATATAACGAAGTCATCTTTTGAGTGATCATCTACATCTCTCATCATAACAACTTTATTTAATTTTTTTGAATAGGCTGTATGGTCAGCTTTAAATATTTTTATTAATAATGCATCAGTAGGAATATTGTCAAAAATATCTTGTGCATCAAAAGCTCCATAAAAATCTCCAACACCTGCATGATCTCTTCCAACTATTAAATAACTGCATCCACAATTTTGTCTAAATACTGCATGAAGCAAGGCTTCTCTTGGTCCAGCATATAACATATCAAATCCATATCCTGTTATCATTACATAATCTTTTGGAAAATAATTATCAACCATAGTTCTAATTGCAGAATCTCTAACATCAGCTGGTATGTCACCTGGTTTTAATTTACCTAAAAGCATATGAATTAAAATACCATCAGCATTAACTCTCTCTCCAGCCATTCTACATAACTCTTCATGGGCTCTATGCATTGGGTTTCTAGTTTGAAATGCAACAACATTTTCCCATCCTTTTGACTCTATAGAAGATCTAATTTGCATTGCTGTTCTAAAAGTTTCTCCAAAATCTTTTTCAAAATAACTAAAATTAAGAACACTAACGTTCCCGCTAATAAGGGTATCTCCTTGATCATAAAAAGTTTTAACTCCAGGATGGGACTTATCTTTTGTGCCATAAACTTTTTCAACAATATTATCGATCTCTTCAGAGGTTAATTTTTCAATTTTATCAACTTTCTGTATAGCTATAATTTGATCTCCTTCAATATTTGGGTCTACTAAGGCAATTTCTTCTCCATCTTTAAAATCTAAATCTTTATTCGTTAGATTAACAACTGGGGTTGGCCAAAAAATACCATTATTTAATTTCATATCATTTGCTACAGAAATTACCTCTCTTTTTCCCATAAATCCTTCGATTGGGGTAAAATATCCAGCGCCTAGCATTACCAAATTTGCTGCGGCTGCAGAACTAACTACCATTTTTTTCATTGATTTAGTTGATTCTAAAAGAGCATCTTTTTCTTCTTCCGTATTAACTATTTTTGGCATTAACTCATCTGAGCCATGTGGTCTTATCATTTTCTTTCCCCTTAGTATTTTAATCTTATCATCTTTTATAATTTCTTTATTAATCTCATTACGGTATCATTATCTTATATTGATATAATACAAAAGAAAATACATTAAAACTAAGATGAAAAATTTTATAGCCCCATCAATTTTATCTGCAAACTTTGCGGAACTAGGTAAAGAAGTAAATGATGTAATATTAGCAGGCGCTGATATTATCCATTTTGACGTTATGGATAATCATTATGTTCCAAACCTAACCATAGGTCCTTTAGTATGCAAATCATTAGCAGATTACGGAGTAAAAAAACCTATCGATGTTCATTTAATGACAACTCCTGTGGATGATTTGATAACACAATTTTGTGATGCTGGTGCATCAATGGTCTCATTTCACCCTGAAGCAACACAACACGTTGATAGAAGCATAGAACTTATCAAAAGTAAAAATTGTAAAGCAGGAATCGCCCTTAATCCTGCATCTCCTCTTTCTCTTTTAGATCACGTCTTAGAAAAAATAGATTTTATCTTAATTATGTCAGTTAATCCTGGGTATGGTGGTCAAAAATTTATTGAAAATTCCCTTGAGAAAATAAAAAAATGTAAAGAGATGGTTAATAATTCTAATCGCAATATTGAAATTGAGGTTGACGGAGGAATAGGAATTGAAAATATTAAAAAAATCAAAGAAGCAGGTGCAAATATTTTTGTTGCTGGGTCAGCAATTTTTAATTCTAATAGCTATGAAGAAGCTATAAAAAAAATGAAGCAAGAAATTTCTGCTGGCTAAAAAATAATGCTAAAAAAAGATTTTATAAAACTTACTGGCGAAGGAAATTCTAGAGTTTCTATAAATAAAATAATAAAAAATTCTAGTGGGAGCCCTCTAACCACATATAAAAAACTTAATAATAAAAATTCCTTCCTTTTTGAATCCGGATCTAGTAAAGGTAAATGGAGTAGATACTCTATTATTGGCACAGAATCAAATGAAATGATTAAGGTGCATGATAATAAAATACTACACATAATTAATAATAAGACCAATGAAATTCACAGCGATGATCCTTTACAATGGATTGAAAATTTTTACATAGAAAATAAAGTAAAAAATCTTCCAAAAGATGTGCCATTTTCAGGTGGTTTAGTGGGTTACTTTGGATATGAAACTATTAAATTTATTGAAAAAAAATTAGATATAAATAAAAAAGATAATCTTAATGTTCCTGATATTTTCCTATTTGTTTGCAATGAAATTATAATATTTGATAATTTAGAGAACCGTATACAAATTATTGTTAATACAAAAACTGATAAAGAAGAAAATTACGATAAATCACTTTCAAGGATTGATGAATTAGAGGAATTAATTAATAAAAAAGAAGAAATAAGGTCTCCTAAAAAAATTCATGACAAAAATGAATTTTCCTCTTCATTTAAAAAAGAAAATTTTGTTGAGGCAGTAAAGAAAACAAAGGGATATATTTCTGACGGTGATGTTATGCAAGTTGTATTATCTCAAAGATTATCAAAAAAATTTGATGGGGAACCTATTGATATGTATGAAGCATTAAGAAATATGAATCCGTCGCCTTACATGTATTTTTTAGATATGGACGGATTCCAAATTATTGGCTCTTCTCCTGAAATATTAGTCAAATTAGAAAACAAAAAGGTTACTGTTCGTCCTATAGCTGGCACAAGACCAAGAGGCAGTAATGAATCTGAAGACTTGCAAAATGAAAAAGATTTGCTGAGTGACCCAAAAGAGCTTGCTGAGCATTTGATGTTAATTGATTTAGGAAGAAATGATATCGGAAGAATTTCAGAAATTGGAACTGTTAAACTCACAGAAAAAATGATAATAGAAAGATATTCTCATGTAATGCATATTGTTTCTAATGTAAATGGGGCAATTAAAGATGAAACAAAGCCTCTTGATGTATTAAGAGCAACATTTCCTGCTGGCACGGTTTCAGGTGCGCCGAAAATCAGAGCAATGGAAATAATTAATGAACTTGAACCTTTAAAAAGAGGCATATATTCTGGTGCAATAGGATATCTCTCATGGACTGGAGATTTGGACACAGCATTGTCAATTAGAACTGCTGTAATAAAAGATAATTTAATTCATGTTCAAGCAGGTGCTGGTATAGTTTATGACTCAGTTCCGGAAACAGAATGGGAAGAAACAATGAATAAAGCCATGGCATTATTAAAAGCTTCAGAAAAAGCTAATGCAAACAAAGAGGATATATAAATGATATTAATGATAGACAATTATGATTCTTTTACATATAACGTTGTTCAGTATTTAGGTGAGCTAGGTTCTAATGTTAAAGTTGTTAGAAATGACATGATTTCTATAAAAGATATTGAATACATAGAGCCTGAGAAAATTGTAATATCCCCTGGTCCTTGCACCCCAAATGAAGCTGGGATTTCAATAGAAGCAATAAACCATTTTCATAAAAAATTACCAATCTTGGGCATATGTCTAGGGCATCAAAGCATAGGGGCAGCTTTCGGTGGAAATATAATTAAAGCTAAAAAAATTATGCATGGAAAAACCTCACAAATTCATCATAAACAGAATTATATTTTTAAAGATATACCAACGCCATATGTAGCAACAAGGTACCATTCGCTTGTAATAGAAGAAAAAACTATTCCTGATTGTTTAGAAATAATTGCTGTAACTAAATCTGAAGATAAAAGTGATGATGAGATAATGGCAGTTAGACATAAAGATTGCCATACGTATGGTGTACAATTTCATCCTGAATCTATAATGAGCGAACATGGGCATAAAATTTTGAAAAATTTCCTTGATATAAAATGAACATTAATGAAGCTATAGAGAAAATTTCATCTGGCGACAGTCTAAAAAAAAATGAAATTAAAGAAGTTTTTTTAAGCATTATGAAAAATGAATGTGATGATGCGGAAATTATTTCCTTTCTTATGGCTCTAAAAACAAAAGGTGAAACTGTAGAAGAAATTTCTGGAGCAGCTGAAGTATTAAGAGAGATGTGCTCAAAATTAAAACTATCATCTGACCAACTTGTTGATACTTGTGGAACTGGAGGAGATGGTCAAAATACTTTTAACATTTCCACGGCTTCGGCCATAGTTGCTGCAGCTGCAGGTGTAAAAATTGCGAAACATGGTAACAAATCTATTTCTAGTAAATCGGGAAGTGCAGATCTTCTTGAATATTCAGGTATTAATATTGATTTAGACCAAGAACAAGCTAAAAAATGTTTTGAAGATCACGGCATAACATTTATGTTTGCACCAAAATATCATAAGGCTATGAAAAATGTTGCAAATGTCAGGAAAAGTATTAAAACAAGAACAATATTTAATGTATTAGGTCCTCTATCAAATCCTGCTAGTGCTAGCTCTCAGATATTAGGAGTTTATGATAAAAAATTAGTTTTACCAATTGCAAAAGTAATACAAAACCTCGGGGTTAAAAGAGCTTTAGTAGTGCACTCAGAAGAAGGTTTAGATGAAATATCATGTGAAAAAAATACTTATGTTGCAGAAGTTAATAAAGACAAAATTTCAGAATATACAATTAATCCAAATGATTTTAATTTCAAAAATAATAAGTTATCAGAATTAAAAGTTAATAATGTAGAGGAAAGCTACGAAATTTTTATCAACATGCTAAAAAATAAAAATGATTCTGCTGTTAATATAGTTAGTTTAAATGCAGGAGCTGCTATCTATATTTCTGGTATTAGAGAAACGCTAAAAGAAGGAATTAAATTTGCTAAAGAAACTATAATTTCTGGTAAAGCAATGCAAAAATTTGAAGATATTAAGAAAACTATGCCTGAAAAAACTAAAACACCAAAAATTTTAGAAGAAATTATAGAAAATAAAGCTAAAGAGGTAGCAGAAAGAAAAATCAAAATCCCTTTGGAAGATTTAAAAGAAATTGATTATATGAGTTCTTTAAAAAGAGATTTTAAAAGTGCGCTGTTGCAGAAAATTGACCAAAACAAAGCTGCCGTTATTGCTGAAATTAAAAGAGCATCGCCTAGTCTTGGTGAATTAAATATGAATATTATACCTGCTAAAGTAGCTTCAGATTTTGAGGCAATGGGAGCAGCTTGTTTATCTGTTTTAACAGACGCAAAGTACTTTAAAGGTTCTGGAGCTATTTTAGAAATGGCAAAAAAAGGTTGTAGTCTTCCAGTTCTTAGGAAGGATTTCATTATTGATGAATATCAAATTGATGAATCTATTACAATGGGTGCTGATTGTATCTTATTAATTGTTGCGGCATTAAATAAAGGTTTATTAAAAAAATTATATGACTCTGCAAAACAAAGAAATTTGGATGTTATTGTAGAAGTTCATGATAATAATGAGCTTGATATTGCCTTAGATATTGGATGCGACATTATCGGTATTAATAATAGAAATCTTCATACTTTTGAAGTTGATTTAAATACAACTATAGAACTCGTAAAAGATATAAATAAAGACCAGTTAGTAATTGCTGAAAGTGGAATACATACAAGTGATGATGTGAAAAAAATGAATGACTGTGGTATTAATACTTTTTTAGTAGGTGAATTATTTATGACTTCAGATGATCCTATAAATAAATTTAAAGAAATATTTATAAAATAAATTGGAAATTATAATTAAAAATTGTTGTCAGTGTGGATCAGATAAAATTAATTTTTCTATTCCCGCTGGGGACAATAAAGAAAGATATATTTGCACAAGTTGTAATTATATTCACTACCAAAATCCTAATATTGTCACAGGATGTATCTTAGAATGTGATAATAAAATTTTATTGTGCAAAAGAGCTATAGAACCAAGAATGAATTATTGGACACTGCCTGCAGGTTTTTTAGAAAACAAAGAGCCACTAGAATTTGGTGCTGCAAGAGAATGTGAGGAAGAGGCAAATGCAATTGCAGAAAATATGAGAATTTTCTCAATCTATAGCCTAATTCACATCAGTCAAATTTACATAATGTACTTTGGCTATCTTAAAGATGGTAAACATAGTCCTGGATTGGAAGAATCTTTAGAAACAAAATTATATAGCAAAGAGGAAATTCCTTGGGATGATCTAGCTTTCCCAATTATTACAGAAAATCTGAAATTATTTTACGAAAAAGATAAAACTGAAAAGCCGCATATAGGTATTATTGACAAGATTGGCAATGAGTACGAAATTACTCGTAACTAGAAACAATGAATTTAACTTTTATATTAACAATAGCCCCGCCTCTTTTAATAGTTGCTTATATTATTAAAGCCGACAGGTTTCCTGAACCTAAGAGCACATGTTTTCTAACTTTTATTGCAGGCACAATTATTATAGTTCCAGCAGCAATTTTAAACGATAAGTTAATTCCTGATGTAAGCTATGCTTATTTAGCTGGTTTTACTGAAGAAACTTTAAAATTTTTAACAATTTATTTTTACGTTAGCAAAAACACAAATTTCGATGAACCAATGGACGCTATAGTTTATGGAACTTTAGTATCTTTAGGTTTTGCGACATTTGAAAATCTGCAATATGTTTATTACTCTGGCGGTCCTCCTGATGCGGTTGCAATAATTAGAGCATTTACTGCCATTCCTTTGCACGCTTGTTGCGGAATAATTATGGGCTATTACTTTGGTTTATATATGTTTAAAAATAGAGATACATTAAATTTATTTAAATCTTTATTTTTTGCGATAGGTTTTCATGCTGTATATAACTATTTTGCTACTCGCAATGTTTTTCTTATGATTGTTGTTTTAATAATTTTAATTTCATTCGCAAGAAAACTCCATGCGATATTAAAAAGAGAACAGCAAACGTCTAGTTGAGATCTAATTCACATAACATTATTAAAAAAGATTCATTTTCATCTTACTTATTGTTATTTTTTTATTATTGATATATATATTAGTAACCTATAATAAAAATATAATTAAGTATAAAGATTTTGATAAAAACATTTCTTTATTCATAAGTTTTTTAGAGAATTAAAC
>MDTC01218387.1_pt1 | contig 10102 bp, 6 predicted proteins | sample 811181 | NCBI WGS metagenome assembly MDTC01 (sample SAMN05326644, study PRJNA326480) | marine metagenome | isolation source: seawater | place: Pacific Ocean: North | collected 2011
CCAGCAAGCCTAACTTAATCAGCTCATCTTCTACCAATTGGCCGACGCCTTCTTGGTAAGTCTTGATCAAAACACCCGGCTTCAGCATCGAGATCGCCTCCCGGAACACTCGCAACACCGCATCATACACTTGACGCTGACGTTCAGAGTATTTGCCATTGACCGGAATCGTACGCGTCAGGTCGCTATTGTAGTTGGCATATTCGGCTGCCACATCTAACAGAATGAGATCACCGTCCTTGCAAATTTGATCGTTATCTAAGTAATGCAGCGCACAAGCATTCCCGCCAGAAGCAATGATCGGTTCGTAAGCGAAACCACGTGAACGGTTGCGCAGAAATTCATGGGTCAACTCAGCTTCAATTTCCCATTCCCCTACCCCTGGTTTCACAAAGGATAACAAACGCAGAAACCCTTTCTCCGTGATGTCACAGGCCTGCTGCACCAACGCAACCTCAATGTCCTGCTTGATTTGCCGCTGGGCATTCACCACCGGGGCCAGGCGCTCGTACTGGTGCAAGGGAAAAGCCTCCTGACATTCTTTGATAAATCGCGCATCGCGAGACTCGATCTCCACATTGGCACGGCCATGCTCATTGCTGCTGAGGTAGACGTGGTCCGCAAGCACCATCAACTGCCGGAACAACGAAGGAAAGTCATCTAGCCAGTGCACTTCCTCAACACCTGACACTTTGGAGGCTTCTTCTTTGGTCAACTTGGCACCCTCCCAAACCTTGACGGTGTCATTAGTCTCACGCACAAACAGCATCTCACGGTGCTTTTTATCCGGCGCATCCGGATACAGAACCAAGATCGTCTCTTCTTGGTCGATACCGCTCAGGTAAAACAGGTCGGCATTCTGACGCAACCTTAGCGTGCCATCAGCATTAGTTGGCAGAATGTCGTTGGCGTTTAGGATCGCAATCGAGTTAGATTTCAAGTCCGCCGTGAGGCGTGCACGATTCTCAACGAAGAGGCTGGCGTCGATGGGGTGATATTTCATGAGTCCAGCCTTCCTTACGAACTGAAGAGGGTTTAAGCAAGCCGCCGTGCCACAGGAATTCGACTCTACTTCACCACCGACTTGGACTGTATCAGTGCGCGACCTGGTGGAGTTTGTGCTCCGCAGCGGTGGCCTATCTCGAGCAGCCTTTCGCAGTGCCCGCCGTGCTCAAGAGGGCACGATCGGTCATCAGCAAATTCAGCAACAGCGGCCCGCACATTACCAAGCCGAAGTACCGGTGAAGGATCTGCTCGACGATGGCCACGGCACTACCATCATCGTGCAAGGCCGAATCGACGGCATCATCCTCACCGCCAAAGGCTGGTTGTTGGAAGAGATCAAGACAGTGGTTGGCGCGTGGTCTGGCGAATCTAGCCCTTTGCATTGGGCTCAAGCCAAGGTCTACGCCGCCCTCTTCGCACGCGACAAAGGCCTCACTGAGATCGATATACAAATCACTTACTTAAACCTCGATACCGATGACCTGACTGTCTTTCGCAAGACCTTTGAAGTGGATGATCTGTGGCCATTCTATCAATCACTGACCGATGAGTATCTGGAGTGGATGCAGGAACATGCCAAGCACCGCCTGCAACGCGACACCTCCATTGCCGAAGCCAGTTTTCCTTTCTCAAAGGCCCGCAAAGGCCAACAAAGTTTGATTCGCAAGACCAGCGAGGCCTTACAAAGCGACGAAGCATTCCTCGCGGAGGCACCAACTGGTATTGGTAAAACCATTTCCGTGATGTTTGCTGCTGTGAAGCGCCTGCCAAGATCTGGCGGACGCACCCGACTGGCCTACCTCACGGCAAAAACCACCGGTCACGAATCCGCTCGCAAAGCCGTTGCGGACCTCACCGAAGCCGGTGTAAAACTCGCAGCCCTCGCCTTTGCCGCTCGCGACCGCCTGTGTCTTGGCGCTAAAGATGGCAAACCCTGCGACATTGGCACTTGCCCCTTTGCTCAAGCCTACTTCGACAATCGGCAACCTGCCATGCGCGAGGCCCTCAGTAAGAGTTGGGTTGGCATTGACGAACTGCGTGCTCTCGGCGAACAACACACCGTTTGCCCTTCTGCCTTGGCTCTAGATTTGGTGCCGTGGGTTGATGTTATCGTCGGTGACTACAACTACGCCTTCGACCCTCAAGTGCGTTTGCGCAGCCTCACCAATGAAGGGGATCGTGAAGTGACCCTACTCATTGACGAAGCGCACAACCTCCCCAGTCGAGCGCGCACTATGTTCAGCGCTGAACTATCTCTAGCAAAGATCGAGAAACTGAAGCGATCTTTGGGCAAACAACTCCATGATTGTCGTACGACCCTGGAGAAGATCAGTCACCTGCTCCGAGACCAAGAGCTTAGCAATTGTGAAGCTATCCGACTCGAACGCTTACCTTCTGGCATTCGGGGCGCACTCCGTGCCTTTCTTGCCGCCGCAGATGTCTTCCTTAGTCGAGGCGAACAACCTGTTTTCCACGAGGAACTGCTCGATCTCTACTTTGCTGCCGGCACCTTTCTCAAACTCTACGAAATGGGCAACGAACTCACCCATGCCCTACTACTAGAGCAATTCGGCCCAACGCGCCGTCGCGCCCTGGTGCTGCGCTGGCTGTGCCTTGATCCCGCACCGCTCTTACAGAAAGTCTACGATGAGACAGGGCCTGCCATTCTGTTCTCCGCCACTCTGTCACCACGCTCTTACTTTGAGCGCATGCTAGGATTCCACTCACACACCCCAGGCCTGGAACTCGCCTCGCCTTTCCCCGAGCAAAATCTTGGTCTGATAGTACACACCGGCATCGCCACTACTTACAAACGACGGGCCGAATCTTACGGACCCATTGCCGAACTACTGATGCGCTTTACCGAAGGGAAACGCGGCAATTACATGGCTTTCTTCTCGTCCTACGATTACCTACGCCAAGTGGAGGAGCGCCTACATGACTACGACCCCAGCCTTTCCCGCCTGCGAATCTTGAGCCAAACTCCAGACATGGGCCTCGCAGAGCGTGATGCCTTTCTGCGTCACTTCAAGAAGCCACGCACCGAACGCAGCCGCACAAGTCTGCTAGGATTGGCAGTCCTCGGTGGAGCCTTCGGCGAAGGTGTTGATCTCATTGGCGAAAGCCTCATTGGCGTGGCTGTCATTGGTGTCGGTCTACCACAAATCTGCATGGAGAACGATCTCATCAAGGGTCGGTTCGCCGAACGCCCCGATGGCAACATGGATGAATCACGAGGCTTCGATTTTGCCTACACCTACCCCGGATTTAGCCGTGTGCTGCAGGCCGTTGGGCGATTGGTGCGTTCCGAATCCGACCGAGGTATCGCCTTGTTGGTCGATCAACGTTATCGCTTACAGAGCTACCAAGAACTGTTTCCAGAGTGGTGGCATCCCAACTACATCCGGTCTGCCAACGATCTTGAAGACGCTCAAGGTGATTTCTGGGCAACACAGTAAATGACGCTAGCTTCCTACCTTCCGTATGGGTATGAGTCGAAACCAGCGCCATATCGGTCAATAACCTAGGACACGTTTATAACGGGATGAGCACTCGGTGCAACTACAACCCGTCTGCACCAGCGCTTTTGCATGACCACCTTTGGGAAATTCCACAACCCTACCTGAATTCATAATCTCTTTGTTAGTTTATGTCGGTAGCAATTTGCTTAACACATTCGACAACGGAACGAGCATCACAGGCTACTGCGAATGGGCGAGCACCTTTTCCACCGGTCCCGATAGCTCATGCTCTAGCTAATTACTCTTCGACGACCAGTGAGTTGGCATACTCCGCTACTACGAACCCTCCGAGGGCGTAGTCTTTAGCCAAGGTCGCTCCACAGAGAGCTACTTCATACCCTAACATACCCCACCATCAGCAAACTAAACGATGGCACAAACTCAGCTGGCAAGTTAACCGAGGGAAGCCCTCTTATGACTAACATACTAATTGCAAATACCCCGAGGATTATGAGTCAACCGGAACGGCCCGCAGGCGACCTTGCTCATGGCAACGAACGGAGAAATGGCAATATTTCCGGAAGCCACCAAAGCCTTTGCCCACAACGTTTCGATACCTTCCATCAAAGATTGTTCCCGTTCGGGCAGGGGTCAGTGGCAAGCTAAGGGAAGAACGCTTGGAGCGAAATTCGAAGGCACCTCTGACAATCACTTTCGAGTCAGGTCTTTCGATGTCATACCCTTACCACGAGGTCAGTGCAGCTTGCGATTCAAATGGATGACAAGAGAAATGAGAAGCCCAAGTAGGCCATAATGACACCAAGAAGCGATGAGCCAAACGTCTTGCCAAGAAGATAACGTGAATAGAACACCAGCAGCGCTCCTATCACGGCAAAGAATGTGATCACCAACACGGTCAATTGCTAAGCCATTCGCTTCACTGCCTGCCTTTTCCCTTGCATTTAGGCGGTATTCAAAAATGCACGAACGCCCAACCATCCTCCGATGACTGGTATCAACGGCCCAAGAATCATTCCGTTTAGCGCGCCCAATCCAAATACCGCACCAGTGCCTTTCGCCGCCACTGTTGGCTGCCGGCCCTGTCGGTGGCCCTACGGCTGGCGGCGATGCTGAGACAGCAATAGTAAAAGCTGATCCACCGGTTCCGTGTGAGTGAGGGGTTCTCCCACAATCGCCGCCACGCATTCGTAATAGAGGCTCTGTTTCACGGCATCTTTTGAAAAATCCAAAGATTCTGCCACACGCTGCCCTTTCTTCCTCACCATAATACGAAGCCGGCAGCTCCCAGTAGTGTTCAGGCAATTGTCCGAGTGCATTCCAAGCCAGCGCGCTTTCGTCTACCATCAGCAGTTCGATATCTGGCGCTGGTTCTGAAGAAGAAATCGGGTTGGCCTTCTCCAAGGGGTCAGCTTTAGACAGATAGGTCTCACTGTGGGGAACGGAAAGCGTTGCGGCACAGGTTCCGCGTACTATCGTGAAACCTTGACTTAAAATCGGTGAGCTGTATCAGATTTGCCAAACTGTTTCCAAGCAGTGAGAAATGTCTCTTGAAACAGTTTTTCGCTCTAGCTCACATCGCCACTAAGACAAAAGGTGACGGAGCGAACCAACGATTAATACTGGGTGACCAGTCTGCCAAAGGACTCAGAATTGCCTTCTAGGTTTTATTCGATCAAGGATCGTTTCTGCATTCACAGCACAACTCAAGCGGTGCTTTTATTTCAGAGGTCACAAGAACCCAGCCTTTCTGGCGAGTTTATCCGCCATTGCAGTTGCCCACACGGGGATGACGTTTTACCGCTACTAATTTCATACGAAACTCTTACGTCCCAGATTGCCCACCGACTAGCGAAAGCGCGCGTAACTGTCGACGCGAACACCTTTGCCGTTGATGGCATCGAACTGCTGCCGATTCTTGTGTAACTGCACACGGATCAGGTGATTCTGCTTCGCAGCCCTGGCAATATACTCAAGCTTATTGGTCTTGTCCCAAGGCACATCGCGCAGGTCTACTCCCCAAGCCCCGTCACCCATGTAGATGACTCCGTCAGGATCCACTTCACCATTTTTGATCGGCATGGTGCGTTTGTACATGTGATGGTCATTCTCAAACGCTGCATCGACGCCGTACTGTTCCATCAAAGGCACGAAGTACTTACGAACTTCCGCCTCATCATCCTTCACCAAAGTGCCATACGTAGGACGATGATAGCAGGCAAATAAGTTCGGCACCTTCTGCCGCGCCTTGAGAGCTGATTTCAACCAGCCCACCTGGTCTTCTGGCTTCTGCGTGTGATTGGAATCCAAGCAAATGATGCTCATGTAATCACCGAAATCGAGTGCGTAATTACTCTTACCATCGTTTGGCATCGGAAACAAACTGTAGAAGAACTTGGCACGCTTCTTAGGTTCAAAGTTCTTTAGCTCATCACCTGAGGTCCCATCGATGTTCTTATCACACTCATGATTCCCGATCACCAACACCATGGGCACCATGTAATCAGCTGCCACGGTGCACCAATCATGCCAAGAGTCGACCCAATCATACCAACGCTCAGAATCCTTGCCATTGGCATAGGCAAGATCACCACCTAACAACGCAAACAGTGGATTCTGCGAGCCACATTGTCGGTTCATTTCATCGAGCACTTCCCGTTTCTTATACATGTCACCGCCGGTCACAAAGCTCACCACTTCGCCACCCATGGTCTTTGGTGCAGTCTTAAAGAAATATTTACGATTCTTTAAGCGATCTTTGGATCCGTTGCGATGGATCGTGAAACCATAGCCTGTATCTGATTGCAATCCTTTCAAAATCACACGGTGAATCACCTGGCGAGTATCAGCGAATGGCAGCGCCTCTGGAACAACACTTTTGATCGTTGCGGCCGCGTCACGTTTGCCATAGCGAAGCTCAAATTTGGTGAGTTCTTCAGGCATCATGGGCAGTTCCCTCGACTTAATCTCTGCAGTTTTCCAACTAGCAGCAGGGTCGCCCAAGAAGAATTGCCAGATGGCCTTACCATCAATAAATTTGTGTTCGGTTTTTTCGACCTTGATATAAAATTTCGGATCAAGAGTTAGGTCCGAACTATCCATCTTATCATTGTGGCCCTCAATGGCCAGAATATTCTCACCAGTCTTGACTAAGCGATTGAACTCTTTGGGAATCACGAAGGTTTCTTCCTTTTCGGCATTGTGCCCCACAATCCCTTTGGCGTCTTTCCCACTGCCTTCTTTCACATTGGCACGCACGATTTCGACACCATTCAAATAAGCAATGAAGGCATCATCATAACGAATACGCAATTGCATCTCAAACGCATCTGGATTGAAGACCTTCGCCCTTGGCTCCTGCTCTTTCTTCTTTTGTTCATCGGTTTTCTCCGCCAAGGCTTTCTTCTCTTCCACAGTGACGTTGCGTTCCATCACAACATTGCCTTTGACCCATTCCTTGCGCTCTGTGCTGTTGTTATAGGAGATCCACTCCCCCTGAATCTTACCATCCTTCTCACTACCTGACACGGTGACAAAGGCCTTGGTTCCCAAGTAATTGACTTCAGTCTCAATAAAAACCCGGTGACCACTTACATAGCCACCGATAATAGGCTTTGGCGTCATTTCACCTTGCTGGATGGTGCCCAACAACTTTTCTTCTTTGTATTCCAAGACTACTTTTAAAGGCATGAAAATAGCCTTGTGCGAGACAGTCGCGTTCCATTTGCCAGACACATCCACTTCCGCGACCTTCGGCAACTCGTCTTTCACTTCAAACTTTTTGCGGATGAACAACCTCTTATACTTGTCCTGCATGTCGAGGTTAGTTTCATCATCATTATCGCCATATCCAAATCCTGCGATGGCGTCATACCAACGCTTCTGAGGTAGGGATATGTTGACCCGCTCGATCCATTGGATCGTCATGGTGCTGGTAGGGTCCATGTGCCACGAACAGATAGGCCCGTGAACATCACCCACTTCTGTAGCAAGCAGAGAACCCAGATTAAAGGCCAGCGAGGCCAAGACAAGCAATCGAGATGTCAGGTAGCGCATTGTTTGAGTGTAAATAGAGATTCATCCGTTAAGCATTCCACAGGCCTTCACCAAACGACCAACCACCACGTGTGGACTCCTTGATCAAGCTATCGAATTCTGGCTGGCCTTTGACTTTCATGTTTTCGGCGTCCCATTCGATTGTCTTACCAGTACGCTGCGCCAAAGCACCCAGTAGAACCACTTCAGTCAACGGCACGGCGTATTCGAAATTGGATCCCGGCTCCTTTATATTGCCTTTGATGGCATTAAAGAACTCTTCGATTGGTCCAGCACCTAAGGAAGGCAATCTATCGATCTCTCGCAGCGACTTCTTCATATCCTGGAAACGTTCAGTAGGCGTCAGCATAGGGCTATTTGGCCGCATACCCTCGTGAAACAGCGTCTCTTTGCTACCTTCCATGTACATACCGCCCCCTTTGGGCAAGTCTTTGTCTTGGTTCCAACGCTTGGGCTTGGGTACTTCAAATCCTTTCTCATACCATTTCATCACTACCGGCGGCTTCTCACCACGAGCAGGAAAATGATAGGTCACGACAGAGCCACCCATGGGAATAAATTCTTCGTTGGGAACCGCACCAAGTTCCACTTCCACCTTGGTCGGCATGCCCAAGCCTAGCACATAGAAGGGAGCATCAAAGGTGTGACATCCAATGTCGCCCAACGCTCCACATCCATAGGGCCACCAACCACGCCATGTGGTCGGGCAGTAATGCTTGCTGTATGGCCGCTCGGCAACAGGCCCCTGCCAAAGATCCCAATCAAGGTGTCCAGGGATTTCTGACTCCGGAGCGGGAAACTTGCTTGGCGGCACAAACCAAGGCGCATTCGGACGGTTGGTCCAGGTGATGACTTCGGTCACATCGCCTACGACACCTGCATCGGTCCATTCCTTGATACGACGCATACCATCAAAGGTGTGGCCTTGGTTGCCCATCTGCGTGATGACTTTGTAATGCTGCGCAGCCTTACGCATGGTTCGAATTTGCCAAATGTTATGCGCCAAGGGTTTCTGCACAAAAACGTGCTTGCCATGCTCCATCGCACACATCGCTGCGGCAAAATGGGCGTGATCTGGCGTCGAGATCAACACGGCGTCGATGTCCTTGTGCATCTTGTCCATCATCACGCGAAAATCTTTGAAGCGCTTGGCCTGCGCATGTTTCTTGAATGCCTTACCAGCGCGACGGTCATCCAAATCACACAGCGCGACCAGATTCTCTTTCGACGACTGATTGGTCGCATAGCCGCCCATACCACCGATTCCAACAACAGCACAGTTGATCTTGCTATTGGCGGCAGTACCGGCTTTGCCAATGGCGAACAATGGCAAGGAACCAGCAACGGCTGTGGTGGTTTTAAGAAAGGAGCGACGATTTACAGAAGTCATTGGCATTGATTGGATCTTGTGAATGATGCAAACAAAGCATAGGGCTGCGGGTTGCGAAGTCGAATCAACAAACGGGTGGCATTACGATTGCAAGGCAGCCACGCATTGGTTGCAATGAGCTACCGATCCCATGCAATGAAGATCCTCGCCGTCGCTGACCTGCATTACACCCTCAAACAATGGGATTGGCTAGTCCAAGTGGCGGACACGGTGGATCTGATCGTCATCGCTGGTGATCTGCTGGACTCCGCTTCGCCAGTGGAGATGGATGTGCAAATCTTAGTAACCTTGCGTTACTTACGCAAACTGCGCGACGTCACAAGACTTGCGGTATCGTCGGGCAATCATGATCTCCGTCCGACCGACTTTGACCATGAGGCGCGCTGGCTGCAGCAAGCACGTGCGGACAATGTCGCCGTGGACGGAGACTCTATCCAAATTGGCGACAGCTGGATCACCGTTTGTCCCTGGTGGGATGGCCCATTGATCAGGCAACGCTGTAGTGAACTGTTAGAAACAGCCAACACCAAGCGCGGCACAGAGCACTGGATTTGGATTCACCATGCACCACCACAAGACTCCCTCGTGAGTTGGACTGGCAAGATTTTCTATGGCGATGCCAACCTTCGTGAATGGATCGATCAGCTTCATCCCAACATCGTGCTTGTCGGCCATGTCCACAACGCTCCCTTTGCCGACAAAGGATCATGGGCCGATCAGTTAAGCGATACTTGGGTGTTCAATCCCGGCCGCCAGATTGGCCCCGTACCAACGCACCTGGTCCTGGATCTTGAGGCTCAAGTGGTCGATTATTATTCACTAGCAGGCCACGACCAACGTCATCTACGATGACGGTCCGCGCTGATGATGAAGCAATTCCTCAAGCACCTCATCCACCATACCAAGGTGACTTTCTTCAGAACTGAACTGGCGTTTCAAATCGACCAGGTAATTGGTCACGTGATTCAGCCGCATCGCTAACAAACGCGCTACAGTTAGACTCACTTCGGGATTGGCCAGTAGAAACTCCTTGGGATTCTCGGCCACAAAGAAGATCGATGGCTCCAAAACCTTGATACTTGCCATGTGTGGACGGTCCAGCAAGATTGAGATCTCACCAAAAACAGAGCCAGCCGATCGAATTTCATTGATCGACATCCGGCCCTTGAGC
>MDTC01264361.1_pt1 | contig 10101 bp, 10 predicted proteins | sample 811181 | NCBI WGS metagenome assembly MDTC01 (sample SAMN05326644, study PRJNA326480) | marine metagenome | isolation source: seawater | place: Pacific Ocean: North | collected 2011
GAAAACGTTTCACCGTTAACGGTGCATAGCGTAAGCTTGGGCAATCCGCCGCCCATCTGTGTGGTTCCATTGAAGATGTAATCAAACTTAGTGCGAATTTGATGAAGAGTGCCCCTGTTTCCGTAGCATGGGATGACAACATCATTAAAGAAATTGAAGCCCCTTAATTCATCTATCCCATACACATGGTCGGCATGGTGATGAGTGTATAGAACCTGATTGATCTGGGTGATGTTATTGGCCAGACACTGTTGCCTGAGATCTGTTGATGTATCAATGAGGAGATGGTTCCCATTATTACGAATAAGAATGGAGGAACGCAGGCGTTTATTCTTAGGATCGGCTGACGTGCATACATCGCAGTCACAACATAGAGAGGGAACACCTGTGGATGTTCCAGATCCTAGAAACAAAATTTCCATTGACTTTATAAGGGACGCACCCACTTTTTCAGAGCCGCCGTGTTTGCCTATTGGATTCAGTTCGGCATTATCCGATCAGTGACTGATATCGCAGAGAGATTCACCCTCTTCGCATGGATGGGTTTCAAACTGAATGGTTGAATGCTTAATATTGAACTTGTCAGCCAGCAGGCTTTTGATTTCTTTTAAAGTTTTTTCAAACTGATTTGCCATACTATCATGAATCAGCGCATGAGTGCTCAACGCATATATATTGGAGCAGATGCACCAGATGTGAAGCTCGTGAATATCCTGGATTGCCGGAATAGCCTGAAGTTCTCTTTTGACTTCTGATAAGGACACTCCCTTTGGCACTCCTTCCAGTAAAATATGAAGTGCTTCTGAAAGCACATTCCATGCCCCCCAAAACAACAGTAAAGAGATGCCGGTGGCCAGAAGTGGGTCCACGATATTCCACCCCGTGAGCCAGATGATTCCACCCCCGACCAGGACACCCACAGAAGCGATAAGGTCGCCCAGAACGTGGAAGAAGGCGCTTTTAAGGTTCAGGTCATGCGTGTGCTGGAACGGGTCTTTAAGATAGTAAATTACGATCAGGTTAGCCGCCAGTCCGATGGCGGCTACGACCATTACCATTTCACTATTGACGGAAGGGGGGTTTTGATACCGTTGCAGGGCTTCGTATAAAATACCGCAGGCCATTAAGATGAGCATGAGTCCATTGACCACCGAGGCAAGGATCTCTATTCTGTGATAGCCATAAGTTTTTTCACCATTGGAAGGCAGTCGCGCTATTTTAAGTGCAAACCAGCTCAGGCACAGTGACAATACATCAGCAAGCATGTGAGCCGCATCGCTCAATAGAGCCAGGCTGTTGGCCAGAATTCCCCCCACCACTTCAACACAAAGAATGCTAAAGGTGAGCAAGACTGCCAGTTTCAATCTCTTTTGAACGATATGGGAGTCCATCGACTTTTTAGAACCTTTATCCATTTAAAATCATCTTTAATAGGTGCCCGATAAAAACGTGGGCTCCTCTAAACAGAGGCCATTTGAACTTCTGGCCCATTTCATTGTAAATAAGGGCCTTCCTGTCTGTCAAGGTAAGCTGGCGAAGCGAGGAAGGTCTTCCTCTGGGAATTACCATCGTACTGGTTCCCTCCAGCCTGTTTTTAAAGCTAAATGGAGTGGAGGGCCAAGTTCATAATAAAGTAGAATCTTTGAATATCGTATTTGAACCGGATTGGATATTTGTGCTACATTGATCACTTCAGCAGTAACTTTTTCGTAAAACTTAGGAGAATAAAATGGCAACATTAGTTTCAAAACCTGCGCCCGAATTTGAAGCTCAGGCGGTAATGCCCGACGGTTCATTCAAGCAAATCAAGCTTTCTGACTATAAAGGGAAATATGTGGTTTTGTTTTTCTACCCGCTTGATTTTACATTTGTCTGCCCAACAGAGATCATCGCGTTCAGCGAACAGCAGGGGGAGTTCGAAAAACGAAATACCCAAGTGCTCGGCGTTTCGATTGACAGTCATTTTTCCCATCTGGCCTGGAGAAATACCGACCGTAAAGCAGGTGGACTGGGCGAGATAAAATATCCGCTGGTTGCCGATTTAAATAAGCAGATATGTAAAGATTATGATGTGTTGGCTGATATAGGAATCGCGTTTCGCGGATTGTTTCTGATCGATAAAGATGGTGTGGTCCAGCACCAGCTCGTCAACAACCTGCCTCTGGGTAGGAATATTGACGAAGCTTTGCGTATGGTCGATGCATTGCAATATCATGAAAAAAATGGCGAAGTATGCCCCGCCAACTGGAAAGAAGGATCAGATGGGATGAAGGCCGACCCCAAAGGATCGAAGGAATACTTTAGCAAGCACAATTGATTTGTCGTATTAAACTTTAAATAATTTGGGGTTTGTTGTTTAGCCCATCGAATTGAACTTGTGAGACCCCCACGGGCGGAAACGCCCGTGGGATTTTTTTTATGATTGTTTTATGTAATGATGACGGCTTCAACGCCGATGGAATTCGCGCTATTTACAAGGAGCTGGTCAAGGTAGCCGAGGTGGTGATTGTTGCTCCAGAGACGGAGCAGAGCGCGATGGGTCATGCCATCACTCTGACCCAGCCGCTAAAAGTACGCAAAGTGGTTGAAGGAGGAGAGTTGATTGGTTACGCCGTCAACGGCACCCCGGCGGATTGTATAAAAATTGCCACCACCGTACTTTTTGACCAACCTCCTGAAATGGTGGTCTCAGGTATCAATCTGGGAGGAAACCTAGGGACCTGCGCTATCTATTCCGGTACGGTATCTGCCGCTACAGAAGCTTCGATAGAGGGGATTCCTGCCATGGCAATTTCCCTCAATACCTTTGAAAATCCGGATTTTCAATATGCCGCCGAATTTGGTGCTCGATTGGTCGGGATGGTTTTAGAGAAAGGTTTGCCCGAAGGAGTGGCGCTTAATGTGAACGTGCCTGCTGTGCCCAGGTCAGAAATCAAGGGGGTGGCTGTCACCCGGCAGGGAAAATCCCGCGTGGTGGAAACTTTCGATAAGCGGGTCGATCCAAGGAATAACACTTACTACTGGATGGCGGGGGAGATGCGCTTTGACGAAGTCGATGATGAGGCAGATTGCTTCCAGGTTTCGAATAATCATATTTCCGTTACGCCGATTCATTTTGATCTCACCAGCTATAAATCAATAGATGAGTTGAAGGGCTGGAATATCTCTCTTTAGCTTTGTAGCTTGCCCATTTATGGGCGGTTTTAAGTGCGTCCATAAATGGGCAAGCTACAGAAGCAACAGATAAAAAAAGGCCGATGAGCGTTTGCTCATCGGCCTTTCTATTTCAGTAGTAAAGAGCTTTATATCTTAACTTCCGAGGTATTGTCTTTCAGAGCTTCTTTTCGGCTGAGTTTTACTTTTCCCTGTTGGTCCACATCAATAACCTTTACTTTTATTTCATCACCTTCCGAGATTTCGTCAGACACGCTTTTGATGCGTCTGTCGCAAATCTGGGAAATATGAACGAGACCGTCCGTTCCCGGGAAAATTTCTACGAAGGCTCCGAAATCGACAATTTTCTTAACCTTGCCGAGATAAACCTTACCGACTTCCACTTCCTGGGTGAGGTTGTCGATATACTCGATGGCCTTATCTGCGGCCGACTGATCGGATGATGCAATGGAAACCAGACCGCTGTCGTCGATATCGATGTTGACTCCGGTTTTGTCGATGATATCGCGAATAACCTTGCCGCCTGGGCCAATGATGTCGCGAATCTTGTCGGTCGGTACTTTCATAGTGATGATTCTGGGAGCGTGCTTTGACAATTCAGCTCGAGGTGTATCCAGGGCTTTGCTCATTTCACCCAGAATATGAAGTCGACCCTCTTTCGCCTGTTCCATGGCTCTTCCCATCAACGCCTTATCCAGTCCGCCTATCTTGATATCCATTTGCAGAGCAGTGATTCCATTTTTTGTTCCCGCTACCTTGAAATCCATGTCACCGAGATGATCTTCGGATCCTAGGATGTCTGACAGAATAGCGACATCATCACCTTCTTTGATGAGACCCATAGCGATTCCTGCAACGGGATTTGAAATGGGTACTCCAGCATCCATAAGTGCCAGTGAACCGCCACATACAGATGCCATAGAAGATGATCCGTTGGATTCCAGAATGTCTGAAACTATTCGGATGGTGTATGGGAATTTTTCTCTGTCCGGTAGTACAGGAATCAGAGCACGCTCGGCCAGCATGCCGTGACCAATTTCTCTTCTACCGGGACCTCCGATAAACTTGGTTTCTCCGGTACAGAAAGCTGGAAAGTTATAGTGCAGATAAAAATGTCGGACACCTTTGAATTCCAGTGTGTCAATGCGCTGTTCATCTGCGTTGGTACCCAGTGTGGCACTTACCAGCGCCTGCGTTTCTCCACGGGTGAAAACGGATGATCCGTGAACCCGGGGAAGATAAGTCATCTTGATGCTGATGGGGCGCACTTCATTGAGGTTTCGTCCGTCAACGCGCTTTTGTTTTTCTATAATCATTTTGCGTACGACATCTTTTTCAGCATCATGAAACAGGTTACCAAGTGTTCCCTTGAGGGCATCGTCTCCTTCAGGATTTACCTCGGCATCCATATCTTTTTTGATTTCACTCACGGCATTTGCCCGCTCATGTTTGCCTGTGATCTGCATCGCCTCATCAAGTTTTGGGCAAACGATGCCATTGACTCGTTCCACAAGAGCGCTGTCAATTTCTTCTTGCACGACCTCAGCTTTTACTTTGCCAATTTTTTCTTTGAGCTGGATTTGCAGGTCGATCAATTTTTTGATCCGCTCATGTCCAAATTCCAGAGCGCTCATCATTTCATCTTCGCTGACTTCCTTGGCGCCCGCTTCGACCATGACGATTCCATCTGCGGTTCCGGCCATGAGAAGTTGGATATCGCTTTCTTTCGTTTCTTCGTAGTTGGGATTGAATACGAAGTTGCCGTCTATTCGACCGACTCGCGCTCCGGCTATGGGGTTGTTAAAAGGCACATCGGAAATCATCAATGCGGCAGAGGCGCCGGTCAGGGCAATGATATCCGCTGGGTTGACCTGATCGTGGGAAATCACGAAGCAGACAATTTGAGTTTCGTTACGGAATCCGTCTGGAAACAATGGGCGGATGGGCCTGTCGATCAGTCGGCAAGTAAGGGTTTCATAATCGCTCGGTCGAGCTTCCCTTTTAAAGAATCCGCCAGGAATTTTTCCAGCAGCGTAAGTTTTTTCCCTGTAATCTACTGTGAGAGGAAAAAAGTCAATCCCCTCCCTTGGCTTTGCGGCCATGGTGGCCGCAACCAGTACCATGGTTTCACCTTGTGTTACAACTACAGAACCACCAGCTTGTCGAGCCAGATCACCTGCTTCTAATGATATAGTTTTCCCGTCAAGCTCTATTTCTACTCTTTCCATTCAATTTTCTCCAAATGTCGATTAGCGTCTGATGCTCAGACGCGAAATGATTTGCTGATACCGGTTGACGTCTTCTTTTTTAAGATGGTCCAGCAGTTTTCGTCGTCGGCTTACGATTTTTAGCAGTCCCTGTCTTGAATGATGGTCTTTGTTGTGCGACCTGAAGTGCTCTGTAAGGTAGTTAAGCCGATTGGTTAAAAGTGCGATTTGCACTTCCGACGAGCCGGTATCGCTGTCGTGCAGTTTATAATCGGAAATGATTGTTGTTTTCGCTTCCTTGGTAAATGACATTATCCTTATCCTCTTATTAACAGGTTAAATACAAGAGAACGATTGATAAATGTTTTCGCAGACGAACTATCATAATGACGTTTGCCTGATGCGGTCACGTAATTCCTCTGCGAAAACATTCCAATCATTTTTCTTGCTAAAAAACGGTTCAACATAGTACTCGTTTAGGCTTAAACACAATTTCTTCCGGCGCCATGCCGGGCAGTGTATCTTGATCGACCACGGGTTCGACAACGGCGAGTACTTCGTCATTGCCGCCAAAAACCCGAAAATAATGCCCCGGTTCAAATCGATCGGGAAGGGTCTCTATAAATGATTTCGAAAGTGCCACCCCATGGGAGATTAACTTGAGGTATTCCTCTTTTACGCGGATCGCCGGAAGGAAATTGATTGCTTCTTCCCAAGGAATGAGCTTGCCAGGCAGGCTTCCATCTTCTCTCGCGATTTCTAACGCTTTCAGACTCAGGGTACGTTCTAAATCGAACGGCCCAACCTGAGTTCGGGTCAGCCGGACCATATGTGCACAACAACCCAGCTTTTTTCCAATATCGTGGGACAACGTGCGTATATAGGTTCCAGCGGAACAATGCACTTCGAATAAAACCTGAGTTCCTTCCTTCCTTATGAAATCAATTGAATAAACTACTATTCTTACGGGTTCCCTGACGATATTAATACCATTTCTGGCCAATTTGTAAAGGGGAATTCCATTTTTCTTTTTCGCGGAGTACATTGGGGGAATCTGGTCCTGTTCTCCCGCAAATGTTTGTAAAGCTTGCTTAATTTGCTCTTCCGTGACTATTGAAGGGTCGCCGGTGGCCAAAACCTTCCCCGTAGCGTCCTGAGTGTCTGTTTCCGACCCCAATTCAAGGGTTGCCCGGTAAGTCTTTGTGAGAGGCGATAAAAACTGGATTATGCGCGTCGACTGGTTAAGGCATATGGGAAGTACCCCCTCGGCCATGGGGTCGAGAGTACCGATATGCCCGGCTTTTTTGACGCCGAGAATCTTTCTGACCGACCAGACCATGTCAAAGGATGTAGGCCCAACGGGTTTAAACAGGTTGATAACGTTATTCAGGGTGGAAGTCATTGATAATTTTGTTTATTTTGGCAACGTGTTCGGCTGTTCCATCTAATATGAACTCCAATACCGGAATATACCGTAGATAAAGTTTTTTCCCCAGAGCCCCTCTGATAAACCCAGATGCACGGGTCAGTCCCTCTATTGTATCCTTTTGCTCCTGCTCAGTGCCAAAGACGCTGATGTAGACTTTCGCGTGTTTTAAGTTGTCGCCCAGATTTACTTTTGTCACTGTGGCAAAACCGATCCGCGGGTCTTTCAAGCCTCTTTGAATGAGGGCCGAGATTTCTTCCAAGAGCAGTTCTTGAACTCTCTCTGATCGTTTGAACCGCATGGTGTTTCCTTTAAGGACCCGGTTCAGGGTTGCTCTGGACCCATCCGGGTGAGCTGTACTTGACAGTCTGTGATTTCTGCCAGGTGCATGTTTTCAATAGCATCGACCAGTTTACTCATTTGGCCTTCAAGATATGTCGGATCTGAATTAACAGCCACGATTCCCATATGCAGGCTTTGCCAGACATCCTGATCGCCTATCTCTGCAACGGAAATGTTAAATTTGTTTTTAAGCCTGTCTTTGAGAGTACGGATGATCCGGCGTTTTCCCTTCAATGAATTGTTTCCGTGGAGAAAAAACTTTACAGAACAACATCCGACATGCATATGAAAACTCTATTTAGAAAACTAAGCTTTCAGGGAATTATTAAGGAATATAATGTTCGCAAAAAACGAATTTTATAAGATTCCCTTAACACTCGTATTGCGTCAGTTGGCAGAAGCTTAAAGTCGGCCAGCTACTACATTAATGAGGAATCTCTTCCATTACGAATGGCTCTATAACATCTCCCTGTTTGATGTCCTGATATTTATCCAGGGAAATACCGCAGTCATATCCTTGCTGAACTTCCTTTACGTCATCTTTAAAACGCCTGATGGAAAGGACTTTTCCCTGATAAATCACTACGCTATCCCGAATGAGCCTAGCTTCCATACTACGCTCTATTTTCCCTTGTGTCACATGACAACCCGCGATTGAGCCAACTTTTGGGATCGTAAACACCTCCCTGACTTCGGCACGGCCCATAACGATTTCCTTGAATTTTGGAGCCAACAGACCTTCCAAGGCTTTCTTCATGTCTTCAATAGCATCGTATATGACGCTATACATTCTGATATCTACTTTTTCGCGCGTGGCAAGAACATCCGCTTTGTCTGTTGGACGCACGTTGAATCCGATAATGATTGCATTGGACGCACTCGATAAGAGAACATCAGACTCGTTGATCCCGCCAACCCCATCGTGAATGATTTTGATTCTGATTTCCGAGGTTTCAAGCTTGGAGAAAGCTTCCTGAACTGCGGAAATCGAACCTTGTGTGTCGGCTTTGATGATGAGATGGAGCTCTTTGATTTTGCCTTCCACAATTTGCTGATGGAGATCTTCCATGGTTACCCGGGCAGATTCAGCCAATTGCACTTCGCGTCTTTGTTGGAGTCGCATATCGCTGTATTGACGTGCTTTGCGTTCATCCCCCACGACATAAAACTTATCTCCCGGTTGCGGGACTTCGGGCATGCCCACGATCTCTACCGGTGTGGCAGGAGTGGCTTCCTTGGCTTTAGCTCCCTTATCGTCTATCAGTGCCCGTACTTTTCCGAAAAAAGGGCCAACCACAAAAGGTTGTCCCACAACCAATGTTCCTTTTTGTACGATCACAGTGGCAACAGGGCCCCTTCCTTTGTCCAGTTTAGATTCAATAACCACGCCTTGTGGGCGCAGGGTCGGGTTAGCCTTTAGCTCCATAACCTCAGCTTGCAGGAGAATCAATTCCAGAAGGTGGTCGATACCCGTATTCTGTAAAGCGGAAACTTCAGTGAATATAGTTTGCCCGCCCCAGTCCTCGGGCAATAACCCAACATCGGCCAGTTGCTTTTTTACTTCTTCGGGTTTGGCCCCGGGTTTGTCAATTTTGTTGATGGCAACCAGAATGGGTACGTTACCGGCATGAGCATGATCGATAGCCTCTTTCGTTTGTGGCTTTATTCCATCATCGGCGGCAACCACCAGAATAACGAGGTCCGTTACCTGCGCTCCACGGGCACGCATTGCAGTAAATGCTTCGTGACCGGGGGTGTCGAGGAAAGTGATGGACTGATCATTAATAGTTGCACGGTAAGCGCCTATATGCTGGGTAATACCTCCTGCTTCAGAGTTGGTGACATTGGATTTTCTTATCGCATCCAGTAACGATGTTTTTCCGTGATCGACATGTCCCATGATCGTTACTATAGGTGGTCGAGGGATAATATCTTTTGGATTCTCCTCTTCCTCCTCTTCAAAATCGAGAGCCGTTTTGTCCTTGATCATCTCAACTTCAAAGCCTCGCTGATCGGCTACTTTAGAAGCGACCTCAAAGCTAAGGCTTTGGTTGATGGTAGTCATGACGCCCAGGCTCATGAGCTCTTTGATCACATCGTTTGGAGTACAACGTAAGCTCTCAGCCAAGTCCCGGACCATGATGTTTTCTGGCAATTGAATAAGCTCAAAACCTTCTTCTTCAGATTCATCAGGCTGTTTTTCAGACTCCGGTGCTTTTACGGTAGGTTTTTTTTCTACCTTAACCGGTTTTGCGGGTTGCTTGGCTTTGGGTTTTTCTTTGGCTGGGGCTGGTTTTTGTTCAGTTTCCGTGGGCTTTTCTTCGTGTTTTACAATTTTGAGCCCAGATTTTTTTATGGCTTTGGCAGGTTCTTTATCTGCCTGTTTCTTACCAGAGGGTTTCTTGGTTGTCTTTGGGGTTTCTTTTTTTTCTTTGGCGGTTTTCTCCCCTGTGGCTTCTTTGCTTGCGGAGGCTTTTTTTGCAGTGGTTCTGGTTTTGGTTTTTGGTGCGGTTTTTTTTGTAGCTGTTTTTTGGGTGGTTACTTTGGCCTTGGAAGCCTTCTTTGCCGACGCAAGATCAGGGTTGAAGAACTCGCGGACTTCGTCCGCAGTTTCAGCGTCTATTGAACTCATATAGTTTTTGACCGTGTGCCCTTTTTTTTGCAGGACATCCAGGATCTGGTCGTTTTGAACATCGAGCTCTAAGGCCAGCTTATTGATGCGGATTTTACCCAAAAAAAACCTCCAAACTTATTAAAATTTTTGTAATTTGTCTATAACATGATGCGTTCCTTTTAGACTCAAACGCTTTCCATATTTTCCATTTGCTTTTTTGCCGCCTCAATGACAGCTACGGCAGTTTCTTCATCTATACCTTCAATCTCAGCCAGCTCTTGCGTTTTCGTTACCGAAAGTTCCGCGAGAGTTTCAAATCCACTTTTCACCAGAAGTTC
>MDTC01045601.1_pt1 | contig 10100 bp, 6 predicted proteins | sample 811181 | NCBI WGS metagenome assembly MDTC01 (sample SAMN05326644, study PRJNA326480) | marine metagenome | isolation source: seawater | place: Pacific Ocean: North | collected 2011
AGATGGGGGAGCGCGAGCAGCTGGCGGTCCAGCGCTCCTGCCAGCCCACACGCAGAAACATCAAGCGCCTGCAGGTTCGTCAAGAGGCCAACGTGCGGCGGCAGCCGCCCCCCACCGCCGGCGAGCCCCTGCAGGACACGCTGGTCGAGGCCATGACGGAGCAGGCGGACAGCCTGACCCTGGGTGAGGACGCCCCGCCGATCTACCACCTGCGCTACCACCTGGTGGACATGGACCAGCGCGACGTGCGCGCCTCCTTCGGCCACCTGGTCTCGTCCGACGACGACCCCTACCACCGCCTCGCGGTCGAGCTGCGGGTCGGCAAGCCCGAGTTCGACAACACCGGCTTCGGCGGCTGGGAGAACGGGTTCGCCGGCACCCAGCTCCCGCGCGAGCTGACCCCCCACGCCCTGCGCCTCGCCGCCTGGCGGATCACCGACACGGCCTACAAGCAGGCGGTCGAGCAGTTTGCACGGAAGGAAGCCCAGTTCAGCCCTCCTGATGACTACCCGGGCGACTACACGCTGCTCGACGCGGTCGTGCACACGGTCGACCCCCCGACCGTCGGCGAGCGCGACCTGGAGGCGCTTGCCGAGACCCTGTCCGCCGCCTTCGCGGGCAAGCCCGGGGTCGAGCTGGGCGACGTCATCATCGGCCACGAGTCCGGCACTCACACCATCGTCGACACGGGCGGCAACCGGGTCGTGCGCCCCATGCAGGAGACGACCGTGCGCGCCGTGCTCCACGTGCGCTGCAAGGACGGCCTGCTGCTCACCGACAGCCTGCTGTGGTCCGTCCGCGACCCCGCCGATCTGCCGACCGACGCCGCCATGCGTGCCTCCGTCGACCGGATGACCGCAGACCTGCTCGCCCTCGCCGAGGCGCCGGTCCTGTCCGAGGAGGTCGTCGGACCGGTCGTCTTCACGGACGACGCCGCGATCGATCTGTACCGCTACCTGCTCGTCCCCCAGCTCGAGGGCACCCCACCCGAGGTCCCCTTCGACAGCTGGCTCGGCGAGCTCGGCTCCCCCGGATCGGGCAGCGTGCGCATGGGCCGCCGGGTGCTGCCCCCCGGCTGGTCCGTGTCCGACGACCCCGCCGAGGATCTCACCCACCCGGGCGCCTTCACCCACGACTACGAGGGCACGCCCACCGAGGAGGTCGACCTGGTCGTCGACGGGATCGTGCGCGACCTGGCCATGAGCCGGGTGCCGCGCAACGATCTCCGCGAGACCAACGGCCACGCCCGCGGCAGCCTGTCGAATCGCCTGTCCGGCCGCCTGGTGCAGACCACAATCGCCGCCGAGAAGGCAAAGGGCTCGAAGAAGCTCCACAAGCGGGCGCTCAAGCTCGCGTCCGCCTACGGTCGTGACTGGTACCTCCGCGTCGAGCGCCTGCAGGACCCCGCCGTGCGCGACAGCTGGTTCGACGACAGCGACGAGGCCCTGCCCCGGCCGGTGCGCCTCGTGCGCGTCCACGCCGACGGCCGGGAGGAGATCCTGCGCGGCGGTCGCTTCAGTGGCGTGCAGCGCTTCGCCCTGCGCGACATCGTGCAGGCCGGCCCCACCGTGAGCGCGACCTTCCTGTTGCCGTCGGAGCCGGGCGGGTCCAACTACACCCCCACCGGCGGCCTTCCCACCCTGTTGCGTGCTCCCGAGGTCGTCGTGGGTGAGCTGGAAGTGCTACCGACCCCTCCCGACAGCAACGAAGCCCCGCTGCTGCCGCATCCCTTCGCCGCCGCGTCGGCCCGGTGATCGCCATCGCGAAGAAGCGCGCCAGACAGCGAGCATCCGTAGGCATGCTCGGCAAGGACCTCACCCGCCGCTCCAAGGGCCGCTGCGAGCTGTGCGGCTCCAAGGACGACGCCCGCCCCTACGAGCTCGTCCCCTTCCCCGACGAGCCCACCATGGAGCGCACCCTCATCGCCTGCGCCCGGTGCCGCGACTGGCTCGAAGGCGGCGAGATCGTCGCGATCGAAGCGCGCTTCCTGGAAGAGACCCTCTGGTCGACCGAGCCCAGCGTGAGGCTCGCTTCGGCGAGGCTGATCATGCGCGCGGACTTCGCCGACGATCCCTGGGTGAGGGATGCGCTCGAGGCCGTCGGGTACAACCCCGCGACCGACGAGATCGAAGAGCCGATGCACTGAGTGGGGCGTCGCGAGGTCGGGGCGGGTGCGCACAACGGTGACTGCCCCCACCACGGAGGCACGAAGTCACGGAGGGCCACGGAGAAGGGAGGGGTGGGTCGCCCAACTTCGTGCGGGCGAGTGGCCACTTGATGGACTCGCAAAGCCGATCCTGCCGGGAGATCGGCGTCTGGCTTCGACCAAAGCCGGACTCCCAGCCGGATGAACGACGGCCAGGAACCGGCTTGCAAGCCACTCTCTACCCCCTCTGAGCGATCACCATGTCCGACCCTCCACGCCTCCCTCCGTGGCCCTCCGCGCCTCCGTGCCTTCGTGGTGGGGGCAGTGACGAACGCACTTCCTTCCGCGCTCTGTCCCCTCCCCTCCCCAACGCCAAGAGGCCGCCCCTCCGAAGAAGGACGGCCTCCGTGTTGCTCGAGGTCGAAGCTACTCGACCTCTTCCTCGGGCAGCACTTCCTCGACCATCTCGTCCAGCGTCTTCTCCCCACCGGCGTTGTTCCCGGTGGCGGTGGCCTCGGCGGCCTGGACCTGCTTGAGGGCGACCGTGAAGTCCTCGGCCTCGGGCAGGGTGGGGTCGCACAGGGTGATGTACCAGTCCCTGACGATGCGGTCGTCCTGGTTCAGGTAGTCCGAGTAGTCGGGCAGGCGCTCCATCTTGCGGTCGGCCTCGAACAGGCCGGGGACGGCCTGGCCGGACTTGACGCAGTGGCGGTACTTCTTCTCGACCGCGGGCCCGAGAGCGGCGGTGACGGCCTCGCGGCACTTGCCCATCTTGCGGCGGCCGCCCTTCTCGCAGACCTCGAGCTCGGCGCTCTGCACGAAGGCCGTCCAGCGCTTGGCCAGCACGTCCTCTTCGGCAAAGGTGAGCTTCTCCTTGGTCTCTTCGAGGTCCTGCTCGGTCGCCCGCAGGCGCTCGACCGTGCGCTCCAGCTCCTGGAGTGCCTCTTCCTTCTCCTCGATGGCCACGGCCAGCTGCTGCTTGAGGTCCTCGACCTCCTTCTTCAGGCTGGCGAGCTCCTCGCGCATCTGCCTGCCGGCGACCGCGCCGCGCTTCATCGCCTCTTCGAGCTCGTCGACCCGGGCCTGCTTGGTGTTGACCTGAGTCTCGAGGTCGACGACCTTGGCCTGGGCCTCGGTCAGCTCGGACAGGGTGTCGGTGACGAAGGGCTGGCACAGCCCGTCGATCTCGGCATCGGTGAGCTCGCGAAGCTTGACGACCTCGACCTCTTCGGGCGGGGTGCTCTGCCACCACAGCCCGATGGCCAAGGCACCGATCGCAATGCCCGCGCCCGCGGCGACCAGAGCGGTCACCACCGGCAGGACCATGCTCCCGGCCCCGCCCGAGGGCGGAGTTTCGTCAGGGACTTCGACGTCGTCGCTCATTGGGACCTCCACAGTGTGGTGCCCCGTTCTACTCCAACAAGACCTGCACTGCCCTTTCTACTCGGCCACAGGACCCACGCCGGCCCCGAGTATGACGAGCTCACCGGGGAGCCAGGTGACCTCCATGTCCAGCGCATCCAGCTGTGGCTGCAGCGCGGAACGCTCCCCAACGATGACCCAAGCCCGGGGTTGATCCTCGATCCATCGACGCGCGACCTCCTGCGAGCGGGCCGGCGTGACCTCGGCGTAGGCGTCCAGGCGCTCCCGGGCGTCCGCGGTCGACCAGCCCAGGCGGACCCGGGAGCCGTAGACGGTCGAGGCGCGGTCGGTGGTCTGCAGGGTCGCGTTCCAGCCGCTGATCCGCGCGCGCACGCCATCCCCGAGCTCGTTCTCGGTCAGGCCGTCCGCGGCGAGCTGGGTCAGCTGCTCGTCGATGGCGCCGATGGCCTCCCCGGCATCCTCCAGGCGCACCTCGGTCATGATGGTCCACGCGCCCAGGGACTGGCCGGAGCCGAAGCTGCTGTCGATGCCGTAGGTCAGCCCGCGCACCTCGCGGAGATCGGCGTTCAACCTGGACAGGAAGTGCCCCCCCATCGCGTGGTCGATCAGGCGGAAGGCCGGCGCGTCCGGGTCATCGAGGGTGGGGGCAGCCATGCGCAGGCCGATGCTGGCCCGGCCGGTGCCGTAGAGGTCGACGCCGATCACCTGCGACGTCTTCGGCGGGGTGAAGGCCGGCGGCTTCGGGGGCTCACCGGCGACGCCGAGGCCGTCCAGCGCGGGCACGACCTCGGCGCGCACCCGGTCCATGTCCATGTCGCCGACGACGAGCACGGTCAGCGGCGCCTCGGCGAGGAGCTCGCGGTGGTGACGGATCACGTCCTTCTTCTTCAGATCGCGCCAGCCGACCACGTCGGGGCGGTCGGAGAGCGGGTGGCCCTCGGGCACCCACAGGTTGTCGAGCCCGCCCTGGATGAGGGCACCGCCGTCGGTCGACGACTCGACCAGGTACCAGCGCAGGCGGTTCTCGCGGATGAGCTTGAGGTCCTTGCCGACGAAGCGCGGCTCCACGACCACCTCGCGCAGCAGCGACAGGCCGGGGCCGAGGTCGTCCGTGGGGGTGTCGAGGTGCACGGTCGTCGTGTCGGCCCCGCTGACCGACCACACGTCGATCTCGTTCTTGTCCTCGTACACGGCAAGGTCGTCGCCGGAGCGCCGCTTCGTCGCCTGGTCCCACACCCAGCCGAAGGCGTCGTAGCTGGCGGGGTGGACGCCGCCGAGCTGATTGGACCCACGCCGGAACATCAGCGAGATCCGTGCCTTTCGCAATCCAGGCGTACGGACCAGCACCACGTCCAGACCCGGGCGCACCGCGTCGACCTCCATGGCCGGCTGGGGCAGCGGGGTGGCCGCGGCGACCGGCGGGGGGGCGGAGCGATCGGGACCGGCGACCTCGGCGACGAGCTCCGGGCCGTCCTCCTCGAGGGGCGGCGCGTCATCGGGGGCGACGTCGGCGGACAGGGCGAGGCCGGCGAGCAGCAGGGCGATCACATCGGCTCCACGTAGGACATCCCCTCGTCCAGGGCGGGGGCGTCGGAGGTCGGCGCGACGATCAGCATGGCGGCAGGCTCGCCGAGGCGGGCGATGGCGGCGGAGACGTCCGCGGGGGTGACGGCCTGGATGCGTGCCCAGTCGGTCCGCGTGCAGTCGGGATCTCCGTCCAGGCGCACACAGTCGACCAGGACCTCCACCCGGTCGGCGGGGCGCTCCAGGGAGTCGAGGAGCAGGCCGCGGATCTTGCGCCGCGCCCGGTCCAGCTCGGCCTCCGACGGCGGCTTGCTGGCGAGCTTCGCCACCTCCTTGCGCAGGATGCGCTCCAGGGGCTTGGGCTTGGGCTTGTCCGAGGTGAGCGAGACCAGGAACTGGCCGTCCAGCTCCTGCGACCAGGAGCGCGCGTCCGAGTCCGTGATCCAGCCCTTCTTGTAGTAGTGCCGGTCGATCCTGGTTCCTCGGCCGTCAGACAGGATGAAGCTGGCCACCACGAGGGCGGCCTCGTCGGGGTCGTTGATCGCAGCCCCGTCCCACGACAGGTAGACCGTGGTGTCGTCGACGTTGTCGGCGAGGATGCCGCGCTGGGTGGTGCCGTGGCGCGGCAGGTCCTCGGGGTCGATGCGCGCCACCGGCCCCTGGTCGGGCACGTCGGAGAACCACCAGGCGGTTCGCTCGATGGCGTGGTCGAGGTCGATGTTGCCGACGACGCCCAGCACGACGTTGGACGGCTGGTAGTAGCGGCGGTGGAAGGCCCGGGCCTTGTCGACGGTGAAGGCCTCGACGTCGTCGACCGTGCCGATCACCGGCCGGTGGTAGGGATGGCCTTGTGGGTAGACCATCTGCTGGAGCACGTCGTAGTCCTTGCCGTGCACGGCGGCGTAGCCCTGCTCGCGCTCCTGGATCACCACGTCGATCTGGTTCTTGACCGCCTCCTCGGTCACGCCGGCGGACAGGAAGCCCAGGCGATCGGACTCCAGGAAGAGCAGGCGCTCCAGGGCTCCCGACGGCGCGACCACGTGGTAGGCGGTCTCGTCCTCGGTGGTGAACGCGTTGTTCTCGCCGCCAGCCCCGGTGACGAGCGTGTCGTAGGCGTTGCCTCGGGCGTGCTCGCTGCCCTCGAACATCAGGTGCTCGAACAGGTGGGCGAGGCCGTACTGGCCGGGCTCCTCGTCCCGGGAGCCGACGCCGACGTGCAGGTGCAGGGCCAGCTCGTCGGTGCGGTCGATGCGCTCGACCACGACGCGCAAGCCGTTGTCGAGGGTGACGACGCGGGCGTGTACCGCGAAGGGATCCGAGGCGGCGGTCACGGCGGGCTCCGCGGCGGTCACCGCCTCCGGCTCGGTGGCGAGGGCGTGGCCGAGGGTCGCGAGGAGCAGGAGCAGGGAAGCCTCCGGAAGGGGCATTCGCAGGCCCCACGCTCGCATAACGGCGTGCAGCACGGACGCGTAGGATCCGCGTGGGGATGATGTGGACTCGCAGTCCGCTAGGGCACGGTACGCCCCCTGGAGGTCCCGTTGTCACGCTCCCTGATGACCCTCGCCGCCGTGCTCTTCACCGCGTCCGCCTGCACGCCGCTGGAGGTGACGCTCGGTGCGCTGTGCCTGAACCCGAACTGCGGAGAGATGCGGTTCTACGCCGTCTCCGACGATCCGATCGACACCTGGGTCTGGACCGTGGACGGGGCGGTGAGCAACGGGACGGTGGTCGACGTGCCGGTGCCGGCGGGACCCGACGTCATGGTCGTCGACGGCGTGTTCAAGAGCGGGCTCATGACCGGCCGCGCGGGCTTGAACGTGGCGGTGGAGGACCTCACCGCGGGGGTCACCCACGCGATCGTCGTGCCGACGGTCACCTGCGGGCAGCCGGTCGCCATCTCGACGATCGGCGGGTGCGTGAGCGCGAACAACAACATCACCACCCTGCACGGCATCGGCGTCTTCGACGCCCACGGCGGCATGGCCGACTTCACCTACCCGGCGGCAGGCGGTCCGGTGGGCCTGGCCGGCGGCTCTTCCCTGCAGGACTACGCGGGCTCCGCGGTCTGGTTCGACGACCCGGTCGGCAACACGAACCCGCCCACGTGGGACCGCCTGCAGGCCTACGATCCGCAGATGTTCCCGCCGGTCGCCGCGGATCCGGACCCGTCGAACCCGCTGGGCAACCCCTTCCAGGAGCACGTCACCCTGTGGCTGAACGACCTGCCGTCGGGCCCGCTCTCGGTCGAGCACCGGGGCCAGTCCCAGGAGGAGTTCGTCGTGGTCACCGACAACCTCGACGTCTCGTGCGACACGTCGAGCAACCAGGTGGTGGTCAACCTGCCGTAGTCAGCGGGCTCACCAGGCGGATGCCGACGGTGTCGGTGCGCATGGTCGGTCCCAGGGCGTAGCGCAGGGCGCAGTAGGACGCGGCGATGGTCGAGAACCAGTTGCCGCCGCGCACGACGTAGGTGTCGTGCAGGCCGTCGATCTCGTCGGGCACGGCCTCGTCGGGGTAGTGGAAGGGCGTGCGGGTCCAGTCGCGCACGCCGCCGACCACGCCCCGCATGCCAAAGGGGCTGACGTCCAGGGGGAAGTCGCCGACGTCGGCCAGGACCAGGCCGCGGGGGCCGTCGCGCACGTTGGCGTAGGCGGGCTCCAGGCGATCGCCGTACGCGATGGCGCGCCCATCCACCCCACGGGCCGCCTTCTCCCAGGCGTGCTCGTCGGGCAGGTCCCAGGTGCGAGCGGTGCGCGCGCTCTCCCAGCGAGCGAAGGCGAGGGCGCTGGGCAGGTCGACGTTGAGGATGGGCCAGTCGAGCCCCCAGATGTCGCCGTCGGCGTCGGGGGTGCGCACGAAGCGGCCGTCCTCGAGCGCCACGTTCAGCTGAGCGGCACGCTCTTGCGCCGAGCGCTCCTTGGGGGCCCAGGCGAAGGCCTCGTCGGTGCGACCCTGCGCGTGGAGATCGTCGAGGAACGCCAGGTATTCGCGGACGGTCACCGGGTGGCGGCGAACCAGGAAGGCGTCGCGCCACATCCATGTCGGCGGGAACGTGGTGAACGTGGTGCGGTTCTCCCCCGCGCGGAACCAGCCCGCGGGCACGTAGGCGTCGGCGGCGGCCAGGGTGCCCTCGGCGGGCAGGAGGATCGGCGTCGGCTCGCTGGAGTCGGGGGCGACGCCCGACCAGTGGTGCTGGCGGGGGATGAACACCGGGTAGCGCACGTCGGCGTGGCCGGGGCGCGACAGGATGAGCAGCCACGAGCCCATGGGCAGGTCGACCGCGTGCAGCGGGGTGGTGCCGAGGTGCACGGGCTCGCCGGGGACGAGGCGGCGGTCGCGCTCGAGGTAGCGGGCTGCGGTGACCCGGGCGCCGGGTGGGTCGGTGAGCAGGGTCAGCGCACCGGTGCCCGCGCGAAAGGCGGCCAGACGGCCCCGGTCGTAGCGAGCGACCGCATCGGCGGCCTCGGCGGCGGCGAGGGCGTCCTTGTCGAGCTCGGCGCGGCGCTGCACCGCGGCGTGGTGCGCGGCGAGGGCGTCGAGCGCCTCGGGCAGGTCGGGCACGTGGGTGAGCGCCGAGTGCAGGGCAGCGAGGGCGGCGCGCTGGAGCCGGGCCTGATCGCGCTCCAGCTCGGCCAGATGGTCTTCCGCCTGCCAGAGTTCCGCCTTGGACGCCGCATCTTGACTGCGGGGACTGGCTCGGCGCAGCCTCACGACCGCGGTGCGGGCCTCCCGGGTCCGACCCTCCGCCGCCGCCAGCTCGCCCTGGAGCTCCGCCGAGCGCGCCACGTGCTCCAGCGCCTTCTCCCGCGCCAGTGCCCCGTCGAGCCAGGCGATCAGCACCTCGGCGACCTCGGCGGCGGTCGCCGGACGGGCCTGGGGATCGGGGTCGGTCGCCCGGCGGCACAGGGCGGCCAGCTCGTCCGGGACCTGCTCGGGGATGTCGAGGGCACCTGGCTCGACCCCCCACGCAAGCTCGCCGAACGCGCGGCTGCGGGTCAGCACCTCGTAGAGCAGCACGCCCAGCGCCCAGACGTCCGACGCCGGGCCGAGGGGCTCGCCGCGGACCTGCTCGGGCGACATGTAGCCACGCGTGCCGACCGCCCCCCGGGTCGCGCCCCCATCGACGTCGGTGACCACGGGCTCGGCCACCTCCAGCACCCGCCGCGCCAGCCCCCAGTCCATGACGACCACCTCGCCGAACGCGCCGATCATGACGTTCTCGGGCTTCAGATCACGGTGCACGACCCCACGGTGGTGGGCATAGGCGAGGGTCTCGGCGACGTGACGCACCAGATCGACCTCCCGGCGCAGCGCGGTCGGCTCCGGGGCGGGCGCGTCGAGACGCTCGCGCAGGGTCTGGCCCTCGACCACCTTCATCGTGAAGTACGGGCGCCCGTCGGACAGGTGGCCGACCTCGTAGATGGGGATGATGCCCGGGTGGGTCAGCTGGGCGGTCGCCTGGGCCTCCTGGAGGAAGCGTGCGCTGGCCGCAGCGTGGGCCGCCAGGCTCGGCGAGAGGCACTTCAGCGCGACGGTGCGGTGCAGGCGGTGATCGTGCGCCCGCCACACCTCCCCCATGCCCCCCCGACCCAGCAGGCCGGCGAGCGCCAGGTGGGGCGGCGGCAGCTGCTGGTCCTCGACTTCACCCGGATCGAAGCCGGCAAAGTCGGAGAACGCCGGCATCGACCCCCAGCAGCTCTGGGCGAACGCCTCGAGGGAGTCCGTGACGTCGTCGACGCCGAGGTCGTTCAGGTACTGGGTGACGCGGGAGGCCATGGGTGGAGTGTAGCTGGGAGGACGGGTGTGGGTCGGCGGGAGAGCCGTGGCTGCGATCAAGGGAGTGGCGGGCCGGTCTCCAGTCTCCAGTCCCCAGCTTCGGCCGGCCAGGGAGAGGTCGACGCCAACACAGGCGGTTGCGCTTCCGTCGCTCTGGGATGCTCAGGTCGTTCAGAGCGCGGTGGCTCCGATGTGGGCTGGGCACCGATCCGACCGGGGTGGATCCGCTGCCGTAGGACTGGAGACTGGAGACTGGAGACTGGAGACCGAG
>MDTC01047335.1_pt1 | contig 10100 bp, 9 predicted proteins | sample 811181 | NCBI WGS metagenome assembly MDTC01 (sample SAMN05326644, study PRJNA326480) | marine metagenome | isolation source: seawater | place: Pacific Ocean: North | collected 2011
GAAAAGATTGAAGGCGATAGTACAGACTTAACAGTAACATCAGGCGCTAAAATAAATTTAACTGCTACTTCCGATATACATATACCAAATGATGTTGGTATCGTATTTGGTGGCGACTCAGAAAAAATCGAAGGTGATGGTACTGATTTAGTTATTAGTGCTAACAATCTGACAATAGATGCAGCTGCTGATATCATACTAGATGCTGCTGGCAACGATTTTCAATTTAAGGCAGGCGGTACACACATACTATCAATTGTCAACTCATCAAGTGATGTAGTTATTAAACCTATTGCTGATACTAAAGATATCATTTTCCAACAAAGAGATGGTACGGAAGTAGCAAGAGTTGAAGATAACGCAACATTCAATTTTGTAACAGATAAATTAGCAATCAATGGTACAGCCGTAACAGCAACTGCTGCAGAACTAAACTTACTAGATGGAGGAACATCAGTAGGTGGTTCAATTACAATAGCAGACGCTGACGGTTTAGTTATTAATGATGGCGGAACAATGAAAACTATTCCTATATCAGATATAAAGACTTACAGTCCACCTGGAATAGGAATGGGTAAAGCTATTGCAGCTGCACTCATTTTCGGATAGTATAAATAAAAGTAAAAGGAGAATAATAGATGGCAACACCTGATTTAGTAAATGTCGCAACGATTAATGGTATTACAGTAGCTGGGGCAGTAACAACCTCAAATGTTGATATCATTGATGTAGCAGCAGATAAATTATTTAAGGTAAATGTCTTGTATGTTTCTAATGTGGATGGTACGAATGACGCTACTGTTTCTGTATCTGTGAGTGTTGATAATGGATCAAACTATTATCACCTTGCTAAAACCGTTACAGTTCCAGCAGATTCAACAGTACAAATCATATCAAAGGACTCATCAATATATTTAGATGAAACAGACTTATTAAGAATTGTTGGTTCAGCTAACAATATGCTTGAGTATGTTTGTTCATTAGAATCTTTAGATGACGCATAATACATGGCAACTAACCCTAATAGACGCAACGCCAAAGGAGTTTGGAAACTAAGAGATATATCGTCTTTTTCTTTAGACGGAGAATATCCTGGTAGTCAACCTGGTGGTAATAGAGGTTTCTTCGCTGGCGGAGGTGGACCTGCTAGTAACGTAATTGATTTTATAGAATTAGCTTCATCAGGTAACGCAGCAGATTTTGGCGACCTTGTAAAAACTACTATTGGTGCTGGTGTTACAAGTAATGCTGTTAGAACATTAATAAGTGGTGGTTATGAACCAAGCACTCAATACTCTAATAGAATCCAATATATACAACCACAATCAAAAGGCCATACATCTGATTTTGGTAATCTTACAGCAGGTTGTGGATATCCTACTGGTATGGCAAATACTATTAGGGTTGTTCAAGCAAATGGTAATGAAAATCCTAATTTAAATCAAGAGATGGATCAAATAACGATTGCAACACTTGGTAATTCAACTGATTTTGGTGATTTAAATGGTACAGCTAGATACGCAGGCGCAGGTGCACATAGTTCAACAAGAGGTTTATATGCTGGTGGTAGAATTCCAAGTGCTAGTCCTGTTTTCAGTAATATTATAGATATGTTTGTTCTACAAACAACTGGTGCTGGTGTAGATTATGGTGACTTAGCAACTGCTACTCACTATATGGGTGGTTGCTCTGATGGTATAACAGGTGTGTTTACGGCTGGTAGTCAAACTACAAACAGCTCTCAAGCAGTTCATATTGCTTCAACTGGTAATTCTTATGACTTTAACGACTTAACTATATACAACACTAGTGCAACTATGTCTGGAGGCAGTCGAGCATTTCATGGTGGAGGAAGATTTGAAAGTCCAAATAGTGCTATAAATGTGATAGAAACTTTTGATATAGTTACCAGAAGCGATGGTACTGATTTTGGTGATTTAACTGTTTCAAGATATTTTTATGGACCTAGTGCAGATACTACAAACAATGGTGGGCAAATTGTTACACCAGTTCAATTAGGTGTACCTAGACCAGGGTTAGACCATGTAAAAGATAGAGCACTTCTTCTAGGCGGTCAAGCACCAGGTGCTACAAACAACATAGACAAAATTCAAATATCACTAAAATCAAACGGTTCTGATTTTGGTGACCTAGTTGGAACTAGAAATCAACAAGGTGGTGCTGGCAATACAATAAAAGCATTAGCAAGTAATGGAGATTTAGGTGGTGCTAATAGTACTCAAACAGATAGAGTATTTTTTGCAACTGAAGGAAATGCTGCTGATTTTGGTAATGCTACAGCTTTTAGAAATAAACCAGCATCGTTAAGTAATGATACTCGAGCAGTATTTGTTGGCGGACATAATCCATCAAAACTAGATACAATTGATTTTCATGTATTTGCAACTGAAGGAAATGCTACTGATTTTGGTGATGCTACAACAGTTCTAACTCAAGCAGCATCAACTGCTTCACAAACAAGAGGAATAACTGGTGGTGGCGGTAGACCTGGCAGTTCAAATGTCATAGATTTTATTACGATTGCTTCTGCTGGAAACTCAACAGATTTTGGTGATTTAACAGTCGCAAGACAAGGTCTTGGTGCTGGAGGATCTAGTGTAAGAGGTCTTTTTGCTGGTGTATATCCTGTAGGTAATGTAATAGATTTTGTAACAATTGCTTCAGCAGGAGACGCAAGTGATTTTGGTGATTTAACTGTTAGTAGAAGCCTTCAAAATGGTTCTATGTCGAGTAATACTAGAGCATTATTTGCAGGTGGTTATATTCACCCTGCTGACCCTAATGTTTCTGATGTAGTAGATTTTGTAACAATTGCCTCAACAGGAAATGCTGCGGATCATGGTGATTTAACAGCAGGAAAACAAAATCATGCTGGTGCAAGTAACGCCCATGGCGGTCTAGCTTAAGTTTATAAATAGTCATATAAAACAATTTAATAATGAATGGAGAATAAATTATGTCAAATGATGTAACAGAAACAAAGGATAATATTACTAACGGTCTTGCTGTAATTGATAACATATCTTCACTACCTGTTGTAACAAAACAGTATAAGGGTATGTTAAAACATATCAAAGAAACTTTGCCTGCGATACAAAAGTCTAGTTCAAACTTTTACAAATCGCATAGTCAATTTATGGGAACAATGCTAGATGTAACAGCAATTACACCCATTAGAAGTGTAAAACATACACTTGCTGAGATTGACAAAACGAGAATGGCATTAGAAGAAGCACATATTAATTTAAGAAAAAAACAAATTGATATGGACAGAAAAGAAGAAAAGTTAAGAAATGTTGACCTTGATGAGTTTGATAGAGCTCAAACTGAGATTGAATTGATAGAGTTGAAAGTTAGTGAAAAGAATATACAAAATTCGATTACTGGCGCAATTAGAAAAATGTCATACTTTACTACTCAGTATAAAAGTATTTTGAAAAAACTTGGTAAAGAGGAAATTTCTGAAGAAGAATACGAAGATGAAGAAGAAGGTTATCATATCATGACTTGTATGAAACAAGCATTAAATGCTGCTCGTGCAAGAGGTGGTGTTATTGATGAAGGTAATTTAATTTATCTTTTTGATATGGGTATAAATTCTGCTGTAGCACAGCAAGAAATTCTTGCTTATCTTCAAAAAGAAAACGATATGATAACAAATGGTGGAACACCAACTCATGAAATGACTATGCAATGGTTAGAACATTGTGTAGAAAGGTTTAAAGGCGACTCTAACGCATTTGCTGAACGAAGAGGTTTTCAGTTAAAAGATACGAAGTCATTAAATTTAATAGAAAACAAAGAAAAGGAGAATAAAGATGGCGAACAAAATAATCAAGTATAATCTAAATTCTGATGGTACTATTCCTACTTATGTTGCTGATGGTGGATACTTTCCAAAAGCAAATAGTAATAGTTCACCACAAGATAATGACATGATAGGCGCTACGATTGATGGTTCATCTGAAACAGGTTTAGGTGCATTAGCAAACAAAGCAGCTATAAAATCATATTTAGATACTTACACATCATCTTGGAAGGATAGAAATGACGCTAACGAAGAGGTCGATTTTGACCAAGACGCAGCTGCTACTATGCTTTGGGCTAAGAAAATAAGTTAGGAAAATAAATGTCAGAATTTCCACGAATAGATAACCATAGTGGTGTATGGAAACTAGGTAATTTAGGTCAATATCAAGTCAATGGTTTGTGGCCTAATGCTAGTGGTCGTGGAATATTTGGAGCTGGTAAAGCACCAGGTCAAGTAGTCGATATTGATTTTGTTACAATCGCTTCAGCAGGAAACGCAGCTGATTTTGGAGATTTAACAATAGTTAGTGATAATAGAGCAGCCGGTTCTAGTGGTACTAGAGGATTGTTCATGGGAGGAATTCAATCATATCCTGGAGTAATAGACAATATTGAGCTTATACAGATTTCAACAAAAGGTAATGCTACAGATTTTGGTGACCTAACTGCAGCTCGAGGTAATCCTTGTGGGATTTCAAATGAAATTAAATCAATTGCTACAGGCGGTGGTGATAATGACCTTGGTTACTCAAATGTGATAGACCAAGTTCAAAACGCCACACTTGGTAATGCGACTGATTTTGGTAATCTAACACAATCAAGAGGTCAAGGTGGTTCAGTTAATAATGCTACAATCGGGTTATCAGCAGGTGGTATTATAGCAACAAATGATAATCAAGATAGAATTGATAAGATTATTATTCAAACAGAGGGTAACGCTGTTGATTATGGTAATTTAGTAGCACAGAATAATTATTTGGCTGGTTGTTCAAGTTCCACAAGAGGTATATTTCATGGAGGACTAAATCCAAATGCAACAACTCAAATTCAATTTTACACAATTAATTCAGAAGGTAATGCTGTAGATTTTGGTGATTTATCAGCTGTTTCTAATAGAAACGGCGCAACATCAAATAGTAAAAGAGGTGTTTTAGCATTAGGAAGTACTCCTGGAAATAATAATACTCTCGAACAAGTTGAAATTGCTACTACAGGAAACTCGGTAGATTTTGGTGACTTAACATCTGCAAGGAGTCATTCAGCAGGTTTATCAGATAGTCATGGAGGTTTAAACCAAGGTTATGATAGATTAGAAGCTCAATTTGGTATACACGCCTTATTCAGTTCTGCTTATGCAGGTGGTAGTATTAATGATGTACACCATTTAAGTATGCAATCAAAAGGTAATTCAGTTTTCTTTGGCGATTTAGCAAGTGCAAACTACTCACATTCAGGTGCTGGTAATAGACACGAAGCATATTTTTCAGGAGGTAGTGCTGGTGTTAATGTAATACAAAGGTCAAGATTTGCAACTAGTGGTAGATTTCAAGATTTTGGTGATTTAACTCAAGGAAAAAGAAATATGGGTGGAGGTCAAGCCGGTAGTAAAGTAAGAGGATTATATGCTGGTGGATATATTACATCTCCAGGTAATGCTGTTACAAATGTTATTGAACATATAACTTTCTCATCTACTGGTGGTGGTACAGACTTTGGAGATTTGACAGCCGCAAGAAGGGTAGTCGCTTCTGCTTCTAGTCCTACTCGTTCATTATTTCAAGGAGGTGTTGCTTCTACAGGAACACCTGGTACTAGTGCTGCTATAGATTTTGTTACAACAGCTTCAACTGGTAACGGACAAGATTTTGGTGATTTAGTTTCTGCTAAAAGAGACCACTCAGGTGGTGCAAGTGCTGTAAGAGCAGTGTCAGCAGGTAATACAGGTAATAGTGATGCTATAGATTTTGTTACAATTGCTTCAGCAGGAGACGCAGCTGATTTTGGTGATTTAACAGTCGGTAGGTCAAGTACAGGTGCTGCTTCAAATAGTCAAAGATTAGTTATATATGGGGGAGTATCGCCAGGAGCAAATGTAACAATTGATGAAATTCAAATCGCAACACAAGGTAATGCTACTGATTTTGGTGACGCTGCAAGAGGTGGTGCAAAACCCGGTGGGGCAGGATCAGGACATGGGGGAGTAAACTAATGCCAGTTTGGAAATTATCAAATGTAGTAGAACAAAAACGAAGATTTTTATGGGGTCATAATGGTGGCTCAGGCCGATGTGTTGTTGCTGGTGGAGAGGTGTCACCTGCTGCTGTAGATACAGTAGATACTTTTAATTTAAATAGTTCGGCAAATGCAACAGATTTTGGAAATTTAATAGCAGCAAGTAGAGAAGCAAGTGGTGCTAACAGTAGAACGGTGGGTATATATGCAGGTGATGTTACTCCTACTACACAAATGCAATACATCATACTTTCTACTGAGGGTAATTTTTCAGACTTTGGAGATTTAGCAGCGGCAACAAAAGGCCCTCAAGGATTTAACAGCGACACTAGAGCAATATTTGGTGGTGGTGCGGCACCAGGAGATACAAATACTATTAATTCAGTTCAGTTTTCTTCTTTTGGTAACGCTATAGATTTTGGTAACCTAACGGTTGCAAGAGATGAATGTAGTGATGCTGGTTCATCTAATGGAATAAGAGGAGTTTTTACAGGTGGTCATGCAGGTGGAAGGTCAAATGTTATGGATTTTATTACAATCGCTTCAGCAGGAAACGCAGCTGATTTTGGTGATTTAACTGCTGCTACGGATAGTGTTAAAAATAGTGAATCACCTACTAAAGGATTTATATTAGGAGGAAGTAGTGGTTCTAATTTAAGTAGAATAGACATGATACAATTTGCGACAACAGGTAATGCAACCGATGTTGCTGATTTAGATACGGTTAGAAACTTTGGTGCTGCTAGTGATAATTCAATTATTGGTTACTATGCAGGCGGAAGTAATCCAAATGCAACAAATGCTATTTCAACCTTTAATCAAATATCAATGGGTGCAGGAAGTGATTTTGCCGACCTATCACAGGCAAGAAGTGGTAACATGGTAGGTTATTGTGATAGTCAAGCAGGATTAAGTGGGTCTTTTAATGTTCTTGAGGATGCAAATCCAGATTTACAAATCGTTGGCGGTGCTCCTTCAAGTGATGGTATTGCTTTACACTCTGGTGGTGTTACACCTTCAAGGTCAGCTAATATAGACAAATATAATATATCAACTGCAGGAGATGCTAGAGATTTTGGTGATTTAACAGCCGCAAGAAGTTTTGTAGGTTGCACAGGAAATCAAAATTATATGATAACCCAAGGCGGTAGAGAAGCAGATGGTAGTGCTAATGTATTAAATACAATAGAATTTACTCACTTTAAGAGTGGGGGTCTTGCAGGTGATTTTGGTAATTTGTCAAATAAAAGAGAAAATACAAGCGGTGTTTCAAACAATACAAGAGGTGTTATGGGTGCTGGTCATGAGGGTCCTGCTCATACAAACATTATAGATTTTATTACTTATGCTAGTCATGGAAATGCAACTGATTTTGGTGATGATACAGTTAGTAGATTAAGTTATGGTACTGCTGAGAGTTCAACGAGAGGTTTATTTGCTGGAGGATATAGTCCAGATAATTCAAATGTTATATCTTATATAACGATTGCTAGTGCAGGAAATGCCACAGATTTTGGAGACCTAAGTGCAGTTGGAAGAGGACAAACAGGAACTAGTAGTACAACAAGAGGTGTATTTGCTGGGGGTAATAATCCGGGAATACGAAATGTTATAGAATATGTTACAATTGCTTCAACAGGTAATGTAACTGATTTTGGTAATTTAGTTACAGCAACTTCTTCGAAGGAAGGTGCCTCAAATAAAGTAAGAGGAACATTTGGTGGAGGTGCTCAACCTGGTATAACAAATACAATCGAACAAATTACAATTGCAACAACTGGTAATGCTTCAGACTTTGGTGATTTAGCAGAGGTAAAACATCATCATGGTGCGGCCAGCAACTCTCATGGAGGCATATAAATAGTAATATAAACTACGACACCATTGGTGTTAATGATAAGGTGAATATATAATGAACAAACAAATAAATTTTTTAGTAGGATTACCTAGAGCTGGTAATACCCTACTCAGTTCAATTTTAAATCAAAATTCAAAAATAGCAGTAACAGCTAATAGTGTTACAAACGAAATAGCAAAAGAGTTAATCGAAATAAAAACTCGGGATGTTTATAAAAACTTTCCTTATGAGAAACCTTTTAATGATGTTTGTAATTCTGTTTTCTCATCTTACTATAAAAATTGGAAACAAGACTATATCTTAGATAGGGGGCCTTGGGGTTATCCAAATAATTTACAATTTCTTAAAAATCACTTTGATGGAGAGTTAAAGTTTATAGTTTTGGTTAGAAATGTCTCACAGGTATTACAATCTTTTCTTAAACATTCAAGAGAAAATAAAAATTCTTTTGTTAATCGTTTTTGGGCTCACACAGATGAAGAAAAATGCGATATGTTAATGAACAAAGAAGGACTGATAATGGGTGAATTAATTAGTATTCATCACTTAACACAATTAGAACATAATAAACATATGGCACATTTAATTGAATATGAAGATTTAATTAATAGACCAAAAGAAATTATAAAAGATATTTATGATTTTTTAAATATTCCACACTTTGAACATAATTTTGAGTCGTTTGAACAACTTGAAATTGACGGACATAAATATAATGATGAGAGTGTCGGTGATAACTTACATACAATAAAAGAGAATGGATTATCTAAAACCATACATGAACCACTTTCCCAAAGTGTTTTAGACAAATATGGTAATTTAGAATTTTGGAGGAACAAATGAGTAAAATAAATGAATTATTAACACCTTTTTCTACGCCTATTCATATAACAAAATTTGAGGAGGACATAATAAAGGAATTTGATTTTGTGAAAAATTTAGAATATGCAGCAAATGGTCAAAAAAAAGAAGGTCAATTAGGAGTTGGGAATGGTAATTTTAAATCATCAAGAACAGATGTATTAAAAAGTCCAGAGCTAGAAAGAGTAAAAGATTTTATACAAAAGTCTTTAAATTATTATACCGATGTAATATTACAATCAACACAAAGAGTTAGGCCAGTATTATCTTGGACAAATAAAAATCCTCAAGGTGCTAAACACCATCAACATATACATCCTAATAGTATTATAAGTGGTGTATTTTATTTTTCCACAACTGAAAGTTCGCCTATACAATTTCATAAAACGGACTCTTGGGGATTAAAATTAGACTCGAAAAAATGGAATAATTTTAATGGTGAGTCTATCTATGTTCCGATAAGTTCAGGCGAATTAGTTTTATTTCCCTCAAGTACAAGACATAGTGTTCCTAAGAATGAAAGTACAGCTGTTAGATATAGTTTATCTTTTAATACATTTACCGAGACTGGTGAATTAGGAAGTAAAGAACAATTAACATATTTAGATACAAAGGAGTAATTATGGATATTTTAGATTATGTTACCGTAGAAAATATTATGCCGAAAGAATTTTGTGACCGCATGATGAAAGTAACTGAAAAAAGAGCGTGGCAAAAACATACTTGGCACAGTAATAAGAGTGATACTCATGTCTCAGAAGCAACAAAAGAGTTAGATATACAACCAATAAACCAAGAACTACAAAGTTTACATTCACCTTTTATGATACAGGCTGCAAGAACATATAATCAAAAATTTGCAGGACCCCCAGGTTCAAAAACAGAGCAATTAGTACAAACATTCACCCCCATAAGATTTAATCGTTATGAAACAGGAACTATGATGAGACGACATTATGACCACATACACTCAATATTTGATGGTAAACATAGAGGTATACCTGTTCTATCATTTGTAGGAATTTATAATGATGATTATGAAGGAGGTCGTATGATTGTGAGAGATGTAGATTTTGAGTTAAAAACTGGCGATATAATTATCATGCCATCTTGTTTTATGTATCCTCATGAAGTAACTGAGATTACAAAAGGTACTAGATATTCTTTTGTTTCTTGGGCATTCTAAAACATAAATATAACAAAGAAGTAAAATACTCTTATAAATAATAGTATAAATATTAAGTAAGGATAAAAACAATGGCTAACGATTTTAAAAGAATTTGTACTCCAGACATTAGTAACAGTAGTAATACAACGA
>MDTC01221380.1_pt1 | contig 10100 bp, 12 predicted proteins | sample 811181 | NCBI WGS metagenome assembly MDTC01 (sample SAMN05326644, study PRJNA326480) | marine metagenome | isolation source: seawater | place: Pacific Ocean: North | collected 2011
CGGTCCTTGGCGTGATCCCGATCCTTGGTGATCTGCTGATCGGCCGCAAGGGAGAGGGCGTCTTCGCCTTCACCTATAAGGTCGGCGGCGATTTGATCAAGCCCAAGGTGTCGGTAAATTTGCTCTCGGCCCTGGCGCCTGGTTTCTTACGCCGTATCGTCGAAGGGTTGGACGAACCCACCATCGACGACAGTTTCATGGAACCGGAAAACCGGGACCGCTAAAGATCAATCGTGCCAACAGGCGTATGGCCAAACGAGTTTGCTATCGCTGGGCTGCATCGTGCCATCATCGAGAACAACCGGTATCGGCACTTGCTTTTCCGCCATGGGCAATGCCTTCATGGCACCGCTATCAAGCGGCGGTCGCCCCCGATAGAGCGCGATTGGGTCCATCCAGTAGCCATCCCTTCTGGCTGATCCGACCGTCGCCATTGGCATCATTCTTCTTGATGATGCGTAATGCTTTATCCTGAGCCTGCCCACAAGTAATGAACATGACCAAGCTGGACGCGAGGACAATAAGGATGCTTTGCAGCGATATGTAAGCTAAATCTATGCCGGCCTGATCAGGACGTGACGTTTCTTGCCAGCACTCAACTTAATCACGCCCCCCGCCGTTATATCGTCCATGGAGACCTTGGCCATTTCCTCGGCTACGGATTTGTCGTTGACCCGCGCGCCGCCGCCCTTGATCAGACGCCGGGCCTCGCCGTTGGATTTGCACAGACCGGCCCGGCGCAACAGTTCGAACAGCACCGCGCCACCCTGTAGTTCCGCCTTCGGAACATCCACCGTGGGCAGATCCGTCGCCACGCTGCCTTCTTCAAAGGTTTGCCGGGCGGTTTCCGCCGCTGCCTTGGCCGCGTCTGCGCCATGACACATGTCGGTGGCGTGCTCGGCTAAAATCTTTTTGGCTTCGTTGATTTCGGCGTCCTGCAAGGCTTCCAGCTTGGCAATTTCATCCAAGGGCAATTCCGTAAAAAGGCGCAGAAAACGGCCCACGTCAGCATCTTCCGTATTGCGCCAAAATTGCCAGTAATCATAGGCGCTCAACATATCGGGGTTGAGCCAGATTGCACCCTGGGCCGTCTTGCCCATCTTGGCGCCCGAGGCCAGCGTAAGCAGCGGCGTGGTGAAGCCATATAGCGCCGCGCCATCAACCCGGCGGCCTAATTCGACGCCGTTGACGATATTGCCCCATTGGTCAGAGCCGCCCAGTTGCAAGACGCAGTCATGGCGCCGGTTCAGTTCCAGGAAATCATAGGCCTGTAGGATCATGTAATTGAATTCTAGAAAAGTCAGCGGCTGCTCCCGCTCCAGGCGCAGCTTGACCGAGTCGAAACTCAACATCCGGTTGATGGAGAAATGCCGCCCCATGTCGCGCAAAAACGGGATATAGGCCAGCTCGCTTAGCCAGTCATCGTTATTGACCATGACGGCATCGCCCGCGCCCTCGCCAAAGTCCACGAAACGGCTGAAAACCTCGCGAATGCCGGCCATATTGGCAACGATGTCGTCGTCGCCCAACAATTGCCGCGAGGCATCCTTGCCCGAAGGGTCGCCTACCTTGGTGGTACCGCCGCCCATCAAAACGATGGGTTGGTGCCCGGTTTTTTGCAGATGGCGCTGCATCATGATCTGCACTAGGCTTCCGACATGCAGGCTGGGTGCGGTACAATCATAACCGATATAGGCGGTGATCCGTTGGCGCGCGGCCAACTCGTCCAGGGCATCCAGATCGGTGCATTGGTGCATGAAGCCACGCTCGACCAGCGTGCGGACAAACTCGGATTTGAAGGCGGTCATGATATCAATTTCCAGATTACGGGAGGCCCGGGCGCCCCAAATGGCCAAAATGGCTCAGAGGCCGAGGCTGTGTAACACAGCCGGGGGCGGGGCGGCAATGCATCAGAGGCGGGCCGCGCCATGACCGAGTTGCGCACCGCCATCGGCCTGATGAGCGGGACCTCCATGGATGGTATCGATGTCGCCCTGTTGAGCAGCGATGGCCGGGCTGAGGTGCATCAGGGAGCGGCCCTGGCAGTGCCATATGATGGCGAAATGAAGGCCGCGTTGCGCGCCGTGCTTGGTGGCCGGTGCAACACGAAGGCGGTCGCGAATCTCGCGGAAGCGTTGACCAGGGCCCATGCTGAAGTGATTAATTTATTGCTTAAAAAAAAATCTATAAATACCGGTAAAATAAAAGTAATTGGATTTCATGGACATACAATTTTACATCAGCCGGAGCTGCGGAAAACCTGTCAGATCGGCGACGGAGCCTTGCTGGCCACGCTGACCGGCATTGATGTGGTGGATGATTTTCGCACTGCGGATGTCATGGCGGGCGGCCAGGGCGCACCCCTGGCGCCGTTGTACCACGCCGCTCTGGCGGCGGCCTTGCCCAAACCTCTGGCGGTGCTGAATATTGGCGGTGTCGCCAACGTTACCTGGATAGGCCGGAATGACGACATGCTGGCCTTCGACACCGGTCCCGGTAACGCGTTGATCGATGATTGGCTGCGTCGCTGCGGCAAGGGCGAGATGGACCAGGGCGGTCGTTTAGCGCGGGCCGGCCAAGTTGACCAATCCGCTTTGTCTATGTTGTTGGCGAATGGCTATTTCGACCTGACGCCGCCAAAATCCCTTGACCGCGACGATTTTGCCCTACCCGGCGCGCCCGAATGGTCCCCTGAGGACGGTGCGGCGACCCTGACCGCCTTTACCGCCCAGGCCGTCGCCAGGGCGCGGGCGCATTTTCCAGAGGCGCCGGCGCAATGGCTGGTCTGCGGCGGGGGCCGGCATAATCCTAGCCTGATGTCGGCTTTGGCCGAGGCATTGGCGGTCCCCGTGGCACCGGTGGAGACGGTGGGTTGGCGCGGCGATTCTCTTGAGGCCGAGGCCTTCGCCTATCTCGCCATCCGCCATCTCGATGATTTGCCGCTGAGTTTGCCCGGTACAACCGGCGTGCCCTGGCCGCTTACTGGCGGCCGTATGAACAGCGCTTCTTGATCTTAGGCAACACTGCCGCCGCGGGTCATGGACCGCAGGCCAAGGGTCAGGCCTAAGAAAGGGCGCGGGAGTTATTCACGGGCTAGGGTTTGGGTGGCCGGAAACCAAATATCATAAGACCAAAGTACGAGGACGATGGCGACCACTGCGGCGACGGCATAGCGCTGTAACCGGGCCGCGCGTTTCTCGCGCTGAACCTCCTCTTCCGTTTTCTGGTGCATTGGTGTTCCTCCATTGACGAGTTAGCTGAACTCGAAAGGCCATCGCCGCTTCTGGGCGCGACCAAGGGTGGGATAAATAGCCTCGCAGCTATTCACCCTTAAAATTTGGCTTTTCCTTATTAAGAAAAGAAGCAATGGCATGCGGCGTGTCGTGTGTTCGCATCATCGCGGCAACACTTACCGACTCTTTGTCGAGTTGGGTTTCCATCGTGTCGGAAAAGGCAGTCTGTAAGAGACGTTTTAATCCGCCAAACGCCTTAGTCGGTCCGGTTGCAAAAACGCCTGCCATCTTCCGGGCCTTACTTGCAAGCTCGTCAGCGGGAACAACCTTGTTCACCAAACCCCAATCCAGAGCTTCATCTGGACTAAGCACCCGATTGGTCATCGCCAGCTCTTTGGCGCGCAATAACCCTACGTGCTTGGCAAGAAAATACGTTGACGAGCCATCTGGCGTTAACGCTGAAGCCGTATAAGCGGAAACAAATTTTGCCTTATCTGAAGCAATTACGTAGTCGCCAGCCAAGGCGAGTGAGAAGCCACCGCCACCAGCCGCTCCATTAACTGCGACTACGAGGGGCGCATCCATCTGCGAAAACCGCGTAATGGCAGCGTGGAGAATAGTCGCCAATTCTAGAATCTGCGCTTCACCATGGCCGTCCATTTCAGACAAAACAGCTAAATCGGCTCCGCCGCAGAATAGTTTGCCGCGCCCAGTAAGTATCACTGAACGGATTGACTTGTTGGTCGAACACTTGATCGATACAGCAAATAACTCCTCAACCATCTTCTTATTCAGAGTATTTGCGTTGTCCGGACGGTTAAGCGTGATCGTTGCAACACTGTCCGTAACTTCGAAATCGATAGTTTCATATTCCATCACGTTGATCTCCCTTGGTGACCCCATGCTCAATCACTTCTCGCGCTCGGAATTGGCCTGTCCGGCGACAGACGAAGTGCGCCTTGCTATTGGCTTTGGCGAGGCCCTAGAGCGCCTTCGCGTCGAACTGGACGCACCAATATAGCTCACCAGCGCCTGCCGCCCACCTTTGCGTTATGGCCAGAGGACCTTCAAAAAAAATCTCTACATCCAATCTCCTTATAGTAAGCAAATGATTTGTGTCAGGCTGGCGCACCGGTCACGCCTTCGGCGTTGGGATAAAAGGCCGGGAACGACTATCATTTGAAATCGAAATAGGGAGGTAATTCTATGAACAAAGTTTCAAAAGTAGTGAGATTGGTCGTGCTTGCAGGCGGTCTGTCGCTGGCGGCTGGCACCAGTCTGGTGGCCGAATGCAAGCCATCTAAGTGGGGTAAGAACGACGAAATTGGTGCAGCCAACTACGTCACGCCTCAGCAGGTTTTAGCTGCCACCAAATTGGTAAAAAAAGGTGAGAGCCATCCACTCGGAATAGTCATTTTTCCGGGTATGCCAGCTTTTGCACCGCGATATACACAACTACAAGTTGTACAGCCCGGACAGCAGTGGAATAATGACTTAGGTAAAGCGTTTGGCTGGCCCATAGTTTACAACGACGATGTCCTTCAGATGTGGTTAGGGACGGGCCCACAAATTGATGGACTAGGTCATCTCGGTGAAGCCGGCGTGTTTTACAACTGTAACAAAGGTCAGGATTTTGCTGATATAAAAGGCCTCAAAAACTCGGCATTGCTAAAATTCCACCAATGGTTGGTCGTGGTGTAATGGTTGATATGGCAAAATATTTTGGTGTCAAAACCATGAAAAAGGGACAGGTTATAGGCTCTGCTGATATCAAAGCTGCAGCCAAGGCTCAAGGTGTCACATTTAAACAGGGTGATGTGATCCTTTTTCACACTGGCTGGACCGATGGAATGCTTGCCTCCAATCCCAAAGATTGGGTTTCAGGAGAACCAGGCCTGAGTAACGAAGCCTATGTGTATCTCGTATCGACAAATCCAATGGCAATTGGAGCTGACACATGGGGAGTAGACGTTTTCCCGCCTGGTAAAGGTGATAAGGCTTTTTATGGGCACGTCACTGCACTAAAGGAAAATGGTGTCTACATTCTTGAGACCATGAACACAGGGCGCCTTGCCAAGGAAGGCGTACATGAATTCATGTTTGTACTTGGACAAGCGCGGCTAAAAGGCGCGGTTCAGATGATCATTAACCCGGTTGCCATGTGGTAACCGGCTACTGGATCAATTTGCCGGGGGAGCGGTTCGCCGCTCCCCCTCTTTTTATGCGCGGGCGTTGACCCTGTCTCACGGCCCTTCGTTGGGCACTACTTCCCGAAATTCCTAGGCGGTGAGTTCACGACCACGTTGGCTCGAAGGAACGTTGAGTATAATGTTAAAGTAGCGAAAACCCTTTTCGGTCAATTCAGCTGCTCGATGAACTGGCAAATTTCCTACGGAAAGATCGCCTCTTCGCAGGCTGCTGACGTCAAGTTCGTCGCCAAAACACAATTCGCCTGTAATCTTCGGATGTTGTTCCGCCAACCGGTGCGAAGAGCCGGATCAAACAATCCAGCATCGGTCCAAGTCGCCTCATAGCCGGTCGATCATGATCTCCACGCGCCTGTTGCGTGGATGGCGAATGCCATCGCGGGTCGGGGCGAGAGGTCTGGTTTCGCCAACCGCCTGGACCCGATTGGCGGGCGCGCCTTGCATGTAAGCGGCGAACCTGGCCCCCACGACGTTGGCCCGCTTCCTGGACAACGCCATGTTGTAGGCTGGCGGTCCGGAACGGTCGGCGTGGCCCGCGACCACGACGCGGGCCGGCCCCTCCACCCGCTCAAACCGAGCGATGTAATCAAGGATGTTGTCACTGATCGGGGTTATCCTGGCGGTGTCGAATGGGAAAAACATGCGGTAGGGAGCCGACCCCCGGAGATCCTCTTGCGCCAGAGGAACGGAATTCCCCTCTGCCCAGCGCACAACAGTGGCGCGCAGGGCAGCGCCACAGCGCTCGGCCAGCTCAAGCCAGGCCCCCGTCGCATCGCGGCCCTCGGAGCCCCCCGTTGCCATGGCGTTACGGCGGGCCGTCAGATAGCAGGCATAGGCCCTTTTCCCCGGGCCTGCATGTGTCGATAGGGAGCCATAATCCGCCAGGGCATTAAGATAGACCCAGGCATGGCCGTAATTATCCAGTTCGGTCGCCTCATAAGCGCCCTGCCTCGGATTGCCGGGTCTCGAGGACGGATCAAGGGCTGCCTGCATGGCCTGGTAACCTGTGAAGTCCACGAAGGCGAGATGTTCAAAATGTTCCTCCAAGAGAAGACTTTCATCTATTCCGCCCGCGATGGCCCCGGCAGAACCAAGAGCGAGAGGCAGGGCAACCACGGTGGCCGCGAGAAGAATTTTCATTGCATGCTCTCCTTTACGTCGGGATGGATCTCCTCCGGGGCCGTGCCCCCCTCTTCCGGCTGTGTGGGGGATGGCTCGTGGATCTGTTTGTGCTCCTCCTCCGTGCACTCGCTGATCTTGCCGGTCAGAATGCCACCGGAGGCGATTTCCAGCCGGACATAGTTGATGTCGCCGGTAACCCTGCCGGTTTGATGGATCTGTAACTGGGAACGGGCCGTGAGGGTGCCTTCGTAGTCACCCTCGATTTCGGCCTTCTCGACGTCTGCGCTGCCCGAGAATGTGCCGGCCGCCTTTACCAGGAGATGAGCCGCCGTGATGGTGGCTCTCACCGTTCCTTCGATCACCACTTCATCACAATTTCCAAGTGAACCATCAAATTCGACGCCAGGACCGATCAGCACGGAACGCTTTCCGGCACTTTGTGCCGCGGGCTGTTGGGTCGGTGTGCGAGGGGCCATCATGTCCTGCAGACGGGCACGGTGAAAATCGGGGTTGCTTTCCAACACCGTCGCGGCCCCCTGGCTCCCCGGCGTTATCTGGGCATCCAGTCGTTCTCGCGGATCGTGGTTAACACCTGATGAATTGTGCCGCTTCTTTGCGATGAGTTTGTTGATCATTCAATATTCTCCGTATGGGGCGGCCGTTTCGGGCAACGGTGACGACCCGGTTTTCGATGGTGATGGCGTAGAGACTTGCATAGCGTTCAAGGATGCGGCCGCTGTCGGGACCCAGGTAACGTCTGATGCGTTTGATGGTTCTCCTGGTCACCGCGTAGCGCTCGATACCGCAGCTGTGTTGGCGCTCGCCGAATCGTATGATCAACTCGACGATACCGCGCGGTATACCGCCACGCTGCATTTGCTTTTCCACTTGCGGATCAAAGTCCAGTTCCATGACAGCCCTCCAGACAATCTTTGAATTACCGGCCTGTACGCTGCTGACCGACCGGCCGGCCTTTCCAGCTGATCTTTCCAGGGCGTTAGGGTGTCAGGAGAATGTGGTCAACAAATGGTGGAAGTTGGGCAATTTCGTGATGGTTCAGGGAAAGACGTGATCGTCATGCCATCGTAGAAAAAAATGACCACCCGGAACAGGAAACTGCCGAAGGCTGGTCTGCACTCTCATTTTATGGAAAAATGCGAACCTCGCCAAATGGACAAGCGTGGGCTATTGGTCGGCCGTACTCGTGGAAGCCGTCTCTGTAATTGCTCGGTCGGATCGGATCAGAAAACTTATGAGGGTGGCGATGAAACCTTCGTCACGGAAGTGCCCAACGCCAGTTTTTGCTTTGACGGTGAACTTATGGCAGCATGACCCTATCGGGGTGGCCCATGGTCAGGAATTTGTGCCAACGATCCCTCTTTGCCAAAGCATCCCTGACGCCTAGACAACCTTGGGCATCACATCTTCGGCAAACCACTGCAACTGCTCTAGTATCACCGACTGCGGCGTACCCATGGCTGATTGCACGTTGACGTCTTCCAGGCCCGGGTATTGTTCTGCGATATCTTGTAAGAACTCGACGAAGCCTTTAGGTGGGCCGCAATACCAGGCCCCGCGCTCGCAGGAATAGGCCAGATCCGCCAGTCCACTATCCTTGAAACCACCGCGCCGGCCTAAGGTCTCGAGTTGGCTGTCTTCCATGGGGCCCAGGAAGCCGAGCGGTGCGAACATCTTGGCGTGTTCCTCAAAGTAAGGTGTGGCCTCGGCAATTGCCTGCTCGCGGGTGGGCGCTAGGTGATAGGAAATGCCCAGGCATAGGTTCTGCCCGATCGGTCCATCGATGCCAGCCTGCTTGTGCGCTTCCTGGAAGGCAGTGATGGAGCTTTGCGCCATCAGTGCCGAACCGCCACCGACGATGCCCTTGATGCCATGTTTCATCATGAAGTCCAGGCCACGCTGGGTGGCGCTAACCACCGGTTGCCAGCATTCCACCGGCCGGTTCAGTGGGCGCGGCACTAGGGTCATCTCTTCGAGGTCATAACCGCGGTAGGGCACCCTGGCCGGCAAGGTGTAATGCTTGCCGTCGTGGGAGAACGAGTCCTGGTGAAAGGCCTTAAATAGGATCTCCACCTGTTCCTCAAAAATCTCTCGGTTGGCATCGCCATCCAGCATTGGCCCGCCCAGGCTTTCCACCTCACGGGTGTGATAACCGCGACCGACGCCGAAAATGACCCGTCCCTTGGTCAAGTGATCAGCCATGGCAAAATCCTCAGCCAAGCGCAGGGGATGCCACATCGGCGTGATGTTGAAACCGCAACCAATGCGCAAGCGATCGGTCAGATGCGCCAGATGTAGGCCCATCATCAACACGTTGGGTATACATTCATAGCCCTCACGCTGGAAATGATGCTCGGCCAGCCATAGGGCGTGATAGCCCAGCTTGTCCATGGCCAGGGCCATGGCCTCAGTCTTATCAAATATCGTGGCCAACTCCTTGTCAGAATAGAACCGTTCGTTGGCCGGTGTAGCGTCCTGGCCTATATCACCCAGGTCGATATGGCCAGCAAACAAACTAGAAAAGCGCTTGATCATGTGATTTCCCCTTTAGCGCCAGATTGTATGCCGCTTTCGACACGATTTTCCATACTTCTTAGGCTCTTTATAAACGACCGGGCTTGTATTATGATCGGATTCCGCAGTTTTCTGCGGGTCCTTCTGTGAACAATGACCTGCGGGTAACGCACGATCCCAAATGTTTTCTAGTCACAGAATTTTGGACGACGGGTTAATGCCCGAAACAACTGACCGATACACGGCGACACGGCTGTCAGCCGAACTTGGTCTCGATAACCGGAAAATGCGTGATATCCTGACCCGCGTTAATCCAGTGCAGGTAAAGGGCCGTAGCAAGCTCTATCTGCTACGAGATATCATCCCCCACGCTGCCAAGTACCTGGCGCACCGGTCGGCATCGAGCTATACGCCGTCTGGCGGTTTGGCCAGTACAGTCAGCGGCATTTTCGGCAACGAGTTTTTTGAAGTCGATCCGCTATCAGGCGTCGGCGTGGTCTGCGCCCAGCCCGGGTTTATTTGCGCAAAGGCGGCTTGCCCACCGGTGCAGCGGCAGGCGATGCGATCTCGGTCGACAGCACTGCCTATACAGTTCGCGTTATTCAGCCCGAAGGTACGGGCGTCGCCACTCCGGTCTTGGAGAAGGATTAGCCGCTGGCTTTAAATGGTCCATGATAAATCCACGCCTGCATGCCCGTGTCGGCTTGGATGCCTTGCCGGACGGCAAGCATCCCCTTGTGCCATTGATTCATCTTCGCCTTCGTATCGAACTCAGCGATTATCATGGCAGCGTGGTCGCCTATCTGAACGAATGACCAGTTCGCAACAATTTTTAGTTTTTTAATGCCTTCAATTTTGGCTCTGTCGTTGTTCTAAAAAGTTTCATGAAACCAGTCCATGGAATTGATGAAGGTACTTCTAGAACCAATACACGCGTGTAACTCATAGGAATTGCCTCCATTGGGTCATTTACAAAAACAGATACGGGATACTGTTGTCACGGCCC
>MDTC01248852.1_pt1 | contig 10100 bp, 12 predicted proteins | sample 811181 | NCBI WGS metagenome assembly MDTC01 (sample SAMN05326644, study PRJNA326480) | marine metagenome | isolation source: seawater | place: Pacific Ocean: North | collected 2011
CCAAAATAAAATTTATAGAAAATAAAAAATATACGCATCATATATAATGGACGGAACCCCTTATATTTCAACTGATTTCAATAGTGTATTTCCTGGATCATATGCAAGTGTGTCTCAAGGCGTACATCAATGTGGTGGCAAAAGACGGCGTAAGCAACGCAAATCTAACAGGCAACGCAAAAATAGGAACCAAAATAAGTCTAGAAAGCAACGTAAATCTAACAAGCAACGTAAAAATAAGAAACAAAATAAGTCTAGAAAGCAACGTAAATCCAATAAGCAACGCAAGAATTAAGTGTTGAATACTTTATTTAAGGCGTCACTTTTATTTACTTTATTATTTTTCTTTAATATGATTTTGTTGTCATAAATGGTTTCAAAATCATTAGTATCTTCATGTAATTCTGGATATATTTTAGTCAATGGTTTGTCTATAATTAAAATAAGACGATCATATTCGAGTGTTTGTCTATATTCTTGAATGGTAAGATTGCCATAATATTTTTCCAGTGTGTAATGAGGATTTGGTGCTGGTTTAATATCTTTTTTGTAATCATAAATTTTACCATATACATAGTTCAATAGTTGATATCTTTCGTATTTCATATTATTATCAATATTTTGATTAAATAAATAAGAACAAGCACATTCGGGGCTACAAAAACATCCGTACACATCGTATTTATTTTGAAAAAACAGTGATGGAATATGGATTGGTTTTGTGTTGAATTCGTAGGTACACCAAAAACATGCAGATTGTTTATTTACAGTATTTGTATTAAATTGCTTTTCAAGATCTTTTAGTTTTTCTTGTATTGTTTTTTGCAATAATATGTTTTGCTTTACTTTTTCCGAAGAATTATTATTTTCACTACAAACCTTAGTCGTAGATTTTTCAAAAGTTTCATCATTTTCATTTTTCAAAATATAGAATGTGTTTTGTTCTTCGTGTATATCATACGGAGTAACTTCATCAACTATAATCGGATTGTAATGTGTAACATCACTTATAGTATCGTTTTGAATATCGGTTGTTTTACATTTTAAATGAAGAATAATAACTTTATCTTCTAATACTTCTTGATAAATAGGAGTAATATTCTTTGTAATTTTTCCACCCTTTGGTTTTCGTCCTCTTTTTTTGGGTGGCATACTTTCTTTTAATTTTGCCATTTCGGCTTTTTTTTTAATCATATCTACTTTTTTAGTTCTTGGTTTGCGTGGTTTTTTTTCTACGGTTTGCATATAATCAACGTTTAAGAAATCAATTTAAATACTTTTCATAATTCAAATTAACAAATGAATGTACCTTGGATAGAAAAGTATCGTCCGACTAATTTTTCAAATATATTATTGAGCGATCAGAATCGTAATATGATTGAAAATATGATAGATAAAGACAAATATCCAAATATGTTATTTTACGGGCCTCCGGGTACAGGTAAGACAACCACCATATTGTGTTTAATATCTTTATATCAAGAGAAGCATGCGTGTCAGAAAAACTATATACATTTAAATGCTTCTCATGAACGTGGTGTGGATGTAATAAGAAATCATATTTTAAATTTTACGAAAAGTACAACTTTTTTTACGAAGCATCGTAAATTTGTTTTATTGGATGAAATGGATTCTTTGACGAAACAAGCACAAAAACAGTTATTGATTCTTATCAAGCAATGTTATAAGGAAGATAACGTTACATTTATATTGATTTGTAATTATTTAAACAAATTAATACCTCCATTACAAAATTCGTTATTAACATTATATTTCAATCAAACCACAAAATTATCATCAGATTTTATCCACAAATGTTTAGAAAAAGAGAATAAAATTATACCCGAAGCACAAATATCTTATATAAAGGCATTATACGTCCATGATCTACGGAGTATTTTAAATAGCTTACAAAATTATCAACAAAGTACGATAATATTATCAAAAGATATTTTTGAATCACTATTAAATAGTAGCAAATACAAATCTTTATATAAGAAACTTTCGTTACAATACGATCACTACACGATACAGTGTGAATTATTTTTTCATTTATATAATCATTATGATATATCGATAGATGAATTAAATATTATGAAAGAATTATTATTAAATGAACAAAATGAATCTTCTTACTTTATAGAAGTATTTTTACCGAACATTCGTGTTAAATATAAAAAAAATTGATATAAATATTTGACTTAAAGAATTAACAGAAAAAACAACATACATGGAGTTGGAAGATCAATGGCAACAATTTATTAGTGGTAATGACGAAAAACTGTTTCAAGTACAAGAAAAACCTACAATAGAAAAAATGGCACCAGAGCCGAGTCAATTGATTATATCTACAAAATCAAAGATTATTTATTTGAATAGAACATTTTATTTAAATGATTTATTTTGGAAACTCCGGACAATACCATATGATGAAGAAAGGGAAGGAATTGTAAAAAAACAGATGAAATTTAATTTTCTAAACAAGAATGAGGTAAATTATTTTGAAAAAATGATTCAGCATGAGAATAATATAAAAATAAAGATATTGAATCAAATTGATAATCCAAATGGGCGTGTTATATTTAAGGATGTTCGTAAGGTGGATGTTGGATTTTGTAAAAATGATGTTTTAAAACCAAATAAAGAATCAAAAAGTGCATTTTATAATTGTTTTGTCATTATATTTCGTAAAATATTTAAAAGTTCGTTTAGAGAATTTCATGTAAAGTTATTCAATAGTGGAAAGGTGGAAATACCTGGAATATTAAGCAATGAAATGTTGGAATCCGTAATTCATATTTTATTGAAGACACTTCAACCACATTTTTCCGAAACAATATGTGAAATAAAGGAAAAACGAGAATTAGTATTAGTAAATTCAAATTTTAATTGTAATTACTATCTTAATCGCAATGAATTGGTTCACTTACTTAAAACAAAGTATAATGTAAAATGTAACATGGACTCTTGTAGTTATCCAGGTATTCAATGTAAATATAAGTTAAAAAATGATAAAGAAGTATCTTATATGATATTTAGAACGGGTAGTGTATTGATTGTTGGAAAATGTGAAGATGATGAATTAGATAATATATATAATTTTCTAACAAACGTATTTCGTGAAGAGTATCAAAATATTTGCGAAAAAGAAAGCGATTTAGAAAAAAAAGAAAAAGAAAAGAAAATGTTGAAAAAAACAAAACCTGTGAAAAAATCGCTATTTATACTGAAAAATGTATAATTAGGAATTATAAATAAAAGTATTTAAAGAAATAAATAGGGCATAATTAAATGAGTGAAGTTAGATTACCTTGTGAAATTGCTATGAAGCATGCTGCAAAGATTGCGGTAACAGATGATAAACCAATTTTGCTTGATTATTGGCCTGATTCTTATGGAGAAGCGAGTGTTTTGATTGGTGTAAAAAGCAATGAAGAAAAGCTATTGGTGAGATCTGCGGAAGAATATACGAGTCCAATTGTGAAGATTTTCAAGGTATCTACAGAGTACATTGTGATTACAGAAAATTCCATTTACATTGTATCTACTGAGATTCCAACTAAACGAATTAGTTAAATTAAAATACTTTTATTTTTTTTGAAAAAAAAGAATCATATGAATATGTAAATAATATGGAACATTTAGAAACTAATGACATAGAGACAAATGAATGTAATATTTGTTACCAAACACCAAGTGATAGAGATGAATGTATTACATTGGATTGTTGTAATGGTTCAAAAAAGATATGTGTATATTGTATTCATTGTTTAACAACGCCTATTTGTCCCTATTGTCGAACGAATTTACCCAGTACTTGTGTGGTATATATGAAAGAGACTAATAATATTTCAAGATCGGAGCCTATTATAAATCAAACAATTTCATGGAGTGAGTTTCTGGAAGAAGAAAATATTATTAATCCATATTTATACGATGATTCAAGACGACTTCGTCGTCAAATACGTCGTTTACGTCATGAATATTCGCAAAGAAGATCGCGTCCAAATCGTCAAGAGCGACGAAGACAACATACCAATGTGAGACAAGATCTTCATTTATATAGTCGTGACGCTATGCAAAATTACAACCGATACCAAGATTTATTTATCATGGATGATATATAATTAAAAAATGAATATAATGAAATCATGGTTAGTATATGTATTATGCCTTCAAAAAAATTAGAATTTTATCAAATACGATTGGCTGAAACAATACAAAGTTCTATTGTAATATTATTTGCATATGATTTTGAAAATAATCATGGAATTTGTGGAAGTTTAGATGTAAAGGAACAAGAAATTCATTTTGATACCGTAAACATTCCTATGAAGGATCTTAAAATTTTTAATATGCATAAAATGAAAGATATTCTTTCGGATGAAAATGATCCTACGACAAATATACGAAGTGGTATTGGTTATTTAATGCAAATAGGTGTAGAAGATAGATATTGGAATGAAAAATGGGGAACATTTGACTGGAATAGTGTTAAAAAAGATGGAAAAGTAAATGTATTACGTCAAATAATAACCAATACAAAAACCTAAGTTTGAAATAATACATAGTAGAATTGGATGCGTCCATAAAAAATGATCTAATAAATAAGGATTGAATGAATATAATATTAATATCATGAATGCATATTCTATGCCTTTCATCATTTTTTTCATATTAAAATGTGATCTATTATATATTTAATTCTTTTTTTAAAGAGTTATAAAATTCAATTACTTTTGGATGGGCTTTTATTTTTTGTGCGTTTACACGAGTTAGATAAAGACCATTTAACGTTTTTACACGACTTAATGCAACATATGTTTGACCGTATTCAAATATATTATTACCGATATCAATAAGGGCTTTTTCAATAGACAATCCTTGTGATTTATGAGTTGTGATCGCCCAACTTAGTATAATTGGTAATTGGTTAATACTGTATTTATTATTGGATTCTAAATACCAAGAATTTTCTTTAATGACCACTGGCTCGGCTATTTTATCAAACTTGACTCGTGGATAATAATTATTTTGCTCTATATCATAATGAAAATCAAGAACCACTCCTTGACTTCCATTTACCAGATTATTCTCTTGATCTAAATTACATATACACATGACTTGACAACCTTCGCATATTTGTAGATTTTCTTCAAACATGCTATTTTTTATCATTAATTCCATTTCATTTTGAATACTTTTTTCGGTAATTTGTTTCATATTTGGCATTTCAGTTTGATTATACATCATTTTACACGGATATTTGTATTTTTTTGATGTTAGTTTATTCAATTCTTGTATATTCATTGTATCTACTGTTTTCTTAATTGGAAATATCTTGGTAGGTTGTATCGGATCATCCTCTTTTACTTTTTTCTTACTACATTCAATAAGTGTTCCAATCGTGTCAAATGATACTTTACCTTCGCGAATTTCTTGAAGGATGTTAAAATATGTCGGATCTTCGTGTTGTCGGAAATTCTTATCAAATATATACGAATTATGAAACGTCGAATCCCATAGATTAGATTGAAAACAAAAGTTTGCTTCTGCTTTATTTGTTTTATCCGTACATACGGGAGGCAATTGATAGAAATCACCGCTAAATATAATTTGAAGATTTCCAAATGGTTTATCTTCACATTTACGAAACTTTTGACACAAGTAATTTATAATCTCAAATAGTTTCTCATTAAGCATGGATACCTCATCCAATACTAAGATGTCTGTTTCTATATAATTCAAATGTTTTTTCATTTTTATAATACGTTTAAATATATCAAATTCTTCTCCTTTACCTAAACCCAAACAACCCCATTTATGTATCGTAGTTGCGCCACAATTCAATAATATAGCCGAACAACCCGTCATAGAAGTTACTTGAATTTTTTTTCCATTTTCACGCGCATGTTTATATACTTTTTGAATAAAATAAGACTTTCCACATCCACCTGGACCAGTAATAAATATGTTTTCGCCGTTTAAATAAGAATCAAAGGCTGCTTTTTGTGCTTCGGTAAAAGTATTCATGATTGAGTTATAGATATTAGAGACAAATGAAATCAATTTTTTTGTGAATGATATATATATGACGTCAAGAACTTGTTGTCCCGATAGTGTTAGTTCATTAGTATCTGTGAATGAAGTTCATACACAAAAAAATATACAAAAACAAAATAAAGTAGGACAATCTCTTTATATACAAACGATCGCTTCTCTAAATAATACCATCGAAAATACAAACGAAGGTGTGAAATATGATTCTTATCAACGGTATTTGTTAAAGAAAAAAGGAAAAGTATTTTCTAAGCAAGAAAGTGTTGTTGCCAACACACCAAATTATGGAAATAAAACAAAAAGTTTTAGTTTAACAAGTAAAATAACTTCAAACTGCGATTTTTGTGATAATGTATAAATATAATAATTTAAATATATAAAATTATATATTTAAATGACCTCAAAACACGAATGGTGTTACAATCTAAATTCAACTACACAGACATATATTTATGAAATCAAAGAAAATATTCGTAATTACCTGAAAGTAAATCATTCCATGTATGAAAATAATAGAATTCTGGAATCAATTGAAGAAATGGATGAATTATATTATGCAAAACCGGACCATAATGAAGGATCTGATAATGTTTTTGTTACACCACATATTGACGGATTTTTTGGATGGATACCATTTATGCGTCTTTGGAGATGTATTTTCTGTATCAAAAACCCATCCAATACGATGACTTATTTTCCATTTCAAGAGACAAATCAATATATTTTACAAAATGGAGATTTTGTTTGTCACGATTATAATCGTGATCTTCATTGGATATCCTCTTCATTTTCCAGCGAAGAGACAAGGATTGTATATAAACTGCATTTCTATGATTATGCTTTTTTTATGAAGCCATTTGCTACTATTTTTAAAAATATAAATATAAATTACAACAATTTTGCTCGCAATACATTTTTGCAGTCTATCTTACCATATGAAACGAACTATTCTTATTATTTGTCCTGTATCGTAAATGGAATTACATATTTTAGTGGATATGTGGAATATTATTTGGGATTCACAAATATATGTGTCGCTTTATTAATTTTTTATGGATTAAAGAAAAACCGATATATGTTTCATTGTACCATCGAATATATTGCCTCTTTTTTGTGTATAATGCAATATTTATTTGGTATCATTACATATCATGTGTTTTGGAGAGATATTCTATTTTACAAGTCTTTGTCTCTTATTTCTACAAACAAACGAGCTTCATTCTTCCACTCTTACATAGTTTATCTCTTTATAGCTTATTATGTATATCAACAATCAAATCAAAATAAAATAGATTATTATACTGTGCTGGATGATTTTAAATATTTTCACCAAAACCCCTACAACAATTTCATCCATATTGTTACGACATCTATTTCTTTCGTGGGAATGTTTGGAATCATTCAGAGACAAGACATTGTTTTACCCTATTATATTGGAGGTGTATATTGGATTATGTATAAATATACAATTCCTCAACAAGATATTGCAGGGTTATCATCCGGACTTATTACATTATATGCAATTATAGCTCATAAATATCTTAAAAAATCACATTTTATGTGGTGTATATTCCTTATTTTATGTGGAATTGGATTTCAAGACTTGTCTCATTTATATTTTCGTGAAGACACTTATTTACAATCTTACACAAGAGACAAGCATTGGATACAACCCTTTATTTTACATAACTTTTTACTTGTTCCTTTTGAAATACATAGTTTACTATCTTAATACAATTAACAAAATAATATAAACATAATTACAATATTTTGTAATAAATGGATGAAATAGAAGGAGAAACGATTGGTATTGACTTGGGAACAACTTATTCTTGTGTCGGTATATGGGAAAATGATCGCGTTGAAATTATAGCAAACGATCAAGGAAACCGAACCACCCCTTCATGGGTCGCTTTTCAAGAAACGGAGAAACTGATCGGCGAGGCCGCAAAAAATCAATATAATAAAAATCCAGAAAATACTATTTTTGATATTAAACGGTTTATGGGCCAGAAATACACCGATCCAAACGTACAAGCAGAATTAAAACATATGCCATTTAAGATGAAGTCGGGAAAAAATCAACTTCCAGTTGTGTGTATAAGAGACAAAGAATTTACTCCCCAAGAGATTAGTGCCTTTATATTGGAAAAAATGAAAAAAATAGCAGAATCTTATTTGAGTAAAGAAGTAAAAAATGCAGTGATTACAGTTCCTGCCTATTTTAACGACGCACAACGCCAAGCCACAAAAGATGCAGGTCTGATTTGCGGATTAAATGTATTACGAATTATCAATGAACCTACTGCCGCGGCAATCGCATATGGTTTGGATCAGAAATGCGAACAAGAGAAACATATCATTATTTATGATGTTGGGGGAGGAACATTGGACGTAACTCTTTTGTCTCTTGATGATGGAATATTTGAAGTAAAAGCAACAAGTGGAGACACGCACTTGGGTGGCGAGGACTTTGATAAAAATATAATGTTTCATTTCATGGAAGAATTTAAAAAGAAGCATAAAAAGGACATTTCTAAATCTAAAAAAGCAATGGCTAAATTGAAGAGAGAGTGTGAGCGATTGAAGCGTAGTTTATCTTCTTCTTCGCAAGCATATATGGAAATTGATAGTCTAATAGATGGGATTGATTTTAATAGCATGATGACTCGGGCAAAGTTCGAACAATTAAATGCTGGATTATTTCAAAAATGCTTGAATTGTGTTGAAAATGTATTGCGAGATTCTAAAATAAGTAAAAGCATGATTGATGATATTGTGTTAGTTGGTGGCACTACACGTATTCCGAAAATGCAACAATTATTGAGTGATTATTTTGGAGGAAAAAAGCTATGTAATTCCATCAATCCAGATGAGGCCGTTGCATATGGTGCGACAATACAAGCATCTTTATTGGCTGGTAAAAAGTCTGAAAAATTGGAAGAATTATTACTGCTGGATGTTGCACCTTTGTCTCTTGGCTTGGAAACTGCAGGGGGTGTAATGACGGCGCTTATTCCGCGAAATACGTCTATACCAGTTCAAAAGAAGCAAACATTTTCAACTTATGCGGATAATCAGACAAGTGTTTTGATACAAGTATATGAAGGCGAACGAACTATGACGAAAGATAATAACAAATTGGGACAATTTGAATTGTCAGATATACCTCCAATGGGACGAGGTATGCCTGAAATAGAGGTTGCTTTTGATGTAGATGTAAATGGTATATTGAATGTAAGCGCCCAAGAGAAAACGACGGGCAAGAGACAAAACATTACAATTACAAATGATGGATCCCGGTTAAATCAAGAAGATATTGAAGAAATGATAAAAAATGCGGAAAAATATAAAAAACAAGATGAGGAACAATCTCAAACATTGGATGCCCGAAATGCTTATGAAAATTATATCTATCATACGAAAAATACGATCGAAGACAATACGATGAAACAAAAGTTGGGAGATTCTTATGAGGATATAAGAGACAAACTACAACAGGCGCTGGAAGTTCTTAATGTGAAGGATGTTACAAAAGATGAATATGTGAAAGCTCAACAAGAGTTGGAGAATTTTATCAATCCAATTATGAATAAAATCGTCCAAGATGGCGGTGGAGAGGTATTTAACGAAGTGAATGAAGTGAATGAAGAAGTTCCGATTGAAGAAATTGATTGAATATATAGAATAATTAGGCACGAATTGCCATATATACGGCGCGTAATTTTCCAAGCAATAAACCAATTATAATAAATAAGTATAATATTTCATTTTTTATATATAATATAAAGCTATATATGGAATTTGAAGATTTAATTTTAAAAAATGATGATGAAACAATAAATGAAGTTATACGTCTAATTAGAAAAAAGATAGTAAATAAAGAAGAATATGTTATTTTGCGTTACGGGGACGGAGAAGCGATCATACTACAGAACCAGTATTTAAATAAGATAGTTGTAGATAGGTTTAAAAAATTATTTGGTTATATTCCATCAAATAACTATTATAAAACTTTTCGTAATAGTTATATAAAATCG
>MDTC01252125.1_pt1 | contig 10100 bp, 7 predicted proteins | sample 811181 | NCBI WGS metagenome assembly MDTC01 (sample SAMN05326644, study PRJNA326480) | marine metagenome | isolation source: seawater | place: Pacific Ocean: North | collected 2011
AAATTATCAGATCTCTTCGATTGGTGCTAGGGGTGATTTTGGCTTTGTTGGCGCTTCAGTGATCTAAAGCTTTATCATTCGCGCCACTGGCGCAGACGGTTGAGAGGTATGGATTTTCCAGAACTTGCGGAGGGCCGACTAGTAAAGCGCTATAAGCGGTTTATCGCCGATGTGCGACTCTCTGCGACTAGTGATCTGATTTGCGCTCATTGCCCCAATACGGGGGCCATGACGGGCTGTCAGCCCTCCGGGGGCAAGATCTGGTTATCGTTTCATGACGTCCAACACCGCAAGCTCAAATGGACTTGGGAGCTGGTAGAAACGGACACGGGTTTGGTTTGTGTCCATGCGGCACTCGCGAACCGGGTAGTGGCAGAAGCTATTGAGCATGGTTTTTTCGCCTCTTTATGGCCTGCTGAGGCACCTTGGTGTCGCGAAAAACCATTGGGCGCGGGATCACGAGCTGACTTTTTCATTGACTGGAAGCAAGGTGTTTTTATCGAGGTGAAAGCGGTTTCATTACATTTAGGTGGGGGAGAGGGGGCCTTCCCCGACGTTGTCAGCACTCGAGCAACCAAGCACTTACTTGAGTTGGTAGCGGCGAGACAAAAGGGTTACCGAGTCCTACTGATATTTTGTGTCATGCACACCGGTATTAGCGCTGTATCACCGGCCGAACATATCGATCCGGCCTACGCCCAACACCTGGAGTGGGCCGTTGCAAGTGGGCTTGAGGTTTATACGCTTTTCAATGACATCACCACAAGTGGCATTTATCCTCAACGTCTTGTGGGTGTGGAGGATTGAGCGCTGTGGAGGACGCCTCGGTAGTGTTAGGCATCCACTCAAGGCATCTTACTGCCTTACAAGAGCGATTCCTGGCGGAACCGGCCACTGTGGCTGCCTTCGATCGACTGACTAAACGAGCAGCCGCTGCTGGGTTTGATCTGCGGGTCGCTTCGGCTTTTAGAGACTACGACCGCCAAACTAAGATCATTAATCAAAAATGGACTGGCGCTCGCCCGGTTAAGGATGTCTTGGGTCTGCCGCTATTGCGCGAACAGGCGAGTGATTTACAGTGGCTGGAAGCGATCCTGCGGTTTTCTGCGCTGCCGGGCACATCGAGGCATCATTGGGGCACCGATTTGGATATTTGGGACGCCGCAGCAGTATGCGGCGATTATCAGCCAGCGCTTGAGCCACCCGAGTACGAGCAGGGTGGTGTTTTTGCAGAGATGACCTTTTGGCTGGATGCGCTGATCATTGCAGATGATGCCGAGGGTTTCTACAAGCCCTATGACACTGACTATGGCGGCGTCGCACCCGAAGCGTGGCACATCAGTTACCGTCCTGTGGCGTCAGCGCTTCAAAAACAGCAGCAGGTCGATCTCTGTTGGCCGCTCTGGCGCGGCGAAGCGGATCCTGAGGGTAATCGGCATGAGGCATTGGCCATGTTGGCGTTACTAGAGCCCCATGCGGACGATTTATTCACAAGGTTTGTGTTGGTATGAGCGCCTAGGAATATTCAGCGTTTCGAGATGCTGCATGACCCATGTTCAACCATGCAGTAACGGCGACGCAGTTTGGATGGAAGTAGGTGCGCGACTAAGGCTTTCGCCACGACGGGCATCGCTTCGGAACCAACACCTGTTTGAGACGGGTATAACGCGGCAATCCTCGCTGGTACTGGGGGTAGGCCTCACCAGCAATGAGTGGCTCAAAATAGGCTCTTGCCTGAGGGGTGATGCCAAAACCATCTCTAGTGATGAACCGCCGCGGCATTTTCTTTTCACGGTTGGCAACGCGACTCAGTGGCACCGGCTCAATAGACCAGCGGTAGGGGCGATTTGATGTCCGTTTGATGGCCGGCATTACGGCATTTGAGCCGGCTACCGCCGCTTGAACCGCGGCTTTTCCCAGGGCGAACGCCTGATCAACATCTGTTTGGCTGGCGATATGGCGCGCGGCGCGTTGCAAGTAATCTGCGACCGCCCAGTGGTACTTGTAACCGAGCGCATCTCTAATCATTTCGGCGAGCAGGGGGGCCAAGCCACCGAGCTGGGCGTGACCAAAAGCGTCTCGTTCACCCTGATCAGATAGCAATTTGCCATCGGCGGTGCTAGCACCCTCAGAAGCAACAATTACGCAGTAGCCATAACGTTCAACGCACTCCGCTACCCGCTTTAAGAACCGGTCTCGATCAAATGCGATCTCAGGGAAAAGAATAATATGAGGCGCATCACCGCGCTCGTTGGCTGCAAGCGCGCTGGCGCCAGCGATCCAGCCGGCGTGACGGCCCATCACTTCTAGAATAAAGACCTTGGTAGAGGTAGCACACATTGACGCGACATCCATTGCTGCCTCCTGCGTCGATATGGCGACATATTTGGCAACCGAGCCGAAGCCCGGGCAGTTATCAGTGAGTGGTAAGTCATTATCGATTGTCTTTGGAATGTGAATGGCCTGAATGGGAAATCCCATGCTAGCGCTGATCTGAGACACCTTGAGACAGGTATCTGCCGAGTCGCCGCCGCCGTTATAAAGGAAATATCCAATATTGTGGGCTTCGAATACGGCAATAAGACGCTCATATTCGGTACGATTTTCGGAGAAGCTTCGGAGCTTGTAGCGGCAGGAACCAAACGCGCCCCCTGGAGTGCTGATCAGTCCCTCGATGGCGCGGGAGCGCTCCTTTGAAGTGTCGATAAGGTTTTCCTGTAGTGCACCTAAAATCCCGTTTTGTCCAGCCAGTACTTTGCCAATCTGATCGGGATATCGCTTTGCTGTTTGGATCACGCCTGCAGCTGATGCGTTTATTACTGGAGTCACGCCGCCAGACTGGGCGTAAAAAAGGTTGCGTTTACTCATGGTCTGGCACCGTCGTCAGATAATTTGGACGGGATACGGTAGACCGCACTGCACACAATGGCAATGTGCGCGTGCTAATCTCCGATACGCGAGGGAGTCTTTTTGTCCGATCACATTCACATACTCGGTATTTGCGGTACTTTCATGGGAGGGTTGGCACTGCTTGCCAAAGACCGTGGCTTTACCGTGACGGGCTCTGATAGAAATATCTATCCGCCCATGAGCACGCAGCTCGCTGATAGTGATATTGGACTCACCGATGGCTACGATGCCGCGCAGCTTGAGCCTGCACCCGATTGCGTTGTTGTTGGCAATGCACTTTCTCGCGGCAATGCCGCGGTAGAAGCCATGTTGTCTGCGGGACTGGACTATACCTCTGGGCCGGAGTGGCTGGCTCGTCATGTCTTAAGGCAACGATGGGTGTTGGCGGTATCGGGTACCCATGGCAAGACTTCTACTGCTAGCATGCTTGCGTGGATCCTCGATTTTGTTGGATTAGATCCCGGTTTTTTGATTGGTGGTGTGCCGGTGAATTTTGGCGTCTCGGCGCGCCTGGGTTCAGGTATGTACTTTGTTATTGAGGCTGATGAATACGATTCGGCTTTTTTCGACAAGCGTTCCAAGTTTATCCACTACCGACCCAGTACCCTGATTATCAATAATCTGGAGTACGATCATGCAGATATCTTTCCGGATCTTGCGGCTATTGAAAATCAATTCCACCACTTGGTCCGGTGTGTCCCGGCGCCGGGTGCCATCATCAGGGGCGAGAGTGATGCCATTGACCGAGTGTTGGCACGCGGTGTGTGGACGCCGGTCCATTCGATCACCCAGCATTCAGCTTCAACTTACCGTGACGTGTCGACCGAAGGCTGTTCCTGGCGTTCACTATCTGCGCAGGCCGATCAGTTGGAGATCCGGTCTCCAGATGGCGAGACAGCTCGCTTGTCCTGGCAACTGGTGGGGGATCACAACGCATGGAACGCGACAGCTGCTATATCAGCGGCGCTGCATATCGGCGTGCCTCTCAAGAAGTGCGTGGAGGCACTGTCGGATTTCACCGGTATCAAGAGGCGGTTGGAGCTGCTGGGCAAGCCGGGTGGCGTAGCCGTTTATGACGATTTTGCTCATCACCCGACAGCGATAGAGACTACGCTTGCCGCCTTACGTGCCGCGGAGCCCAGGGGTAAGCTGGTTGCGGTTGTCGAACCCCGCTCCAATACGATGCGAATGGGTCAACATCGGGATCAGCTTGCGCCATCTGCAGTGGCTGCTGATCACGTTCTGTGGTTTCAGCCCGCAGAATTAAACTGGGATTTAGCAGCCGTTGTAGATAGCCACGCTGGGCAACGCGTTTTCTCGGATGTGGAACAGATTATTGAGACTGTTACCCAGTTGGTGGAGCCAGGAGACAGCGTTGTGGTGATGAGTAATGGTGGGTTTGACGGTTTACATGGTCGACTCTGTGAGCGGTTGGCTGTGGGGTCTCCTCAGTGAGCATGGTTGATGCTTTTTACAGGCGATTACTCCGCCAGCCTTGGGGAGTTATTGGCGTTTTCATCTTATTGCTGGGGTTATCTCTCTCGCAACTGCCCAACCTTAGATTGGATGCCTCCTCGGACTCACTGCTTTTGCAGGGTGACCCCGATTTGGCTTATTTCAGGGAATCATCCGCCAAATATCAGGGTAGCGAGTTTTTGGTTCTGACCTGGGAGCCGGAGGCACAGCTACTTTCTCCTGATTCTCTGGAGCCGCTGGCCGCCATGGTAGACGAGCTGAGGCGCATCGAGGGCGTTGCTGAGGTGACGACGTTGCTGGACGTGCCCTTGTTGGAGAGCCCGCCCCTGACGCTTACGGATCTCGCTCGTGCTGAGAGTATGCCCACACTCCGCGATAGCGGGGTGGATCGCGATCTAGCGCTGAAAGAGCTAACGACGAGCCCCGTGTATCGCAACTTGTTGGTCAGTGATGAAGGCGATCTGACTGCGGTGCAGGTCCTGATAGAGGGTGATGAAGAATCAGCGGCGTTGCTTGAAGTGCGGGAATCTTTGCGCTTGATGGCGCTGCGAGGAGAAATTACTGAGCCTGAGCGGCTGAAGTTGGCGCAGACAGAGGCGGCATACGATCAAGCACTGGCCAAGCTGGCGACTGAACGGGATCGCATGGTGAACGCTGTGCGGGGCGTTGCTGAGCGATTCAGACCCTATGCTCGCATTTTTGTGGGCGGTGTCCCCATGATTGCTGCCGACATGATGGCATTTGTCCGCTCGGACCTGGTGACCTTCGGTACCGCCATTTTGTCGGTTATGGCGCTGGTGTTGGCGCTCATCTTTAGACACTTCAAGTGGGTGATCATACCGCTCATTACCTGTACTGCGACGGCGAGCTTTTTGTTGGGGGTGCTCGCCGGCACCGACTGGCGTATGACTGTCATTTCTTCCAACTCAGTCGCCGTTTTGCTCATTGTGACATTGTCGCTCTCTATTCACTTGGTAGTTCGCTACCGGGAACTGCACCGCCTGCAACCGGCCGCGACGCGCATTTCACTGGCGGTGGACGCTGCCCGATTGATGTTGGTCCCTTGTCTCTATACGGCCATGACTACGATTGTCGCTTTTGCCTCTTTAGTGGTCGCTGGTTTGCAACCCGTGATCGATTTTGGATGGATGATGACGACCGGCATTGTGCTGGGGTTCTGCACAGCGTTTATTCTCGTTCCTGCTCTGATGGTGGTGATTCCCGACAAAGCGATGGCCGGTACTCCCGGTCCGGATTCATCACTGACGCAGCGATTTGCTGAAGTGGTGAAAGGTCATGGCACTGTGGTCGTGGTTGTTACATTACTGCTCGCGGCGATCTCTATTGCGGGCATTCGCGCGCTCAAGGTCGAAAACCGGTTCATTGATTACTTTAAGGAGCACACAGAAATCTATCAAGGCATGGAATTATTGGACGCCCGACTCGGAGGCACCATTCCCCTTGATGTGATTTTATTGGCCCCGCAAGAACCCGAGGCCGAAGCCAGTGTGGCCACATACTCAGAGGTGGATGGCGGCTGGGATGGCGATGACGCATTTATGGATGATGGTTTCGGTATCGACTTTAGTTTTGACAGCGAAGACACGACCTCCGCCGGTTATTGGTTTACCGTGCCTGGGCGACAACTGATCGATGATGTCCACGCTATGATCGAGGCAAGGGAAGAGTCGGGCAAAGTCCTCTCCCTATCTACCGCTTTTGAGGTGATGGATGGCCTATATGGAGGGCAATTGGGGGGGGTTGAGCTCGCATTGATCGAAAATAGCTTGCCCGGTGACGTAAACCGGGCGTTGATCAGTCCCTTTTACTCGCCCGAAAATCATGAAGCGCGGATTAGCGTGAGAGTCATGGAAACGAGTGAATCTTTGCGGCGTGATGCCTACCTGCGTGAGTTGCGTGAGCAGATTCTCACTGAGACGGGCCTGGACGCAAGCCGAGTTCGATTCACTTCTCTGCTGGTTTTGTATAACAACGTGCTGCAAAGCCTATTTCAGTCGCAGATCATGACTCTCGGTGCGGTATTTATTGCCATTGGTCTAATGTTTTGGGCGCTCTTTCGCTCTCTCTCAATCGCGTTGTTGGCGCTGGCGCCCAATATTCTTGCCGCAGGCTTAGTGCTCGGGCTGATGGGATTGACGGGCATTCCTCTCGATATCATGACCATCACTATTGCGGCGATTGTGGTGGGTATCGGGGTGGATGACTGTATCCACTATCTGCACCGATTCAGAGACGAAGTGGCGGTTGATCAAGATTATCAAGCTGCGATGTTCCGCAGCCATGGCAGTATTGGGCGCGCAATGTATTACACCACTCTGACCGTCGTCGTGGGGTTCGCCATGTTGACCCTTTCAAACTTTACACCCAGCCTGTATTTTGGCGTTCTGACCGTAGTGGCAATGATCGCTGCGGTAGCCGGCGCACTGTTATTACTGCCTCAGTTGATTCTGATCTTCCGGCCATTTGGACCCGGGCGTTAGGTGTGCAGTGTCGTCTACATTGCGGAGCCTGCTGCATAGCGCCTTCTATTTCGATACCTTTCTGGGGTATGCCGCACGGTAAGCCCGCGGATGTAGCTTGTGTGCATTTGTCAGCAGAGGCATTGTGCTTGTTATTTGATGATCCTCGGCGACCGGCCGTTTGTAGTAGCTTCCAGCCTGAGAGCGCAGTGTGCGGCCAGACCAGAGAGGAGGCGCTCCATCTGTTGGAAAGCCTAGAACTAAGGACCGCTCCGCCATGCTGACCGAAATAGCACTCTTTCCACTGTCTTCTGTGTTGATGCCTCTATCGCGAATACCGCTCCAGATTTTTGAAAAGCGCTATGTCGATTTGGTGGCTCGGTGTATGCGCGAGAACGAGGGCTTTGGTGTGGTTTGGCTGCAGCAGGGTTCAGAGGTGTCCGGGGGATCCCTTGACTTGCCCGATATCAGCCAGCTGGGGACCAATGCGCTGATAGTAGACTGGGATCAGCTGCCGAATGGTTTGTTGGGCATTTCGATAGAGGGGCGTCAGCGGTTCGCTGTTGAATCTGTGTGGAGGGAGGCCGACGGTCTGATCAAGGCAGAGGTGTTACTTGATGCGCCTCCGGGTAAAGTCGCGCTGCCGAACCAGTATGATGGACTCGCCGAGGTTTTGAAGAGTCTTCTGCGGCACCCTCAGGTCAGTCAGCTGAACTTGCCCCTCGACTTCGCAGACGGGTGGACAGTGGGCTTCCAGTTGGCGCAGCTGCTGCCCCTCGATGAGTCAATTAAACATGCGCTCCTCGGTGTCGATTCGCTCGAGCAACTCCTTGAGGAGCTCGATAAACTGCTGAGGGAAATGAGCGGTGAAGAGCCAGCTTAATCATGCTTCTGAGCGTGGTTGGCCCTTATGGGTTGGGGTAGTGGAGGATGACTCATGGTATATGACCTGAAAATATCCGGTGGATTGGTGGTCGATGGCACCGGGCATCCGGGTCGAAGAATGGATGTTGGCGTTGTTGATGATCGCATTGTTGCTGTCGGGGATCTGAAAGAGGCGGCACATCAAGAGATAGACGCCACCGACCGTGTCGTGATTCCTGGATTTGTTGATATCCATACCCATTACGACGGACAGGCCACCTGGGACCCCGAGATGGCGCCTTCCTCATGGCACGGTGTTACGACGGTCGTAATGGGGAATTGTGGCGTCGGTTTCGCACCGGCAGCGCCGGATCGGCGAGAGTGGTTGGTCGGTTTGATGGAAGGCGTAGAAGATATTCCAGGAAGCGCTCTTACCGAGGGAATGAGCTGGGACTGGGAGTCATTTCCAGAATATCTGGATGCTTTGGAAAAACTGGATCGTACAATCGACATTGCCGCCCAGGTACCTCACGGCGCGGTCCGTGCTTATGTCATGGGTGAGCGTGGGGCCGCAAACGAAGAGCCTACTGAAACCGAGATCGCCCGTATGTCAGCGATTGTTGAAGAGGGCCTCAAAGCGGGCGCACTCGGTTTTTCGACTTCCCGAACTGTTCTCCACAAGTCTGTCGATGGTGAGTTGGTGCCCGGTACTACCGCGGGTAAGGATGAGCTACTTGGCATTGGGCAAGGGCTCAAGCGCGCTGGACACGGGGTATTCGAGATGGCGAGTGACCTTCTCCCCGAGTGGGATGAGTTTCAGTGGATGGGTGATTTAAGTCGGGAGACCGGAGCGCCTGTCACGTTTACCGCTTTGGAGTCACCCATTAAAGGCTTGTCCTTTGCGGAGCAGCTTGAACAGATGCGTGACCAGAATGCCACTGGTGCGAGGATCGTGGCGCAAATCTCTATGCGAGGGACGGGCCTGATTCTTGGTTGGCGAGCGACGTTTCACCCTTTTTCGCAGCGAGCAAGCTGGAAGGCGATTGCTGGCAAGTCTTGGGAGGAACAATGGCGGCAACTCAATGATCCTGTTTTTCGGGCGCAATTACTGGGCGAGCGCGGGGAACCTACGGGCAGTGACCTGCAACTGATCGCTGACCTGATGGAAAGCGCTTTCTCGATGCAGTACGAAATGCGACCAGGCTTCAATTACGAGCCGACGGCAGCGCAATCGATCGAGCAATGCGCCAGTCAAGAGGGCGTGACCCCCGACGAATACGCTTACGATTTCATGATGCGCGAGGGTGGCTCGGGCATGATTTATTTCCCTCTGCTGAACTATGCCAATGGCAATCTCGATTTCCTCGAAAATGCACTCAACTCCGACGATTGCGTGAACTCACTCTCCGATGGCGGTGCTCATTGCGGCACCATTTGCGACGCGGCCGCAACGACCTTCATGCTGCAACATTGGGTGCGTGACAGAAGCCATGGTCGCCTGCCTCTGGAGTATGCGATCAAGAGGCAATGCCGAGATACGGCGAGACTATACGGACTGATGGACAGGGGTGTGATCGATACTGGATATCTGGCGGATCTGAATATCATCGATTTAGAGGCGATGCACTTAGAGTTGCCGACGGTCGCTTTCGATCTGCCGGCCGGAGGCAGGCGCTTATTGCAGACTGCAAAAGGTTACGACTGCACGATCAAATCGGGCAAGGTCACGTTCAGAAACGGGACCGCTACCGGAAGTTTTCCTGGCGGCGTTATTCGAGGCCCTCAGCCTGCACCGTTAGCGGCCAACCGCCCAGAGCTTGCCAGCGGTTAACGATGAGACAGAACAGCTCAGCGGTCTTTACAGCATCATAGTGAGCCGAATGTGCCTCGTTATTGTCAAAGGGAATGTCCGCCAGGGAGCAGGCTCGAGCCAGTACGGTATGCCCGAAAGCCAAGCCTGCCAGCGTCGCGGTATCGAAGTAGGAAAAGGGATGGAAAGGGTTTCGCTTTAGGCCCGCTCGTTCAGTAGCCACATTGAGAAAGCCGGCATCGAAGTGCGCGTTGTGGCCGACGAGCACCGCGCGGTTGCACTGGTTTTCTTTGACCGACAGCCTGATGATGCTGAATAACTCCCCCAGCGCGATGGCTTCCGGTACGGCTCCCCGGAGCGGATTTTCCGGATCAATCCCAGTAAATTCCAGTGCCGCAGGGTCCAGATTGGCGCCCTCGAACGGCTCGATGTTGCGGCTGTGAGTGGCCTCTATTACCAACTCTCCCTGCCCGTTCATCGCCAGCTGAGTGATCGCCATTTCGAGTAACGCGTCGGTGTGACAGTTAAAGCCGCCCGTTTCAATATCGACTACGACCGGA
>MDTC01028533.1_pt1 | contig 10099 bp, 8 predicted proteins | sample 811181 | NCBI WGS metagenome assembly MDTC01 (sample SAMN05326644, study PRJNA326480) | marine metagenome | isolation source: seawater | place: Pacific Ocean: North | collected 2011
AATTTATCAAGACTATCCATGGTAAATGGTTTTATTATAAACATGAAATTATCTCTTGAATATATTCCGTTTTGAATGGATGGATCATCATAATAAACATAAGTGTCAACATTTGAATGTAATTTTGGAAATGCGTGCATTGAAGTGTCTCTACCCGACTTATTCTCTGCACCATCAATCAAAATAAAACCACTAAGAGATTCTATAATTGAAGGTGATCTAACTAATTGACCTAATTTCTTAGACTCTTTATAGTCTGCCCATATAAACATGGAATCACAATGAACCAAGTTAAGTTTAAAATCGTTGTATTTGAAAGAAAAGTCCTTTCCATAATATTGTGTTTTTCCAGCAGTAATCAATCCATCAAAATCAAAATCTCTATTCTTCTTAACTAATAATTTGTTATTAAGAGGTTTAATCCAAACTTTTTTAGCATAACTCAAATAAACTCTCTCAACACCATTTAAAGCTAAGTCTAGAGAAGTTAAACTCAATGATGCATTTACTTTAGCTTTTGATCTTATAATAATTCTATCATAATCTTTTTTTCCAGACTTAGCATCTATATAATCAAACATTTTTTGAGAACAGGTTACTGTCTGTCTTTCATTATCATAGTTGACGAATCCATACTCCGTTAATTCAAATAATAAAAATTGTAAATCTATAAGTGCAATTCCAATAAAATTAGCCAGTTCAACTGAAGGGAACGAATATGAACCGTATTCTTTGGCAAATTTTTTAATTTTTATAAGTGGATTTCCTCTCTCACCTGTAAGTTGATCATAAACTTTAGAATCAAAGAAATTTAACGATGCAAATAAAGCACCTTGTTCGTCTAAAGTACCTTTTAAAGGATGGAACTCAATTATTGGATCACCGATTTTCCATGTCATAGATTGAGGATACATATCAATTCTATGGAAACTGTTAAAGAAAGGTGCTGCAGAAATTCCCTTATCTCCTTTATTTAGCGTAAGTGTTTTAATCTTATCTGAATAATTTAGTCCGACAGAGGGATGAACTATAGAATCTTCTTCAATTAGTATTTTAACTTTGGCTTTTTCTGCAAAAATCTCTTCATCATTAATGATGAAATTTATTGACTCTGCAAACAAAAAATCCTTAGACAGATATTTGAAAGTCAATTTTGCCAAATTATCAATTGAACCTGCACCAAATAGACTTCTACCCTTGATAGAAAAACCTCCATCGTAATCTACACCTGGAAATACATCTGTAATGAGAAGTCTTTTATCATATGACTCAAAATTTGGATACTTTACTTTTTTATAACCCAAATTTGAAATGACTTTTTCAGTAAGTTTTCCTTTTACTGGCGCATCGGGAAAATAGTTGCTATAAAATAATACGGAATCAATTATAAATGATGCACTTTTAAGTGAAATTTTGTAAGAATTAAATGTTGCATAAAATTTCTCTTTTTCCAATCTTGCTCTTTGCCAATCTATTTTACCCTTTTCTCCTAACCATAAATTGGTTAAAGGCATAAAATTGCCAGATGTTTCATATATAACAGAGCTATCATTTTTCGAATAACATTTTAAGTTTGTGTTTTTAAAATGTAGGATTGGAACTTTTTCATATGTTATCTCAAAATCAAGGTTACTTGTTTTCCATTTAGTAGCCCCTTTTGTAGTACCAGCAAGAAAAATTGTATTGTCTTTAAATAAATTTTCTGATGTTTTTAAAAATGCTGAAATTCTTTTTTTAGATAATTTATTAAGTACTTTATCTAATGTGCTTTGCCAATCTTCAAAAGATTTAACGCTTAATCCAGCCTTAGAAAGGTGTAAAAGAGCATTAAAATAAGACAAATAATCAGGATTAACTCTAAGTCCTTTTTCGCCCATCAAATTAACAGTTGCATAAACATGTGCCTTTAAGTCAGGGGTGAAAAAATCACCAAGCCAATAGGATTCAAAACTATTGACAAATACCTTGGCTCGTGATTTGTCAACTTCACCAATCGTTGACTGAACTTCTTTTAGAAATTTTTCAGGTTCTGGTGTGAATTTTCTAACCTGTGAAAAAATGAAGCCATTAAAAAAAATAAAATTAACTATCAGACAAAGCTTATATCTCATGCTATTTAAATTTCATTACTAGAAGTGCCCAATTATTTTCTAAACTTGAATATAGTGTAATTAATCCATTTTGTTGTCCAAGATTTTCAATAGAATTAATATCAGAATCAAAGAAACCTGAAAAAAGTATTAATGTTTCGTTTTTCATTACTTTGTAAAGAAAATTAAACTGCTCAATTATTACGTTTTTATTAATGTTGGCAATAATCAAATCATATGCCGTATTTGGTAGTTGCTGTCCATCTCCATTGTAAAATCTTATCTTTTTACATTTATTTTTCCTAGCATTACTCCTAGCATTTACAATTGCATTTTGATCAATATCTATTGCATCAACAGAACTGGCGTCCAATTTTTCAGCTATTATTGATAAAATTCCTGTTCCACAACCAAAATCTAAAACTTTTTTATTTGTTATTGAATGTGAAAAAAGATCTTTCGCTATGAGTCTTGTAGTTTGGTGATGACCTGTTCCAAAAGACATATCTGGATCAATAATTATTTCATATTTTAAGTTCTGGGGTGCATGAAATGAAGCTCTAATAACACAACTATCGTTAATATTTATAGAGTCGAAGTTAGATTCCCATAACTCATTCCAATTTTGATGAGGATGATTTATATATTTAATAGAATCTATAAAACTCGTATATAACTTAGCACATATATCAAATTTTTTTTTCGAATAAACATTTGATGGAATAAACGCAGAGATTAGCATTTCTTCTTCAGTAAAACTTTCGTATCCTATATCGCATAGATCTTGCTTTAGTAGATCTAGAATAGGATCTTTTTTATTTATAGAAATTCTAACTTCAATGTAATCCAAACTAGAATGAATTAATAATTGAAATGAATGAATCGGCATCTAAGGATGCTCCTCCTATTAATCCCCCGTCAATATCATTTTGTGAAAATAGCTCTTTTGAATTTTCAGGTTTACAGCTTCCACCGTATAAAATTGAAATTTGAGAAGAAACATTTTTACTAAATTTTTTTTCTATTAAAGAACGTATATAGTTATGCATCAATTGTGCATCAGTTGAACTTGCAGTAATTCCTGTTCCTATAGCCCAAACTGGCTCATAGGCAATAACAGTATTTAAAATTTCATCTTCGCTCAAATTATTAAGAATCAAAGACAGTTGTTTTCTTACCGTTTCGTATTCTTGTTTGTTATTTCTTTCCTCAATTGACTCACCACAGCAAAATATTGGGGTAATGCCATTTTTTAATAATGCCTTAGCCTTTTTAAATATTAGACCATCTGTCTCTTTATGAATGTTTCTTCTTTCAGAATGACCAACTAAACAATATTTTACGTTCATAGATAACAACATTGCACTAGAAATATCTCCAGTATACGCACCATTATCATTTTCAGAAACATCTTGAGCTGCTAGAATAATATTTGATTTTATTTGTGAGAATTCAGATAGGTATATGTGAGCGGGAGCAATAATAATCTCAATATTTTCAAAATTTGGTATTTTATTAAGTATATGGAATAATTCAGAAGCTTGGGAATTATCAAGATTCATTTTCCAATTTCCTGCCACAATTTTTTTTCTCATAATAATAATTTATTTTCAGTAAACGAAGTGTAACTGTAGAATTTCAAAAAGCATTAATTATAATTATTAATTGCTTCAATAAGATCATCAGCATTAAATGATTTTTCTGCAATTCCATCAAATTCTTTTATAATATTACCATTCCACATATAAAAAACACCTGGTGTGTCTCGTTCCCATGTCAAAACATTGTAGAAACTTGCAATATCTAGTATCTGATAATTATAAGTATTTCCAGCGTATTCGAAAAATTCAGGTATTTTTTCTACTTCTTCATCCATAAAAATAATTTCAATTCTTGGAAAGTCTGGTGTTATTTGAATCAAGGAATCAATAGATCTAATAGTTGATCTGCAATGATCACAACCTGGAGCAAAAAAACATAAGAGAATTCTTCCCTTGTCAGCAAATGGAAGAGTTTCACCAAACTCAGATATCATTTGTTTAGGACCATTGTTGGATAAATTTTCTAAAGTATTTACATCCATACTAAGTTCTGAGGAATTACTTGACCTAATAGGAATGTAAATAAATAATAAAATGACAAATCCAATATATGATGATGCTAAAAGATACTTACTTTTTGGAGTATATTTTTTAAAATTATTTAACTTATATAGAGCAAGTAAAAGACCTATTGCTAAAATATTTTTAATGATTGCCTCTAAAGGGGTCATAGGCAGTAGCGTACCAAAACAACCACAATTTCCACTGTTACCTGTAAGAATAATTTGAATTGCTAAATGAACACAAAAGGCAGCTAAAATAAGTATTGTTCCAGGTAAAATAAATTTTTTAAAATAATACGGGAGTAATAAAAAAACACCCAAAAAAAACTCCAATGCAATTAAAATCCTAGAAATTAAAGCTGAAAGAAAGGAACTAAAACCCAGAGGAACTAACTGTTTGGCTTCAAATGTAGTAATTGAAAAGTAAGCTGACGGTTCATGGTATATTTTTGCATATGCAGACACTATAAATAAAATTGAAACTAAGATTCTAATTACCCAACTTAAAACTTGTTTATTCATTTTAAAATTTTTTATTATTTAAATGTATTAAAGCGAAAATACTGTAGTTTATCATGTCAAAATAGTTAGCATCTATTCCCTCAGAAACTATTGTTTTACCGCTATTATCTTCGATTTGCTTAACTCTTAAAATTTTCATCAAAATTAAATCTGTAAGAGATGAAACTCTCATGTCTCTCCACGCTTCGCCATAATCATGATTTTTGTTTTCCATTAACTCTTTAGCTAATTTAATTTTACTTTGATATAGTTTTAACGTTTCATCAGAGGGAAGCTCAAGTCTTTCGTCGTTTTTAAGGTCCAATTGTATTAAAGCCATAATGCAATAATTAATAATTCCAACGAACTCTGGTTCAACTCCTTCATCAACTTTTGAAAGATTTGAAACCTGAATAGTTCTAATTCTATTTGCTTTTATAAATATCTGGTCTGTTAATGAACTGGTCCTCAAGATTCTCCAAGCTGTTCCGTAATCAATGGTCTTGTTTTTAAAAATCTCTGTACATTTGGAAATAACTTTGTCGTACTCTGCAGATGTATTTAACATAATACTAATCATTTTTAAAGCCGTGAAAGATACATATTTACTTGAAAATAATTCTATAAAATGTAAAGGAAATCTTATTGATTTGTCAACTCCTAAAATAATGAGTATAATCAATACTACACCTGATTCGTTCTACGACGGTGGTAAAAATAATAGCTTAAAAAATGTTTTAAATAAAATTGAATATGATTTAAAGTCAAACGCCGAAATATTTGATATAGGTGGTTACTCATCTAAACCCAATGCAAAATTTGTTTCTGAAAATGAAGAAATAAATCGGACTATAAGTATTATTGAAGAAATAGTCAAAAGATTTCCTAATATTAATATATCTATTGATACTTTTAGAGGAAATGTAGCTGAGAAAGCTATAAATGCAGGGGCTGGTATTGTAAATGACATATCGGCATTTAATTTAGATGATAAAATGTTAGATATACTTAAAAGATACAAACCTACCTATATATTGATGCATATGCTTGGAACCCCGCAAACCATGCAAATTAAACCATCATATGAAAATATTTTAAAGGAAATTTCTTCTTTTTTTATTGAGAAAATTTCAATACTTGAAAAAATTAAATTAAATAATATAATTATAGATCCTGGATTTGGTTTCGGTAAAACAATATCTCACAACTATAAGTTAATGAGCAACCTTAAATTATTAAAACAATTAAAAAAACCTTTACTTATTGGAATTAGTAGAAAATCAATGATAAATAAAATATTGAAAATTCAACCCTTAGATGCTTTAAATGGAACAACTGCTTTAAATATGTACGCGCTTTGCAATGGAGCAAATATTCTAAGAGTTCACGATGTAAAACAAGCAAACGAATGCATTAAAATATATAAGGAAATTTTAAATAATAAATAAATAAATGAAGCTTTCCGTAATAAATACTGGATTTTTTAAGTTAGATGGCGGTGCAATGTTCGGCGTTGTTCCTAAATCTTTATGGTACAGAACAAACCCATGTGATAAAAATAATTTATGCACCTGGTCTATGCGAAGCTTACTTATTGAACAGGGCAATCAACTTATATTAATAGACACTGGAATTGGTGATAAACAATCAGAAAAATTTTTTAGCCATTACTATCTTCATGGAGATGATAATTTAGAAAAATCAATAAATTCTGCAGGTTACTCAATTGATGAAATAACTGATGTTTTTTTAACTCATTTACATTTTGATCATTGCGGTGGAGCAGTAAAATGGGTTAACTCTAGTAAAACACTCTTAAAGCCGGTATTTAAAAACGCTATATACTGGTCTAATGAAAATCACTGGAACTGGGCTACAAAACCAAATCCAAGAGAAAAAGCATCTTTTTTAACAGAAAATATACTACCAATTAAAGAAAGTGGACAATTAAAATTTATCAAAAAAACCACTAATTTAAACAGAAATGTATTCGAAAATATTGATATTTTTTTCGCTGATGGTCACACAGAAAGTCAGATGATTCCTATTATTAGTTATAAAAACAAAAGAATAGCTTTTATGGCAGACTTATTACCTAGTATAGGACATATACCACTACCATATGTCATGGGTTATGATACAAGACCACTTCTTACACTTAAAGAAAAATATGAATTTCTGAATTTAGCAGAAAGTAATGATTTTATATTATACCTTGAACATGACCCTATAAATGAATGTTGTAAATTACATAAAACAGAAAAAGGAATAAGGTTGAAAAGCACTCATAAACTTGAAGAATTTCTTTAGATGATTTCTAATAGAGAAATTAATAAACTAGCAATTCCAGCTATCTTATATAATATTACTGAACCCTTAATAGGATTGGCAGATACTGCTATAATAGGGCAAATGAGTGAAAATGCAACCTTTGCTCAGGGAGGTGTAGGCTTAGCAGCTGGATTAATTTCAACACTAATATGGGGATTTGCACAAATGAGAACAGCATTATCTGCAATAATTAGTAGACACTTTGGATCTAAAACCATTTACAAAATTCAATCTTTAATACCCCAAACACTATTATTAACTTTAATAATAGGACTAATACTTTCTCTTATATTTGGGACTTTTTATGAGAAAATTGCATTTTTTCTATTTGGAACTATAGATAATCTAACTTTAAAATTTTCAAATGACTATTTTTCATTAAGGTGTATCGGAATTCCTATTGGATTACTAGTCGCATTATTTTTTGGGATTTTTAGAGGTTTTCAAAATACCACTTGGGCTATGTACATTGGTATAACGGGTGGGATTATTAATATAATTTTAGACTTTATTTTGGTTATAGGAATTGATAACTATGTAGACCCTTTAGGTGTTAAAGGTGCAGCCATGGCCTCTGTTGTTTCTCAAATTATTATGTTATCTCTATGCATTTATGTATTTATTAAAAAAACACCTTTTAAGGTATTTTATTCAAGAAATTTAAACCCCTATTTCAAGGAGATGATCTCTATTTTCATAAATATGTTTCTAAGAACTATAGTATTAAATATTGTTTTTATTATATCTAATAGATTTGCAAATAGCTACGGAAAATTCGAACTAGCTGCATACACAATTGGTTATAACATTTGGATTTTCACATCGTTTTTCATAGACGGTTACTCAAATGCTGGGAACGCACTTGCTGGAAAATATTTAGGCCAAAATGACAATGAAAAGCTTAGCAAGCTTGGAAATAAATTGCTTAAAATCAATATTCAAATATCTCTTATTCTAGTTATTATATATACTATATTTTATACAAAAATTGGTAAATTATTTAATAACGACAGTGAAGTTATAATGTATTTCAACACAACATTTTGGATAGTTATTATTGCCCAACCATTTAATGCTATTGCATTTACTTTTGATGGTATTTTCAAAGGTTTAGGAAGAGCAGTAGACTTAAGAAATACACTTACAGTTGCTACTTTTATTGTCTTTATACCTGTCATTTATCTTTTAGATTTCATAACAGCTAATTCATTTTGTATTTGGGTAGCACTATCTTTATGGATGATATACAGAGGTATGTCATTACTATTAAAATTTAAAAAAATATTAGCTAATTAGTTTATGGGAATTTTTTCTTTGATTTTTCCCATATCTTATCCATTTCTACCAAACTCATTGTTTGCAAATTCAATCCCTTTTTATTTACAAAATCTTCAAGAAATTTAAACCTATTAATAAACTTTTTGTTCGTTCGCTCTAAACTAAGTTCAGGATCAATACCTAAGAATCTGGCATAGTTAATTAAGGAAAATAATACATCTCCAAATTCTTTTTCAATTTTAACTTTATCTATTTTAGTTTTAATCTCTTGTTCAAGCTCTGTAAACTCTTCTTTAACTTTTTCATAAACCTGTTCTTTATTCTCCCAATCAAAACCTACTCCCCTCACCTTTTCTTGTATTCTTGTAGCTTTAACCATTGCAGGAAGAGATTTTGGAACACCAGATAAAACTGATTTTTTACCATTTTGAAGCTTTATTTTTTCCCAGTTTTGTTTTACTTCTTCTTCAGAACTTACTTTAATATCAGCGTAAATATGAGGATGTCTTTCAATTAGCTTTTTACAAACAGAATCTATAACATCTTCAATATCAAAATGAGAATCTTCTGAGGCAATTTTAGCATAAAAAACAATATGTAACAATAGATCACCAAGTTCGCCCTTTATACTATTCATGTCTTTCTCCACAATAGCATCTATAAGCTCATAAGTTTCTTCAATTGTCAAATAACTAAGGGATTCGATAGTTTGTTTTTTATCCCACGGACAATTTTCTCTCAAATCATTCATAATTTGAAGTAACTTTTCAAAAGCAGCTAATTTACTATTCATTAAAACTATTTTGTAAATTCAAATATATATAGGTTTTTAAGACTTGAAGAAAAGCATCAAAAATATTATTCCTTTAATACTATTTTACTTAATCAGTTTTACAACTGTACTTTCTCAAAATTATTACAAATATTCACTTGAAGCTAGTGCTTCTTACGGAAGATTATTAGCACATAGACCTGCTATAAATAGCTTAATTCAAAATAATACATTTTCATTAGAATCATCAATATATTTTAATTCTAATGGTAGTAAAACTCATCATTATTACTATAATTATCTTTCAACAGGAATCACCATTAATTTTACTAATAGTGGAAATTTTTCACAAATTGGCAACATATATTCATTATATGGATTTTTAAGTATTCCACTAAACAAAAATAAAAATCCAATAAGTATTAAAATGGGGCTCGGTATTGGCTGGGTAGAAAAAATATTTGATTTAGGATTAAATTACCAAAATACAGCCATTGGTAGCCACTTAAACTCTAACATACAATTTAAAATTGAAAAAAAATTAAATATTAAAGCAAGGCATTATTTGCGTTATGGAATAGGATTTAGTCACTTATCTAATGCCTCCATTCAGTCACCAAACTTAGGTTTGAATTTCCTCAGCGGACAGTTATCCTACCAATTTGGTCTTAAAAACAATACTATTGACAGCATAACAAAAGAATATATTATTAAAAGAAAAATATTTTTCAGTTTATACAATTCATCTGCTTTTAAAGAAAATTCTGTTTCTTCTTTAAGAAAGTATTATATTAATGAAAATACTGTTCAAATTAGGTATAGAAAAAATATAAAACTTAGTTTTATAACAGGTTTTGATCTATTATTTAACTCAAGTTTAACAAAACTTGAAACAAAAATACAAAGTGGCTATTACTTAGGTAATATCACCCACTTTAACAAATTAGTTCTTGGATTTCAATTTGGTACTTACCTTTACAACAAAATAGAATCAAAAAACATCTTTTTCCAAAAGATATTTAC
>MDTC01079760.1_pt1 | contig 10098 bp, 7 predicted proteins | sample 811181 | NCBI WGS metagenome assembly MDTC01 (sample SAMN05326644, study PRJNA326480) | marine metagenome | isolation source: seawater | place: Pacific Ocean: North | collected 2011
ATCTTTTAGTTCTTTATTTTTTTTTGAAGGCTTAGAAAGTGAGTCAACTGCAAAGGCAACTGCATTTACACCTAATTCTACCGCTACATATTCTGCACCTGTACAGGCAAATAGTCCTGAAATTAAAGGAACAATAATCATTAACCTTAATTTTTTAATCATCACTAACTTACCTTAAATGAAACTAATTTTTCTGAGTATTGATTTGCTTCATCTACAATCATAAATAATATTTTATGTCGTCCTTTTGGAATTTTGGCGTCTTTAATATTAATTTCATTTCCTTTAATAAATTTTTCGACTCTTTTTGTAATATCCAGTGTAATGAGACCTTTCATATGAACAATTAATGATTTCATATTTGGCTGATGACCGTTTGTACTAGGAAGAAATTGAAGTTTAATACTCACAGGAGAACTAACTTTTTCAATTTTTTTTGGTTCAACAATTTTAATAATTGGACCATTACTGATTGTTGAACTTAAATTTTCTCCAAAGTTCTGATCAAGCGATCTAATTTGACTATATTCATCATCACTAATAATCCAAAACTCTTCAGCTTGAATTATTTCAGTGCTAAATAGTAAAAGTAAGCCAAAAGTAATAAAGCTAAAAAAATTACTACTGTTGTGCTTTTTTAATTTCTTCTTCCAATTCAGCATACGCCTCTGTTGCTTTCACAGAAGTTAATAATGTTTGATCTTGCTTAATCTTTTGCTGCAGCAATGCATTTTCAGATCCATATATATACTCAAGTAAAACATAAGCTATATAATCATCCCCTGAAGCTTGAACTTCTGACTCTTTCAACGACCATCCCGCAACTGAAGTTTCAGCTACAACACCTTTTGTCACTGACTCAAATTCGCCAACTAGGACTGCATCACTACCAATTCCAGCTTGAGAAATAAATTTTTTGACTTGACTAGAAATTTTAGCATTCAAGGCATTTGCTAAATCTTCTTGAGCTTCAAGTTTTGCTATATCAATAGCCGCTTGAACTGATTTAGATACACCTTGACCTGGGAAATAGCCTACTGCACCTTTTCCATCAGGAGGAGATAAGTACCACTCTGGTATATCAACAACAATCTTTTCAACCTTTTTTTCTTCTTTCTTCTCTTTTTCTTCCATGCTTTTAATTACCATTTCAGGACCACTAGGGGCTCCGCAGGCTACTAAAAATAACATTAGGAAAAAGGCATTCATTAATCTCATTGTCATTATTTAAATCTCCTTAATAAATTGACTTTCTAAAATTTCTAAATTTTCAAGGCTTGAGTTTACAGCATTATCTGTACTTTTTAAAGAGTGAATAATTCTTACAATCGCTTTGTATTCTTGATAATCTCCATTTTTTAGAGACATAACAGCTGCTTTATCAAGATAAAATAAAGAGTCTTGGGGCCTATCTAATTTAATAAGTAAGACTCCTAAATTTTTATGTGCAAAAATACTATCAGAATTTGTTTCTATTGACATACGGTAAGCTGCCTCAGCTTTTAAAAGTTTATTATTTATTGAATAAACATAAGCCAGAGCATTCATTGTCATGTGATCTTTATTATTTAATGCTGCGGCATTTATGAACGATTTTTCTGATTGATCTAACATATTAAACTTCAATTCTAATCTCCCTTTTAAAAAAAAAGTTTTGTCATCAGCTTTTTCATCATTTATCAATGAATTTACCATTATATATGACTGATCATATTCTAAATTATCATAAAGTAATTGAGCATTGACATTATTTGAAAGCATATTCGAATCAGCTGCTACTTTATTTTTCTCTACAGTTATTTCTACTTGATCTATATCAGAAAACTCATCAAGCTCTTCAAATGAAGAAGCATGCAAAACTTCTTCATTATCTGGTAATGTAGAAACAATCTCTCTCACAAGCTCATCAGCAACTTTAACATATTGTTCTTCTTCTAAATTTTTAGCTGCATCTATTATTCCAATCGCTAAACCTATTGGTGAAAGAGCAATTGATCCTCCATGATTATTAATTTTATGCCTACTTTGCCAAATTGGATCCATCGAAGACTTATTTTGAATTTCTACAGAAATTTCCATTGAGATTTTTGAATAAACTTTAAGATCTTGCCTTTCAAATTTTAAAATATCTCCAGAAAGAAAGTAGTCACAATTAATTTTTTTACTTACGTGTTCCAATGTATTATTTTTATCTAAGTAATAATCAATTTTAGTTAGCTCAATGTCTTTGTACTTAAGTGGAGATATATGGGCGTAGAGAGTTCTTCTTAAAAGATTTTTTATATCAATATTATCAATGTTTGAAATATATGAGGCATTAAAATTGAGTGGCAGAATAGCAATACAAGATGGCAGGTTTGTTTTAAAGTCTTTAGATATTTTTGACTCTGGTTTCGACTCAAAAAAAGAAAAATCATCAATGTTTTTAATTAATTCTTTATTAGGCGCTGAACAGCCATAAATAAATATAAAAAATAGTAAGATTAATTTACTTCTTGATAACGACATACATTGTATTTCTTGATCTTGTTTTAGGTCCAGATACTTCAATTAATTTTTTTTGAAAATTATTATATGTATAATTAGAATTAAATTGAATATCCTCATCAGATGCAAAAACGTGAATTCCTTCCACTAAGCTATCAAAATTTATATTCTTTGGAAAAATAGGTCTGTAATAAACACCCTTCTTATTTGGTAAAATTATTTCACTACTTATTAAATTTCTGTCTGAGGAATTACGTGGAAAAATTTTTTGGACATTTTTTCCTTCTTCATAAGGCGCCCAATGAAAGACATTAATATACATTTTTTTACCATTCTGAGGTCTAATAAAAACCTTTAGTCCTATATCATCACTATCTGGGATAAAATCTGCAACAAACTTTTGATTATTTAGCTCAATATCAAAATCAAAATTCTTATCTGGTTTTGGAAGTGGCTTTAAGTCTACTTTAATTTTGACTTGGCAGATCTTATAATTTGATTTTTGAATTATTTCTTCACTAATAATTTTTTCTTTGCCCCGCTGAACAACAGAGCCAATTATACTAAAAGTATTTTGATACAGTTCACACTGACTTTTTTCAAGACTACTTTCACATATTTTCGTTGACTCTGATCTTATTGTCTCACCAACTAACTTAGAAGCAGCATCTTTTATTGCATTTTGTTTTGCATTGTTGCATGACTCTAGTTGACTAGTTCTAACAGTATGCACATACTCACCTATACCCTCAATTATTTCTGCTTTCAAAACTGAGCTACTAGAAAAAAAAATAGCTGAACAAATTAAAATGATTTTAATTTTGATCATCAACTATATTTAATATCATTACAACACTTGGCAGAAGAGCTTCGTATAATTTTTCTAATTCTAAATTATCAGTATAAATATTTACTTTTGGTGAATAGCTTGCTAATTTTTCAATTCTCTTATTAGGAATACCAAAGTTAACATCTTCTGGAATCATGCCAGATTCTTGAAGCATAAGTGATTTATCTAATTTCATTACAGCAATTCCAAGTATATTTCCTTCTTTTGAGAAAATTGGGCCTCCACTATTACCAGAATTTAGCTTTGCCGTAATTTGAAAAAATCCAGGATCATCATACATTCCTGAGTCTTTACTTACTATTCCTTGAGATATTGATGGCTTATTCTCTCCAAGAATATCTACTAAAGGATAGCCCATAACGAATACTTTTTGGCCAGGTTTAATTTGAAGTTTTCCTGAGAAATTTTGAGAATATTGTTTATTAAATGGTGTCTCAAGCTCTAAAACAGCTATATCATCATTTTCTGACACCTTAAGTACTTTTGCTTTTTTAAGTTCACCTAATCCATTTCTGACAAATAATTTCTTTGAATTTTCAATTACATGTTTGTTGGTAATAATGTGAGACCCATAATTAGTAATAAATCCACTACCAGTATAACCAAAATCATTCTCATCGATAGGCCAAGGATCTAACGTTTGAGTCCTTTGGGTTTCTGATGGCGGGCTTAATGAAGTAAAGTTTATTGAGTCACCGTTATTTTTATCTTCTTCAAGAAGGCGTTTTTTAATTTCATCTTCAATAGTTCTTTCTTTTTCAGCAATTTTTAGCTTTTCTAACTCAAGTATTTTTTTCTCTTCTTCTAATCTCTTTTGTACGTTTGCATCAATAATCTCTTGATCTTCACTGATTTTTATCTCTTTCTTTCTGAGAACTTCTTTTTCTTCTTGTAATTGCTTCTGCACTTCTTCATCTACTATTTTTTTTATTTCAGCTGATTGTTTTTCTTTCTCTAATTTAACTTGTTCATTTGTACGCAGCCAATTTTTAATTGAGGTAGAGTAAATTTTTTGTCCTCTATTATCATAGATCTTAAATGCATCAGTTTTATACTTAATAGCCTTCTCAAGATCACCCATAAAAAAATAGATTTCTCCAAGCCTGTTAAGTGCCATAGGGCTATCAGGATATCTTTTTATATATTTATTAAGTAATTCTAATGCTGAGTTAGAATCGACTCTTAAATCTAAAAAGTTTGCATACGCAACATGAATATTTTCACTATGTGGCTGAAGGTCTATTAATTTTTTAAATCTATTTTTAGCATTTTCTATATTACCAATGCGCTCATCGATTTTTGCCAATACCATATGAGCATCAATTTGATTATAATCATCCTCTACTACATCTTTTGCAATTGACTTAGCTTCAGAAAACTTTCCTAATCCTATTTTTGCATTTGCAAGAGCAGCAGAAATTTTACCATTATCTGGATCTTTCATATTTGCATCAGAGAAAAATTCTTCAGCTCTAGTAATTTTTCCAAGTGAGTAGTAAATCTTTCCGATCAAATATAATTGATAGGCAGTTTCATCAATATTTTTTGGCTCAATTGACTTTAGGGTTTCAAGTGCATTATCAAATTGCCTAACTTCGATATATTTTTCAACATCATCAAATGATATGGAATACGCTATTGAGTTATTCAATATTACTAAAATTAAAACTAATAAAATTTTCTTCATGATTTAAAACTTTACCAGTACGCGATCAGATTCACCAATCATTTGTGGTGTTTGTTGCTGTTGAGCATAACGACCAACATTATTTAGTAAGTACTCCTGTAGCTCGCCATTTGTTAAATTGCTATCGCCATCAAGATCAGCATCACCCTCAAGTCCCTTCATAAGAAAATATGAAAATGTTCCATGCTTAGCTTCGGGCAAGCTCCAGGCGCTTTCTTGAGCTGAAGCTGCAGTAAATAGAGTAAAATTGTCAGGTAGTTGCTTTTGATTTTCATCTACTACCACAAGCCCTTTTGCCATTGCGAGAAGCATCTCCCCGTCAGCACGACCAGCTCCACTATAACACGTATCTAAAAATGCCGTAACACTCTGAGGGTTATATTTTGCAATATCATTAAAGATTTCATTCCGATTGATAGCTGTGTCCTCAATAAATTCTGTAAGCGTATCATTTGCTAACAAATATAATTCTTTACCTTCATTAATTGCCATCCCATGGCCAGAAAAATAAACAAAAATTTCAGCATCATCATTAATATTTTGCTTCAGCCATTTTTTTATTTCAAATCTAGACTTTTCTTTTGCATTTTTATCAAAAAAATATTTGATATTATTCCGCGGTACTCCGAATGCTCCTTGAGCATAATCGATAAAATATTGCGCATCACGTTTTGCGTATTTAGCATCAGAAATATTTTCATATTCTTCTATGCCTATGATTAATGCAAAACGATTTGCATCTTCTTTTGAATATAGCTTATCTGGATTTAAATTTTCAAAAGCATTTACAGTAGAGGCCGTATCAAGTTTTCGCTCTATAATAACAACTTTTCTGGTTATATTGTTCCATTCATCAAATGCAGTAACTTTGATCTCATTTTTACCGATTGGCGCATAACCCTGAATATTGAAAGTATTGTCTGAATTTATTTTGATTGGCGAGCCATTTACTTCGATAAAGACTTTACTATCATCTAAGACAATCCCACTGACACTAAAGCTTTTATTATCAACTTCAAGATATTCAGCAATACTTAATAATGGCGCTGCATCATCCATATTCAACTCTAATTCTTTTGCTTTAGCGGCAGCAATTCTTTTTTTATTTTCAGTTTCTTTTTCTAATTCAATTCTTTTTTCTTCAGCTAATTGATATTCTTCTTCTAGTTTCTTTTTATCTGCTAATAGTTTTTCTTCTTCAAGTCTATATTCTTCTTCCAGTCTCTTTTTCTCGGCTAAAAGTTTTTCCTCAGCCAACTTATATTCTTCTTCAAGTTTCTTTACTTCGGATATTCGCTTTTCTTCAGTTAAAGATTCTATATCAGCTAGTCGCTTTTCTTCTGCTAGTCGCTTTTCTTCTGCTATTTTTCTTTCTTCAGCTATTCGCTGTTCTTCGGCAAGCCTCTTTTCTTCCGCTATTTTCCTTTCCTCAGCTATTCGCTGTTCTTCTGCTAGTCGTTTCTCTTCTGCTAATTCCATTTTTTCTTCATCTATATCAATACTGTTCATAGCAAATGAAAGTTTATCTATTTTTTCATTTATTTGATCATCCACAATCATTATGCCATCAACAATTAATCGACAATTATTATCAGGATTTAGAAAATCTTTATTTTGACATTTGGCGTTTACAGCAGATCTCCACCAATTATCACTAGTATCACGATGACTTTCGACATAATACATTTTAAAACTTCTATCAGAGGCGGAAATTAAAAATGCGCTCTGACCACCAGAGAAATCTTGAAGATCAATATTAACACTCTTTTTTTTATACTCATTTAAGTGATACATAAAACTATCGCGTGAAAGATCATCACAGTCATCTCTATCAAGACTTAAACAAATAGCTTTATTATCATAATCAAGAATAGATTTTGCTATTAATATTTTATTAGCTTCAATATTTGTTTTTTCAGTTTGAACCTGAGCTATATTCGCTATTCCTTCAAGTCTATTAATAAATGAAACTTCTACAATTTCATTGCCGTCAAATAAGATAATGCATTCGTTATTAGTTGTCGCATTCTTATCACATTGTTTAATAGCTCTTTTTGTCCAATATTTATTAGCGAGATTACTAGTGCTGAAATTTTTTGTTGGAATCTCAAATCCATAAGAGTCATTAGTTATTTCTCCTGTTGATATATTTTTACTTACGGACAACGCTGACTCCCTAAAAGATTTCGAGCGTACAAGATATTGTTTGAGCTGGCTCATAAAACCATAAAATCCATCATCATCACAATCTGTTCTCTCTAATGCAGAACAAATCTCTTCAGCACTATAATCGTTTAAAGATTTTGATTGATTAGCATTTATTGAATTAGTATTTACTGAACCTGTAGCAATGGTTTGAGTTTCATCAAATTCAATTCCAGAGTTTTTATAGCTATTATACTGAGATACAAAAGCTGATGATAATATTTTGTTGCCTGCAAAAATTAATACACACTCTTCTCCTGATTTGAGCTTAGGGCGACATTTTGACATTGCTATATTGATGTGATAGACATGTTCAGTATGTGTCTTAGTATATTCACTGCTGCAAGGACCTTTTGTCCTAATGTGAATTGCAAATGATGAATTAGTAAGTTTGCTTGTTTTCATATCTTGAGATGCAACCAAGTACGAACACGAATTATATTTAACTTGCTTGATAAGTTTTGCCATATGAGGAACAAAACTATAAAAACCATCTTCATTACAATCAGAACGATTTAATGTTAGACATATGTCCCTGGGACTAAGGTCTGATGTAAATGCATTTTCAGCATTGATTAAATTTATTTTATCTGCAGCTTCATTTGTGCTAATTATTTTATTATTACTTTGTTCAGTTTGAGTGCTTGCAATACTTGTTTCTTCATTAAGCTTATTTAAGAATGAGTCTACTATAATATTTTCACCACTGACTAATATGATACATTTTTCATTAGAGTTGTTATTTTTATCACAAGTATTTTTAGCTGTATCTTCCCACCAATTGAAGCCTGAATATGAGGTGTGCTTGCTAGGAATATATATTCCAAATGACTCTGGTGTAACTTTTCCAGTTTTAGTATTTTGAGTTACAGAAATAGCTGAATGAGAATAAACACTAACTTTTTTTTGATATCTTTCGATTTCTTTTATAAAACTATAAAACCCATTGTCATCACAATCAGTTCGTTCCAAGGCTAAGCAAATATCATAAGCATTGTAATCAATAATTGAGTCTGATGATAAAGCTAAGTTAGGTAAGAAAATCATTAATAAAGAAAGAAAATGAATATAAAGAAATACTTTTTTCATAACATAAAATCTTATCAAAACTTGATCGTGATCGCCAATTATTTATAACATATATATGCTTCTTATATAGCTATAGAGAAGAAGATTGCTGTTAGATAATGGTTCTAATTCTTGCAATAGCTCTATTTATAATTGAGTCCCTAAATAGCGCCTAAACTTAGAAACCCATAACTCTATATGTAAATATATAGAAATATTAGATTTTATAACTCGATTTATTTACCAATATCTATTTTACATGATCCAAAATTTAATTACTGTCTAATTCAACATGAATTATCTTGTCACAGGAGGGGCTGGTTACATTGGCAGTCATATGGTCAAAATGCTACAAGAGCATAATCATGATGTAACTATTATAGATAACCTATCTACAGGATTTAGAGATCTTGTTAACGATTGTGAGATTATTAATATAGATATTAAAGATAAATCATTAGTCGAAAAATCTTTATCTAAGAAATATTTTGATGGCGTTTTTCATTTTGCCGCGAAATCGATTGTAAAAGAGTCATTTAAAAAACCTGATGAATATAAAAAAAATAATGTTGGTGGAACAATCAATATTATTGAGTCAATGAAAAAAAATCAAATTAACAATTTGATATTCTCCTCAAGTGCTGCAGTCTATGGAAATAATCATAATAATAATATCAAAGAAAACGATAATCTTGATCCGTCGAGTCCATACGGCAAAACAAAAGTTGAGTCAGAAAAAATTATAAGAAAGTATTGTGAAAGAGAAGGTCTTAAAGCTATCAGCTTTAGATACTTTAATGCTGCTGGAGCTCATCCATCTGGAGAGATTGGCGAAAAGCACGAGCCCGAAACACATTTAATACCAAGCTTAATAAAATCAATAATTAACAAGCAATATAAATTTGAATTATATGGTGGAATAAATAACCCTACGAAAGATGGAACGTGTGTAAGAGATTATATTCACGTAAATGATATAGTTAACGCACACTATTTAGGTATGAAGAAAATTCAGAATTTAATACCGTATAATGTTTTTAATATTGGAAGTGGCAAAGGAAATACAATTATGGAAATAATAAAAAGTATAGAGACTGTTACAAATACTAAAATTGACTATACATATTCCGAAGATCGAAAATATGAACCTTCACATCTTGTTGCTGACATCACTGAAATTAAAAAACAATTAGAATGGTCAATAGAATACGATACTATTCAGTCAATTATTGAAACTGCATGGAACTGGCATAAAAAATGAAAAATATAGTTTTTTTAGATCGTGATACATTTCCAAAAAGCATATCTATACCAAAGCCAAATTTTAAAAATAGTTGGAAAGTTTATTCATTTACAAAAAAAAATGAGATTATAAATAGGATAAAAAAAGCCCATATTATTATCACAAATAAAACTCAATTAGATGAGTCGAAATTGAAGCACGCTAACAATTTAGAACTTATAGCAATAACCGCTACGGGGACAAACATTATTGATCTCGATTATTGCAAAAAAAATAAAATAAGTGTTTGTAATCTTAGAAATTATGCCTCAATTTCTGTTGCAGAACACGTTTTTGCATTAATACTTTCTCTATATAAACAAATAAAAGGATTAGAAAAAGATATTCAATCAAATATTTGGCAAAAGAGAAAGGTCTTTGCGTTACTTAATAGGCAAATTAGTGACTTACATGATAAAAATATTGGAATAATTGGCAAAGGTTCAATTGGTAAACAAGTAAAAAAAATTGCTTCATCTTTTAATATGAACGTACAATTTTTTTCTGTTAGAAATTTCA
>MDTC01165639.1_pt1 | contig 10098 bp, 11 predicted proteins | sample 811181 | NCBI WGS metagenome assembly MDTC01 (sample SAMN05326644, study PRJNA326480) | marine metagenome | isolation source: seawater | place: Pacific Ocean: North | collected 2011
GGCACACCTACTACACTGCGTACTGACCTTGGATTACAGAACTTTACTACAAGTACAATTTTATTTGCTCAACCAGCGGCTGGTGCAGGATATACCACAAACAACATTTCGTTTGCAGCCTCAATAAGTGGAGCAGTAATAACTATTGTAACTACACTTTCAGATGGTTCAGGTGGTTTTACTGACTCAGTTGATGGTACGCTAACACAGGTATCAACCATACGTGAACCAAGTAACACTCATCTAACAGCTTCGTGGGGAACAACTACACAGAACACGCCAAGTTGGGTAACTTCATAATAGCAATATAAAAAATTATACAAACCCTGGTTTTTATTAACTAGGGTTTTTTATGACTAAGTATTCACATGGATACAAATAAACTTTCTGATAATATTAAAACAAGATTTGATCACAGACAGGCAAGACTTGTACTACGTGAGACTTACCAAGCCAAAATGCTTTTTACTCACAATGGTGGCATGTGGTGTGCTGGTCCTGAGCTGATAATGCTTTGCAAAGCCTGCGAAGGCACAGTTGTTCTTGAAGATCACTATCAAACACCTATTAGTGTGGACAGTGTGGAACTATTTGAGCTTGCAATGCAACGCTGGCAAGAGCAAATGAACGCTTGGCAAAATGAATACAACGGAATGTCTCGAATCAGATGACAGTAGGTGCATTGCTTTTTGCATTTGACAGTGAGATAAAGTATACCAAACTTGCAATTGAATGTGCTAAGAGAATAAAACAATATCTTGAAATTCCAGTTACACTGGTAACCAACATCAAACTTGACACTGACATATTTGAAAACCAAGTACTGGTTGCCAAGCCTGATGGCACAAACAAACGCTATTGGACCGATACAGGAACAGTTACACCATGGTATAATTTTGGTCGCAATAGTGCTATTGACCATACACCATACGACAGAACATTGTTGATGGATATAGATTATATTGTAAACAGTGACAGTCTACGGTCCGTGCTAGATTGTTCACAACCATTTCTCTGTCATCAGTATATACATGATGCTAATCTTTCAGAGAGTCAACTTATAACATTTGGAAATAAAAATACTCAGATGTGGTGGGCAACAGTTATAGTATTTGATAAGAGTGTGTTTTCACAAGATGTGTTTGACTGTTGGAAAATGGTTGAACAAAACTATCAACACTATGCAAACCTTTTTGGCTTTGACTCCAAAAAATTTAGAAATGATTTTGCTTTAAGCATTGCACTATTAATTGCAAATGGAAATACTGTTCCCGGTCAGTGTAATATTCCCTGGCCATTGTTTACTGCAGAAGCAGAGATTCCAGTGACCTACAAAGACAACATCTGGTGGATAGAATACAAAGTACATGAACGAGGCAAACTAATACCAAAAAAGATCTCGTTGAAGAATCAAGATATACATGTAATTGGAAAAAGTTATCTGGAGAAAATCTATGCATTATGAAGCAGAAAGAGGATATCTCATAGTTGCAGGTACTAGTGAATCAGTTGACTATGTAAAGTGTGCAGAAACACTGGCAAAAAGTTTACGGTACTGGCATCCTGATGTAAAAATCTGTTTGGTTACGGATGCAGAATATTCTAATTCGCTTTTTGATTATATCAAACCATTTCCAAAAGGCAACACAGGTGGATGGACCACAGACTGGCAAATATTCCTAGCATCGCCTTTTCACGAAACAGTGAAATTAGAAGCTGACATGGTAGTAAGTGGTCCAGTTGAACATTGGTGGACGTTGTATAGAAACACACCAGTGTGGATATCCACTGGTTGTAGAAACTACCATGGTGCAGTGTCAACCAAAAGGACATATAGGAAAATATTTGATAGAAATAATCTTCCTGATGTATATAACGCACTTACCTATTGGCGAATGAGTAAAGAGTCTCAAATGTTTTTTCAAACTGTAAAACATCTTTTTGAAAATTGGGAACAAGAGAGGACTATATTAGAGGGTGCAAAAGACGAACACGCAAACACTGATTTAATCTATGCATTATCTGATGATAACTTTACAACTCCAAATGGTCCGCAAATAGTACACATGAAACCTAGCATACTAGGAATCCAAAATGAAGACTGGAGCAAAGAACTTGTATGGGAAATTGTCAATGGTGTACTACGTATAAATGGACACAGTCAAAGTGGTTTTGTACATTACAATCAAAAACATCTTGCAAAATCATTTGGAGAATGCTATGGATAATGCAGACTTTGCAAAACTTTTTAATCAAACAGTTGACGAAGTAAAAATAAAGGTTGACTATGAGTATAGACTATACTATAATACAGCTACTGGGAAACCTATTAGGTATACAACTGATGCACTAGATCAAGGCGACTATCTTGTAATCTCTAAGCAACAGTACGCAGAAGGGCGTTATGATATACTAGTAATTGATCAAAAAATACGTACTTTAGATTCATTTGATCAATGGAAAAAACTTGTGCCTGCAAAAGATGGAATGTCCACCAGAGCAGATAATGTAATGATCGTGGACGATAATAGTGCAGCCAAGTGGAAAATTAAAACCTATTACCGTGATTAAATACCACGGAGGAAAAAACATGTATAAATTTATTACAATACTATTCACAATCTTATTTGCGTTCGGTAGTCAAGCACAAGAAATACCAAAACCAATGCCGAAGCCAGAAAGAACACAACTATTATTAAACCTGCAGGTTCCGTGTAGTGATCAAGGCATTGAATATCTTTCAGATATAGTAAACAAGCACGGCGAACAAGAGTTTGCAAGTGGAGTATTTGCAATTAAACCACTTATGAAACCAGATATGGTCACTGTTGATTTATTAATGTATGTGAATCCTAAAACAAGAACATTTACAATTTTCAGTTATCAGACAGTTGGTGGCTATAACGTTGCATGTGTGATTGCTGGTGGTACTGATTTTACACCATTCTCAGGAGAGTATAGAAAGAATGATTGATGTTGCTGATCTAGATTGTATATATTTGAGCTATGACGAACCTCAAAAGGAAGAGTTCTGGATCAAGATACGCAACATGGTGCCGTGGGCTAAACGTGTAGACGGAGTACATGGATCAGATGCCGCACACAAAGCGGCAGCAGATGCGAGCGACACAGAACGTTTTATCTTGATTGACGGCGACAACTTGCCTGATGAGAGTTTCTTCAATGAAACAATAGAGTACAAAGACGATCAGTATGAACAAGCAGTGTACAGATGGCGTGCCCGAAACGACGTCAATGGATTGATGTATGGCAATGGCGGTATCAGTAGTTGGACTAAAACATTTGTAAACAACATGCGTACACACGAAGCAAGTGCGGGTGCAGATGATACTGACGTAGAATTTTGCTTTGATGAACTGTATTGGCCAATGTACAACTGTTATAGTACAACATACCCAGGAGGCAGTGCAAAACATGCTTTCCGTGCAGGATTTAGAGAAGGTGTAAAGATGTGCCTTGATAGAGGTACCAAGCCCAGTGCAAGTGAATTTAGAGAACGTGTACACAACAGGAACTTAGACCATTTAACCATATGGCACAATGTAGGTGCAGATACAGAATACGGATTATGGGCTATTGCAGGTTCGAGACTAGGAACCTGGAAAACCATGCTTAGTGATTGGGACTACAAAGAAGTACAAGATTTTGCAAAACTTGATGCTATGTGGGAAGACGTAAAACATCTGTCTGCAGGAGAAGTTGTGCCATTGAAAATGGAAGAACTAGCAAGACAATTAGGATTGCCAATGAATGTGTATACTCCTGTGCAAAGTAAATTTTTCAAACATCATTACCGTAGCAACTGGCACAATCAAACAATTATGACCCGCGAAATTGATGTTATCAGGAGTCAAGAAGGTTGGTAAAACAAAACAAAGGTGATGGTGTTGATGAGAACTTTAAAAGCGACTTCCTATCAGACGCAGAACGTGCCCAACAGAAGTTAGACACAGTTTCACCAAGTATGTGTCTGGCTAAATGGAAGCAACTGAGTTTGCACTTAACAACAGGCATGAACAACAGTTGCTATCATCCTCCACTGCACAGAGCTGATGCAGAAGCAATCAAACTCAACCCTGGTGCATTGCACAACACAGAACACAAAAAGCAACAACGCAAAATGATGCTAGAAGGCACACGCCCGCCAGAGTGTAGTTATTGTTGGGCTATGGAAGACAACAACAAACTCAGTGACAGACACTACCGTTCAGGCGAGCCGTGGGCAATGAAAGACTTTGAAACTATAACAAATTGTTCTTGGGATCAAGATATAACTCCAAGTTATGTTGAAGTTGATTTCAACAGTGCTTGTAATCTAAGTTGCAGTTATTGTTCACCGCAGTACAGTAGCTCGTGGATGAAGGAAACAACTCGTGAAGGTGCATGGCCAACATCAACACCGCACAACGACCCAAATCATTTTGTAGGCGAAAGACGCCCTATACCCGCAAGAGAACACAATCCATACGTTGAAGCATTTTGGAAATGGTGGCCAACACTGTATCCAGAACTTGAACATTTTAGAATGACTGGTGGTGAACCAATGATGGATAAGAATACATATCGTGTATTTGATTATGTATTGATGAATCCAAGTCCAAAACTACACCTAAGTACAACTTCAAATTTCAGCGTTGAAGAAAAACTTTGGCAACGCTACAAAGGCTATGTTACCATGCTATGTGAAGTCCCTGATCGTGTGGAACACTTCATGCAGTATGTGAGTCTTGATGGTTTTTTTGAACAGGCTGAATACATGCGTCACGGTTTAGACTTTAATCTGCTTTGGGATAGAGTAAACCAGTTTCTAAACGATATACCTGAACGCAATAGTATAACATTTATTATTACAATGAACAACCTCAGTCTTACTTCATTACAAAAACTTTTTACGGGCATACACGGATTGCGAGAACTTTATAGTAATACCTATCAACGTGTTTGGTTTGATACTCCTGTGTTACGTACACCTACTTGGCAGAGTATGCAAATACTTCCAGAGAGTTATGTACATGAACTTGAAGTAATTAAAACTTGGATGAATGCGAATTTAGAAACAGAAGCTACACGTTTTAAGGGTTTCAAGGACTATGAAGTAGCAAGACTAGACAGAGACATTGCTTGGATGCGTGATGGACAAAAACTAGATCCTGCATACATCAACAAAAACAAAGCAGACTTTTATAGATTCTTCAACGAGCATGATAGACGTAGAGACACAGACTTTTTAAAAACTTTTCCTGAAATGAAAGACTGGTGGGCGGAGTGTAAATATATCTCCGACAACATATAAGCGATACATATACGTATGCCTAAACAAAACAATGAAACAGATTTACAATACAAAGAACGTGTGCTTGATCCACTAAGCTCAAGCATGTGCGGCGCCAAATGGTACAACGCTACTATATGGCTAGGCTCGGGCATGACCACAAGTTGTCATCATCCACTTCCTCACAAAGTAAGTGTAGAAGATGTGATTGCTAATCCAAAAGCACTGCACAATACACCTGAGAAAAAAGAAGAACGTAGACAGATGCAGTGTGGTGAGCGTCCAAAAGGTTGTGAATACTGTTGGAAAGTTGAAGACATAGGCAGAGACAATATCAGTGATAGAGTATATAAAAGTGTTATATATTCAGACGAGGATTTGAAACTAGCACATCTACGTACTCCTAATGCAGATGTCAACCTTAAGACACTAGAAATTGCTTTTGATCGAACCTGTCAATTTGCATGCAGTTATTGTAATCCAGCATTCTCTACAACTTGGGTCAAAGACATTAAGAAAAATGGTGCATACGAAGATCTTATGAGTGATGGTCGTAACCATTTTACTCACACACATGATAGCAATCAACTTTATAAATTTAATGAAACCAATCCTTACATTGAAGCATTCTTCAAGTGGTGGGAAAGCGATCTGCATAAAACACTAGAAGAATTGCGTATCACTGGTGGCGAACCAATGATGAGTGGACACCTGTGGAAACTATTAGATTGGTTTAAAGAAAACAAAGGTGCAAGCAACACTAGAATTGCAATCAATAGTAATCTTGGACTAGAAAGCTCTGACATACTTAAATTATTAGACAGAGCCGACAGTGCTCCATTGGACGTCTACACATCAAATGAAAGTCTAGTATATCAGGCAGAGTACATACGTGATGGGTTGGAATGGGCAACTTGGGCAAGAAACCTGCACCTGTTAGCAGGATCAGGCAAGTTACGCAGTCTGCATAACATGTGTACTATCAACGCACTGTGCCTGGAAACACTTCCTGAATTCCTCAGTTACCTGATTAAATTTAAAGAACAATATGGAAGAGACTTTCCAAGTTTTACACTAAACATTCTCCGCTTTCCTAGTTTTCAATCACCACTAGCGTTGCCAGATAACATTCGCACCATGCACAAAGATCGATTACAGGAATGGTATGATAAAAATGCTGATAACGAGTTGTTACATGAACATGAGCTAAACCAAACACAAAGATTAATAGACTATCTTGATGTTGTTAAGACTCCTCACAGTGATGCATTTGATATGCCTAAACTGCACAATGACTTTAAACAATTTTACACTCAATATGATGAGAGAAGAAATAAAAACTTTAGAACTGCATTTCCAAGTATGAAGGAATGGTATGACGGATTATAATTATAACAGTAGTGAACCAATAAAAATATCTCTGTCTAGTCTAGAAGAACGTGAACGAAAACTACTAAGCGAGAGCAAAACCTTTTGCATGTATCCTTGGATACACCTACACGCATATCCAACAGGCGAAGCATATCCATGTTGCCATGCTGAGATGGGTGTTGGACAGGTAGGCAACTGTAAAACAAATACCATGACTGAAATATGGAATAGTAAAGAACAAATGAAACTGCGTCAAGACATGTTAACTGAAACAGAAAATCCAGCATGTGGGCGTTGTTATGAACAAGAAAAATCAGGCTTCTTTAGTGGCAGGCAAAGTGCAAACAAACATCACGGGCACCATATACACAGAACACAAAACACAACTGAGGATGGCGAGTACAAAGATTTTGAAATGACCTATTGGGATATACGTTTTTCAAACCTGTGTAATCTAAGTTGTAGAAGTTGTGGACATATATTTTCCAGCAGTTGGTACAAGGATCAAGTAGCACTGGCAGGTCCTGAATGGGCAAAAAATAATAGTGTGCTAAACTATGCAGGGCGTTTTGAAACTGACATGATGGACCAACTGATGGAACATCTTGATCATGTGGAGCAGATTTACTTTGCTGGCGGCGAGCCCTGCATGATGGACGAACACTATGTAATACTAGAAGAACTAGAGCGTAGAGGCAGATTTGATGTACGTTTGATTTACAATTCAAACTTCACACAGGTTAAACTGAAAGACAGAATGGTATTTGACTATTGGAAGAAGTTTGACAGTGTAGCAGTTGGTGCAAGCCTTGATGCTATGGGTCCTCGTGCTGAATACATACGCAAAGGAACCAAATGGGAAACAGTCGAAGATAACAGACGAAAGATGATGGAGATATGTCCACGTGTTGACTTTTATATTTCACCTACACTGAGCATTATGAATGCAATGCACTTGCCTGATTTTCACAGAGAATGGGTTGGCAAAGGATTGATAAAGCCACAGGATTTGAATGTAAACATACTACAAGATCCAGATTACTTTCGTCTTGATATTGCTCCACAAGCATACAAAGAACAAATCAAAGACAAGTATGAGAAGCACCTAGAATGGTTGCGACCGTTGGATAGACTAAACCGAGCAACAGTGGGATTTGAAAGTGCAATACAGTATATGGATAGCACAGACAATTCACATCTAATAGAAAAGTTTTGGCAGCGGACCAATCAACTTGACGGCATACGTAATGAAAACATATTGGACTGTATTCCAGAGCTAGGAGCGTTAAAGTGAAACTTCCACACGATAAATTCTGCGTACTACCTTGGGTTAGTTTGGAAACCTCACCAATTGGTACAACCAGACCTTGTTGTTTAGCAGAAGATGAAATCAAAGATCAAGACGGTAACAAATACAGTTTGCTTACAACAGATCTAAATGAAGTACACAACAGTGAGTACATGCGTAAACTACGTCAAAAGTTCTTAGATGGCGAAAAGCCACAAACCTGTCGCAAGTGCTGGAATGAAGAACGTTCAGGACGTACATCAAAACGTATGCACACACTGAACAGACTAGAACATATTGTCACTGATACTGAATGGACTGCTGATGCCAAACCATTGGTGTTTATAGATTTCAAATTGGGCAACATCTGTAATCTAAAGTGTAGGATATGCGGATCATGGAGTTCAAGTACGTTTGCCGCTGAAGAAGTACAGTTTGAAGGCAAGGATAGTTTTCACTACCAAATGCTCAAAGACGGAGCATGGCCAAGGCGTAATCAAAAGTTTTGGACAGAGATAGATAAACTTATGGAACAGGTGCGTTACTTGGAATTTACAGGTGGCGAACCTTTTATGATCAAAGAACACTTTCAACTGTTGCAAAGGATGGTTGATCGCGGCCTTGCACACAATGTAGAAATACATTACAACACAAACGGCACACATTTTCCAGAACACGCAGAAGAAATATGGAAACACTTCAAACTGATTGAAATAGCATTCAGCATTGACGATGTTGATGAAAGGTTTGAATATCAACGTGCTAATGCTATATGGTCAGAAGTAAACGACAACATGGATCGTTTTGAAGACATGCGTGATAGAAATACAAACGTACAGTTACAGGTGTGTTCAACTGTTAATGTGTTTAATGTAATGTACTTGGAAGGACTTGCAAACTGGATTGATCAACGCAGTTTTGATTTTGTATACTGGAACATGTTACACGAAGCCTATTATCACAGTGTAGGAACACTGCCTGAACGTGCCAAACAGATAGCAATTGAACGTTTGAAAAACGCAGATGTAACAGCCTATCACAGACGAGAATTCAACAACATCATTGACTTTATCAACGGCGGAGCCAGTTTAGATGGAAATATTTTACGCATGAAAGTAAATGATGTAGATTGGCGTAGGAAACAAGATTTACGCACACATCATGCTGAACTAGCAGAAGCTATAGAATACAAAGGACCAAACAGATGATACTAGTTGTTATCGCACTAGAAGAAGAATTACCAGGTGCACTGCCTACGGGTTATAAAAAATTAGTTACCGGAGTTGGAAAAGTCAATGCAACTCTTGCTCTTACTGCAGAATTGTGTTATAATGATAGATATAGCAAGATAATAAACTATGGTTCAGCGGGCGGTAATAAAGAAATCAAAGGCCAACTTGTAGGTGTAAGTGCAGTAATTGAACGTGATATGGATTGTACACCACTTGGATTACCATTATATGTGTCACCAGGAGATGAAGAACAAATGATAGTATGTCAAACAAAACATGACAGTCTGTTTGTGTGTGGCACTGGTGATAGTTTTAGTGTACCACACATCAACTATCAAATATGCGAAATGGAAGCATATGCACTGGCAAAAGTTGCAACAAAGTTTGGCATTCCTTTTGACTGTTACAAGTATATTTCAGACAGTGATGCAGACGGAGATGATCAAGGCGATGAATGGCGTGAGAATGTTCACAAAGGTGCAGGATTGTTTAGAACAACAATCTTGATCAAACAAGACGAACAGTTTGAGTGGGTATGGTAAAAGTAGGATTTACATGCAGTGCATTTGATTTGTTGCACAGTGGACACATCAGCATGTTGCGTGAAGCAAAAGATCAATGTGACTATTTGATATGCGGATTGCAAACAGATCCAAGTCGTGATCGTCCTGAAAAGAATGCACCAATACAAACCATAGTTGAACGCTATACACAACTTCGTGCAGTTGGATATGTAGATGAAATTGTTCCATATTCAACAGAAGAAGATCTCAAAGATATATTAAGCATGTATTCAATTGATGTACGCATACTAGGTGATGAATACAGAGAAAAAGACTTCACAGGCAAAGACATATGCAAACGCAGAGATATCAGTTTGCACTTTAACAAAAGAGATCACAGGTTTTCATCAA
>MDTC01084240.1_pt1 | contig 10096 bp, 7 predicted proteins | sample 811181 | NCBI WGS metagenome assembly MDTC01 (sample SAMN05326644, study PRJNA326480) | marine metagenome | isolation source: seawater | place: Pacific Ocean: North | collected 2011
ATTGGCGTTGCTGACTCTGGTATATGGGACGAAACTCACTGGGAGTACAGTGGAAAGAATACTCTTGATGGTGAGGGACTTTGTGCAAGGCCAGCCTCTTCATCTACAGGTACTGGACAAACAACCTATGAAACATTTTTTACAACTCTAGGGAATGGTCACCCACTACAGTCTTGGATACCACCTACTGGTTCATTGAATGATATTAACGCTAGTAAAATATCTGTTTACCCAAACCCTGTACACTCAAATCTCAAATTTACAGGTCTCTCTGGGCCCGTTTATGCCTCTGTATATGATATGACCGGAAGGCTCTATTTGCATAAAAAGGTCACAAACACTTTGGATATGAGCAACCTTAAAGCAGGTATTTATATGTTGAAAATCCGAAATGAAAGTGGTTCAAAAGTCTTTAACATTCTAAAGGACTAACCATCATCGATACGATCAAAAAAAGCGGAACAATGTTCCGCTTTTTTTATGTCTATTGTTTTTTGATCAGCAACGCATAAACAGGGAAGTGATCGCTGTAACCTCCGGTAAATTTACCTCCAGCAAAACTTCGAAAAGGATAGCCCTTATAGCGTCCTTTCTTGTTGTAAAGATAACTTGGGTTAAATATGCCTGCTTTCCAAAAATACCAATTTGTATTGGACTCAATGAGTAAGTTTGGGGTAACATGTAACTGATCTAATACATTCCATTTGTCGCGATAGCAACTTGTGCCGATTCCCTTTTTATAAAAAGACATCATAGGATTATAAAAAATACTGTTGTTGGTCAACTCGTCTCGTTCTCCAACAGCACCCAAAACATCTTCAACGCTTTTGTTGTTTGGATCATCATTAAAATCCCCCATATTGATAATTTTAGCGTTGGGATTTATTTGACGTATTGAATCAACAGTTTTTCTATTAAGCTCTGCAGCAGCAATTCTGTTTGGTTCACTTCTAACTTGCCCACCACTTCTAGAGGGCCAGTGGTGCACAATAAAATAAATTAATTCGTTGTCTAAAAGCCCTGAAACAACCAGTTGATCTCTTGTATAGTCACGATTTCCGCTTGAGTCTAAAAGTGGTAAAAAATGTTTTTTTGAACGTAATAGTATGAACTTGTCCTTTTGAAAAAGCAAGCACACATCAATACCACGCTCATCAGGAGACTCAAAATGAGCAATAGCATAATTATATTTCTTTAAAGTAGGTGTTGTCACTAAACGTTCAATAACGTAGCGGTTTTCTACTTCAGAAAGGCCAATAACCGCAGGAGCATTTGCTGAGGTTTCTTTTCCAATGTCTGCAATTACTTTTGCAACATTATTTAATTTTTTTTCAAATATTTCGGCTGTCCATTTGTCGCGTCCTGTTGGAGTACGATCATCGTCCCGTTTTTCAGGGTCATCGAGGTGATCAAATAAGTTTTCAACATTATAAAATGCAATTGTTTCTACCGCATAAGCCTGTTCTTGAGAGTGTAGGTAGTAATTGAAAACAACAATAAAAAAAAAGACCAGTAAATTCTTCACAAGTTTATAATAATAATTACAAAAATAGGTTTAAATTCGTGACTCTAATAAAAACTTTCGAGATTGCGTAATTTAATTTTATTTCTATTAACATTACAGTTTACACTAGCCCAAGAAAAAGTAACAGGCATAGTATTTGACACAAATGGAAAACCTGTTGAAAAGGTACTAGTCCAAGCTCCAGAAATAGGTGTTTCTGTAACATCCAATTCCAGTGGAGAGTTTGAGTTAATAATATCTGAGAAAGCACTTTTAACATTTTCTGCCAGTAATTATGAAACATATGTAACTGAAGCCAGTCCAGGTGAGGTTTTGTCCATAATTCTTCAAACTGATTTAAGTGCCACCGATAACATTACTTCCAATTTACAGCTTATCATTTTGTCTGATGATGAATTAAATGAGGATGACCAAGCTGCTGGTAATATTTCGGGGCTATTACAATCTACGCAAGACGTTTTTTTAAGAACAGCTGCATTTGAATTTAGTTCGTCTTTTTTCAGAGTACGCGGTCTTGACTCCGAACTAGGTGCCGTTCAAATTAATGGTATTCCAATGAACAAGCTTTTTAATGGACGACCACAATGGAGTAATTGGGGCGGATTAAATGATATGTTAAGAAACCAAGAGCTTAGCTTAGGATCACAATCTTCAGATTATAATTTTGGAGGTCTTATTGGAAGCACAAATATAAGTACACGAGCTTCAGAGTATAGAGTTGGCAGCCGCATCACATATTCATCATCCAATCGTTCATATACAAATAGAGCTATGTTTAGCCATGCAAGTGGTTTAAATGATAAAGGTTGGGCTTACGCTATTTCAGCAGGTAACAGGTGGGGAGAATCTGGTTTCGCTGATGGTACATTTTATGACGCACAATCTTTATTGCTCTCAGTTGAAAAAGTTTTAGAAAAACAAAGTATAAACTTAACATTAATTGCCGCACCCAACAGAAGAGGGAAATCCTCACCTAATACCCAAGAAGTTTATGACATTAGAGGAATAAAATATAATGAGTACTGGGGGAATCAGAGTGGTGAGCAAAGAAACTCTAGAGTGAAACGCTTAATAGAGCCCATAATTATGTTAAATCACGAGCTTAAGTTTTCTCCCAAAACAACATTAAATACAAATATTGCATACCAGTTTGGAGAACTTGGAAATAGCAGATTAGACTTCCCAGGTGGTGCCAACCCCAGCCCTACATATTACAAAAACTTACCTAGCTATTATTTGTCTAACGTGGATGGACCCGATTACACTCAGGCGTATCTAGCCTTACAAAATTTACAAAATGATGGCCAAGTTGACTGGAATCGTCTATATGATGCCAATATAACTAATTCAAATTCTGATCTAAATGCTGCATATGTACTTTATGAAGATCGTTCTGACGACAAACAGTTTACACTCAACACTTCGTTTAAGACCTACATAACTGACGATGTAAGTTTAGTTTTTAATTTAACTCACCAAAAATTAAAATCAGAGAATTTTGCTGAAATTCAAGATATGCTTGGTGGGTCTTCGTATTTAAATAGGGATTCGTTTGATGGATATGCTTTCAATCTTGAGGACCCTAATGCATTGGCAGGCCTAGGAGATAAATTTAGATATAATTACATATTTGATGTTGATCAAACAGAGGCATATTTAAAAACACAGTTTAATTTAAAGCGCGTTGACGGATACGCATCTACCTCGTTTAAAACAACAAACTATCAAAGGGAAGGTTTATATAGACATGGCGCATATCCTAACGACTCATTTGGAAAGGGTAAAAAGTTAAGTTTTGATGCGTTCAGTGGTAAAGCGGGCATTACTTATAAGTTCACTGGAAAACATCTACTTGATTTAAATGCAGCATGGATTCAACGTGCCCCCCACTTACGTAATACTTATGCTAACTCGAGAGAAAATAATTTTATCGTCGGTGAGCTTGCAGGACGTGATTTAGAACTTGAAGAAATTAATTCTTATGATATTAGTTATATTTTTAGAGCCCCCAAACTTTCAGTTAGGTTAACGGGCTATCACACGACTATTTCAAATGCGAGTGAAATATCTTTCTTCTTTGCTGAAGGTATAGGAGGCGATACGTCATCTTTTGTACAAGAAATTTCACAAAATATTGATAAAGAATATCAAGGATTAGAGTTTGGGTTTGAAGCAAATGTATTTCCCGCTTTTACACTCAAAGGCGCAGCTTCAATTGGTCGCCATTTGTACACAAATAATCCAAGTGTTTATTTAACATCTGATGATTTCGGATATTTAGATTTTGGGACAGCCAAAATGAAAAATCTTCGTATTGCTAATGGGCCACAAGAGGCGTATTCATTAGGATTTGAGTTCCGACAAAACTATTGGTGGTTTGGTTTTACAACTAATTTTTTTAGAAATACATATGTTGACGCAAGTCCTATTAATAGAACACAAAATTTTATTTTGGATAGTGATGGTTTACCATTCAATGATTATGACCCCGAATTAGCCAGTGAGTTGTTGAGACAAGAAGAGTTTGGTGAATATTTTGTTTCTAATATTGTTTTAGGAAAATCTTGGCGTATTAGCTACGGAAAGTATTTTGGATTCTTTTTAAGTGTAAATAACTTATTTGATAGTGTGTTCAAAACGGGTGGTTTTGAGCAGTCTAGGAATGCAAATTTTAGAGAGCTACGCGATGATTTTGCATTACCTAAAAGATTGTTTGGTCCCAAATACTGGTATGGTAGGGGTACAAACTATTTTTTAAATTTATATGTACGATTTTAAAAACATTAGCATGAAATTAATAAACAATATCACAACTTTAATAATTCTTTTGGTTTTCACTGCTGCCTGTCAGCAGGAAGATGTTTTTGATATTCCAAATTCTTTAGGTGAAGAGGAAAATACTTTACTTACGAATTTGAATAATAGCATTGACTCGGGAGAAAAAACATTAACATCTATTTCATATATAAAGAGTCTAATGGTAAGTGGTGAGACTACTGAGATAGTCTCAAGTTTAGTCTTGAAGGGGTATGTTGTTTCATCTGATGCTACAGGAAATTTTTATAAAGAATTTTATTTACAAGACGATCCCAGTAACCCCACATCTGCAATTCGTTTACTTGTTGATATAACCGACTCCTATAATATGTACAACATTGGCAGGGAAGTTTATGTTGATTTAAAAGGACTATACATAGGCGAGTATAATACTGGAGATGGAGTTATAACTATTGGTGAGTATGACAACGCTGGCAATAGAATAACAAATATCAGAGAGGGTATTATGAAAGCTAAAGTGCTTCGCTCATCAACAACTAGTGAAATTATTCCATTAAGTGTTAGTTTTTCTGCAATAAATGACAGCCATGTAGGTTTGATGGTTCAAGTATCTGATGTTAATATAGCGACATCCGACATTGATAAGCCCTACGTAGACCCATATGATAGTTATGATACTCAGAGAACTCTAGAGGCTTGTGAGGGTTTCAGTAAACAATCCTTTTTATTGGAAACAAGTGCATACGCGGACTTTAATATGGATATTCTACCATCAGGTACGGGAACAATATCAGCAGTTGTTACAAAAACCTATGATGGGGATTATTTAGTATTGATGTTAAATTCTACAAATGATATCGATTTATCAGGTCCTGCATGCGATCTTCTAGATTTAGCTGATTTTACGACTGTTTTAGACCAGCAGTTTGATGATGCTGTAGACAACACTAATTTTAATTATAATGGTTGGGTAAATTATAATGAAGTTGGAGGTGAATACTGGACAGAACAAGTGTATAATGGAAACGGATATGCAGAGTTTAGTGCATTTAGAACTAATGATGATGTTAATATTGGTTGGCTCGTGGCTCCTGCATTTGATTTAACAACTGCATCAACTGCATATGTATCCTTTAAACTTGCTCAACATCATGTTAGTGATGAGATTAATAATCCTTTAGAAGTATTTGTTTCAAGTGATTTTGATGGTTCAAACGTGACTGCTGCAACTTGGACCAAATTGAATGTTGAAATCCCTGGTCAATCTGCGTCTTGGTATGCATTTCAAGACTCAGGACTAATCGATGTTTCTGCCTATTCAGGGAATTTATATTTGGCTTTTAAATATACTGGGTCAGGAAATAATACAGATCTTGATGGTGGATATTTTGTTGATGATGTTCTATTTTTAAAACAATAAAATTTGAATACAAGTAATAGTATTATTCTAATTTTGTTTTTTTACACAAGCTTATTTTCTCAAATTCCTTCTGGTTATTATAATGATGCTGAAAATACTTCAGAACAAGAACTAAAAGCCGCATTGCATAATATAATTGATAACCACCAGACATATAATTATTCATCTACCACAGATATTTTACGAGAGTCTGACGTTGATCCCAATGACCAAAGAAATGTAATTTTGATTTATTCTGGAGAGTCAGTAGACGCAGAAGATGATTATCCAGATGTTTGGAATAAAGAACATGTTTGGCCAAGATCGAGGGGTGACTTCGGCTCAAGTCCACCTGAGGGCTCAGACGTTCATAATTTAAGGGCATGTAATGGCAGCATAAATAGCTCAAGGAGTAACCATAATTTTGATTACTGCACCAACGGATGTGATAACTTAAATGGAGGAAGTAGCTACAACAATGCTTCAAAAATTTTTGAGCCACGTGATGAGGACAAAGGAGATGTAGCTAGAATTATTTTTTATATGGATGTTAGATATGATGGTAGCTCAGGAGAACTAGACTTAGAAATGACTGAGGGTCTTCTTTCACAATCCAGTAAAGCACCTAGACATGCGGTACGTTCTACATTGTTAGCCTGGCATGACTTAGATCCAGTTGATGATTTTGAGCGTTACAGAAATGATGTAATATATGATTATCAAGGAAATCGTAACCCTTTTATTGATTATCCTGAACTGGTACATCATTTGTGGGGTGATAAACAAAATCAAAATTGGAGCTCTTCATTATCCGTTTCATTAGTGCGTGAAGACGAAATATTTATTCCTAACCCGATTAAAACAGAATATTTAAATCTTGAAAGTGATATAAATTTCTCTAAAGTCGAACTATTCAATATACAAGGAAAGACTATTCGTCAACTTCCGGGTTACGTTAATCGAATTGAAATGCCAACTTCTTCAGGTATTTATTTTCTAAAATTGCATTACGGTGACTCCGTAATATTAAGAAAGTTTATCGTTTCTTCGTTTTAGTTTGTTTTATCAAAACTTTTCAAATATTACTTAATCAAAATTGAGTCGGTTCAAAAGAAGTTCAATGTGGTTTAGTAAATCAAAAATAGCTACGATCAGTACCTAATAATTTTACCCAAATCTTCCCCAAAATAGTTAGATTTCATTCGCTTATCCTCCACTGATAATTAATTATAAATTTTTTAATTAGTCCTTCAATAAACTATTTTAACTTTGTGTTATATAATTAATATAATTTTAATTTAATAAGTTTAGCTATGTTCAAAATTAATTATTGTTTTAGAAATAGATTTCTATATTTATTAGTTTTTTTGTTTGCTTTTAGTAGCAATTTATTTGCACAAATCTATCAGGGATTTCAATCTATAAACCATAACCAAATAGATAGGCGTTTTTATTTATATGTCCCAAATAATTACTCGGCAAATAATCCAATACCAATTTTATTTAATTTTCATGGAGGGGGTGGAGATCCAGTGACTTATATGAACTATACAAGTGACATGCGAGGACTTGCTGAAGAAAATAATTTTATATTAATTTATCCGGAAGCGACTACTGATCCAAGTACTGGAATTATTTCATGGATTGATAAAGCTACAAACGGTGCTCCAAGGGATGAAACGAATTTTATTGATGCAATAATTAATTTAATTAGTAGTGATTATTCTGTTGACTTAAATAGAATATACGCATGTGGTTATTCTGAGGGAGGAATATTTTCATATGAGCTTGCTTGTAGATTAAGCAATAAAATAGCTGGTATAGCATCTGTATCAGGAAGTATGCTCTCAGAATCTGAAAGGTCTAATTTAGGGTTTTCAAGTTGTTCCCCTCAGCATCCAACTGCAATAATGCTAATCCCTGGGACTGATGACACTAATTCCCACTCACTATATCAGGGCTGTTGTCTAGGCTGGGGATTAGATTCATACTATATGTCAGCCAACGAAATTACAGAGTACTGGACGAATTTTAATTTAACAGATAATAATCCGTCCGTTTCAGATGTGACTAATACAAATACTTCAGATGGAAGTACAGTTCAAAGAAAAATTTGGTCGAACGGGGATGGTGGTGTTGAAGTACAAGAATTGAAGGTAATTGGTGGAGCACATGACTGGCCTGGAACATCTGGGAATATGGATATAGAGGCCAACAATGAAATTTGGCAATTTTTATCAAAATTTGATAAAAATGGAATGATTAACAATTTGAATATTGAAGATTTTCAGAAATCTATTTTAGTAACCCCTAATCCATTTAATAACTTTTTTAAAGTAAAAGGGGTTGAAAATTATTTGATCGAACTTTATGATTTGTTTGGACGAAAAATCGAATGTAAAATAAATGATGACATTTTTAATACTGAAAACTTAAAAAGGGGAGTTTATTTTTTAATTATAAAAGAAAAAAATATTTCGTTCAAATTAGTTAAATCTTAGGCTTTAAAGGATGTTAAGAGTTTTCAAAGTAATCATGAGACTTCTGATTTTATTGCTTTTGACTACAAATCAGGTTTTGTCACAAAATAATCAAACCTCAAAAAAGGGAGTTGCCTTTAGTCTAGCATATGAAAGTAGCTGGCAGGAACGATTTGATAAACTGAGCCCTTCTTGGCATTATTCATGGAATTGGGAATACAGGACCGGATACCCAAGTAATGTAGAATTTGTTCCCATGATTTGGGGAAGCCAAAGTGCAACACAAGAAAAAATGGATTACCTGAATAATTTGGCAAGCATGGGTGTTATTGAAAACGTATTGGCTTTTAACGAGCCGGACTTAGAAGGTCAAGCAAATATGACTGTTGATGAAGTCGTTACCCTATGGCCAATTTTGGAAACATTAAATGTTCCAATATCAAGTCCTGTGACTTCTGCGCCCCTAAATGATTGGATGCATGATTTTATGGACAAAGCTACATCCGAAAATCTTCGAATTGATTTTGTTGCCATTCATATTTATCATAAAAATATTCCAGCTAACTTTTTGGCATTGGTAGAAGAAGTTTATCAAACCTATGGAAAACCCATATGGATTACTGAGTTTGCAGTCCGAGACACAAGTGCATCTTCAACCAGTCCAAATATATATACAGAAGCATATGTACTTGATTTTATGGAAGAGGTTTTAAATGCGCTAGACCAACTAGATTACGTAAAACGCTATTCATGGTTTGATCCAAATAGCAACAACCCTAAATATCCAAGGCTAGAAACAGCAGATTTGATTACGGAGACCAATGAACTCACTGCATTGGGCAATTTTTATGCTAGTCATTCGCTTTCTGCTTCTAGCTTTAATTTACCCAACATATACATATCCCCAAATCCAGTCTCAGATATAATCTATATAAATGGAAACACTGAAATGCTTGAAGCAACTATTTATGACTTAAATGGACAAATAATATTGAAACAAAATATTAAAGACAAACTCAATGTTGGAACACTAAAAAATGGGGTTTGCTTTTTAAAGCTTACAAATGGGTTGCAGGAAACAATAAATAAGATTATTATAAAAAATTAGCCATTACTAGTAAAATTTGTTTCTAAGCGATGGAATAACCTTTAAACACTTCAATACAAATAGTGCTTTTTAGCATTATTTATCCATCCAGCTTGGTTTTTATAATCCACAAAATATATTTTTAAATCTGCCTGATTACTGTAATCTACATAGTAAATTTTCTTATCTGCTTGATTTGGGTAATTTGTAAAAAACCAATTTCCATTGTTTTTACCTACTTGGTTTTGGTATTTAACCTTAAAGACTTTGAGGTCAGCTTGGTTCTGATAGTCAACCACAAACACTTTAATGTTAGCTTGGTTAGCATATTGTACAGCAAAGATTTTTTGAGCGTAACAGAAACTACCAAAAAACAGGATAAATACTATTACGAAGATATTTTTTGATTTTGCCGTCAAAATAAAGTGTAATTCTTCAAATCCTTTACGGCCCTAAAGCCTGTGTGAATACTCCCAGTATCAGGTGTGGTTTTCATACGCATGGAGTTGCGATACCCACTACAATAACTCTCATGACATAAAAAACTACCACCCCTACTCACACGTTTTTGTGCATAAGGTTCATTTGAGTCATAAGAAGTATCTGGCCCCTTTGGATTAACAGTAGTTTGGTTAGCTAATGTCTTGTAGTAATTTTCATGATATAAATCGGCACACCATTCCCAAACATTTCCAGACATATCAAACAATCCATAGCTGTTAGATGCGTAAGTGCTAACAGGTGAACTTAAATAAAAGCCATCACGCTCTTTGTTTTGATATGGGAAATTTCCTTCCCAGGTATTGGCCTTGGGTTTTCCATCTAAA
>MDTC01054483.1_pt1 | contig 10095 bp, 12 predicted proteins | sample 811181 | NCBI WGS metagenome assembly MDTC01 (sample SAMN05326644, study PRJNA326480) | marine metagenome | isolation source: seawater | place: Pacific Ocean: North | collected 2011
AAAGGTGCTCTGGCAAAATTTGCAATGTTCAGTATTGGTGGAATTGGAACTCTTATCAAAGGAATATTAGTGGGTAGTGGTCTTACTGGAATAGGTTTTTTGGGTATTGGTGCGTTGATGGAAAAATTTGGACAAGGAACTGAAGATACCTTTAAAAATGCTGGCGAGAGTGCTTCTAAAAAGATTAATGAATTTAAATTCAATGAAAAGGGTGAAGTTAGTGGAGGAGACGGAACACTTGGAGTAGATGGTGGTGGTGAAGGTGGTGGTGGTGAAGGTGGTGGTGGTGAAGGTTGTGGTGGTGAAGGTGGTGGTGGTGAAGGCGGTGGTGAAGGCGGTGGTGAAGGCGGTGGTGTGGGACTTGGACTTGGGCTGGGACTTGGGCTTGGGCTGGGACTTGGGCTGGGACTTGGTCCGGGACTTGGTCCAGAAGGCTTACTAAGTTTAACTGTAGATAATACAATTGCTACAATTGATATTACTAATAATAAAATTAAAACTATCATTATAATTATAATAATATTTTTTTTTTACTTAAATTTAATATTCGGGCACTGCCTTTTTAATTCATTAAATGCATCTATGTGTTGATTATCAATTGTTACATTATTCCATTTTTTAAAATGTTTATAATAATCATTTAAAACTTCTTCGGGTATTGCTTCACAATTTAATATTCCTATAGGTAATTTATTTTTTTTTTGTGCTATATAATTTGCCCAAGCACCCTGACAAACACAATGATTTTTTCCTTTTTTACTTTTACTCCAATCACTTTGCCCAGTTAACTCTGAAAAATTATTAGATACAAATGGAGTCATTTTAAGACATATATTATGAAAGCCACCATGTGGTTCATTGCAATAACCATTAATAGACGAATCCATTAATTGAAAATTTTTATTTTCATTACATTTTTTTAATTCTGTACCTAATATATTTTTTTTCTTCATATATTATTTAATTTATAAAAGTTTTAATTTATATTTTTAGATGAAACAATGTGGTAAATATTTAGTCTCAGTAAATAAATTTGTCACAGATAACAATATTCGGTTATTTATTTAATTCGTTGTTTTTGTAATAAATTATTATTTAAAGAATTCAATTATTATAAAATCAAATGAATAATAATATATTTGAAAAATTTAAAAATATTCAAGATGAAGGTTATAAATTATTTAAACAAAAAAATGCTGATTATGGTAATTCATTTGAAGATTGCGGATTAATTGGAATTTTAGTTAGAATCAATGATAAAATTAAAAGAATGCAAAATATTACTAAAAATTCTATTACTGTAGTAAATACAGAAAGCCTTAGAGATACATTAATAGATCTTCAAAATTATTCAACTTTAGCGATTTTAGAATTAGATAAAAATAAAAATAAAAATAAAAATTAAATTTATTCATTTAATAAATTAACCTTGTAATTTATATATTAACCTTGTAATTTATATATGTACCGTAAACAAATGTGTCAATATTATTGAACTTGTAATGTTATATATAAAAATACTTCAAATATATAAGATAATCAACCACTTTATGTTTTATGATCTTGTATAACATTTTAAATATAAGAACTAAAAGTCATATTTATAACAAACTTCATTTAAACCAATTACCAAATAAAAGAAAATTACGGACAGATTTAGTTATAATACAATAAATTATAAAAATATCCTTACCCCACCGAAGAAGATACTATTTATTATTCCATATTCCTTACAAAAAACTTAATATTTAATATGCGTTTTTTAACTTTAAATTAAAACATTATGAAACCGATAATTTCATATCATTTAGATAATCAATTAACTTTTGGTCTTTATTATTACAGTCGCTGTAAGAAGCAACCACAAATTTTCTGTTTATAACTTTATTAGTTTCTGTGTAAATATTACTATTGGTTACTTTTACTGCTTTACAAACCGAATATTTACACCACTCATCTTTATAATCATAATTTCTCGCTACACTACTTAAATATACATTAAAATTATTGTAATAATATAATCTAACATTATAAATAAATATATCATTAATATTAACCTTAATTTGTCTCCGTTCATCCTCAATTTCTTTTCTCGTTTTATGAAGTTTTATTTCACATTCTGTAATATCTACGTATATATGGTTAGATTTTGGAATAAATTTTCCATATAAGGTATAGTATTGGCTTGGTATAACTTCAAAGCAGTTTATAGTCCTCCTTTTCGGGTGTTCCTGATAAGAATATAGTAAATATACTGTCTTATTACTTTTTTTATCAAAATACGATAATATATCAAATGTTTTATATTGACTTTTATAATCCTTAATATATTTTTCTATTTTATTCATTAGGTAAAAATCTATATTTAACAGTTCTTTTAACGTGGCAATCTCATCAATTTTATCAGGAACAGTACTTTTAGACATATTCACTATAATATGCCATATATCAGTCGGTAGTTCCATATGATTTATATGTATTAAAAGTCTTTAAATAAAAATAATAAATTATTCATTTTTAAATGAATTTAAAATTTATTTTAAACTTAATTTTAAAATGAGTAATGTACCAATATGTTCAATATTACCAGAAGACGTTTTTAATATAATTTTTAATATTTCCTTAAATTTAAATTTACTCCGATGCAATAAATTTTTAAATAATATTAAAAATTATAACAAGCAATCAATAGAAAATATTAAAAATAATTATTTTTTTACCATTTTTGAAAATGTATTTTCAGAAAAACATTCACCCAAAATTCATGAATATGGTTTAATTAAAACAAGTAAGAAGTTGCCAATAAGAAATAAACATTTTATTAATTTTATAAATAATTATAACAACAAGTTTGAATTATTTAATGATATACTAATAACATATACAACTGTAACTTATAGATGTATTGATGTAACTGTTAATACGATTATTAATAATTTATTAAAAAATAATTACCCAGATTTATTTTTACCACAAATAAATAATTTAAATATTTAACTTTCTATTATTTAATGATACAAAATTATTAAAAATAAATTTATAAAAAATATCATACCATGATTCATAATATATTAAATTATTATAATATATTGAATAATCTTTTACCTTTGGTAAATTTGACCAAGCAACATACGGAAAATCATGATGTTCATTATGATATCCCACATTCCAAGTTAAATAATTAAGTATACCATAGTACGAATAAGTCTCTTGCGAAGATTTGTTTAATAAATAATGTTCTGATATAAAATGATACGCACAAGGGTGTAAACCACCAGCTATTAAATCACATAATAAAAAATATAAAATAGGTCCAATACCAAATATTTTAAAAATAATCGTATTAAATAATAATTGACTTAAAATATTTAATGTATGATATAATGTTAAAGGATACTGTTTTATAAATACTGGACGTAATGCATACCAAATAATTTGTAAACTTAACCATATTGTTTTTAAATATTTACCCTTAACAATTTTACTTTCCATTTTTGTTGGTAAATCAGTATCTAAACCAAGTTTACCTAAACTTTTATGATGTTCTAAATGATAATCTCTAAAAGATATACTAAATGGTATTCCTATTGGTAAATTTAAAAAAATAGAATATAATTTATTGTATTTTACATTTTTAAAAAATAAATTATGTGATGTTTCGTGAATAGCTAAAAATAATGCCTGTGTTATAGTTGCACCAATAAAATAACTGACTAAAAAATAATTAATATAAGATAATTTATAAATATTTAATGATATATAAATTTGTGGAATTACTAATAAAAATAATGATATCCATTTACTTTTCCATTCCGGACCATATAATTTTTTTATATTATTATTTTCACATAAAATTTTTTCTCTTTGTAATGAATGATAATCTTTCATAATTAAGTTATTATTTATTAATTTTAAAACTTTAAATAAAAATAATAATATATATATAAATGTCATTGATAATAAATTATTTAAGTAACGTAAGTAACGTAAGTAACGCAAGTAACGTAAGTAACGTAAGTAACGCAAGTAGCGTAAGTAACGTAAGTAACATAAGTAACACAAATAGCACAGATTTTGAAATTTCAACAGATGTAAATGTTACAATAGATTTAACCGAAATAATAATATGTATATTAGGTGGTATTGGATTTATTATAACAAGTTTTTTTTTTAAAAAGAAAAATAAAGATAAAGAATTATATTATTTTATTTATAAATTAATGCATAAACAAAAACAAGAATCTACAACTGCAAATGCTGAAATTGATTTAAATGATATTAATATTAAAACATTAAAAGTATAATTTTATTTTCATTTAATTAATAAATATATATATATATTATATTATTATAGATATTATGATATTTTTACTTATAATATCAATAATTTTAATAATATTATTTATAGTTTTTTATTTTAATAAAGATTATTTCTCGTATGACGAGAATAAAGAAGTTTATAGAATTGGAGATATATTAACAAATCAAGCAATTTGTAAAAATGATAAATGTGAACCTGAATTATTAAGTTTAAATAAAATAATAAAAGATTATCCAGGATCATTCGGCGCGGAATATATTAAACAGGCTAAAAAAAGATATGATATAGATACATTATTAAATATTATTAAAAATAAGAAATTATTAAATAAAAATCTTAATTATGTAGCTATTCATATACGTTTAGGAGACGTACTATGTGTAACAGGTAAAGATAAATGGATGTCTAAAAGAGGAATAGTAGATTTTAATCAAATGTATAACAAAATTAAAGATTATTATAATAAATATAATATTCCAACTAATACAAAAGTTAAAATATTTAGTTTTTTTCATAAAGATCATTATACAAAAAAATACGATCAAAATAATTGTATAGAAAATAAATCGATTGAATATTTAAATAATATTAAAAATTTATTACAAAAATATAACATTAATAATATAGATATTTATACTAATAGATTTCCAGATATGGATATAATAGATTGTTTAAATGCAAAATATTTTATACCATCAGGAGGTAATTTTAGTGGAATTATTTTAAATTTAAGAAATAAAATATATTAATAAATTATATTTAGATTTTTGGATAAAAAAAATATTAAATGAATAATTAACTATCTCTCAAATACATTTGTTTCATTTTTATTATTATATCCTTTACCTTTATAAATTAATTTAAATACTAAATTACTTAACATTTTATAATACTAAGTATTCCTGGAAGTTGAAATTCATTTTCTTACATTGCATCAAGAATAGAAGATTCTGTTTTGTATAATTGTTCTCCTGAAGGAACAAGACTTTATTATATGGAAAATACTGCAGATAGAAAACTTTATAATGTTGTTAAATATTCTTACATAATGTGACTTAATTAATTTTTAAACGTACCATAGTCTATTTTAAATGTACCATAGTCTATGGTTTTTGAATCTGTCAGTTTTTGCTTTTAATCTTTAATTCAATTATTGTGTAAATTTGCTAAACATTTATTTAAATAAAGATAATACATAATCTAAGTTTAATTCAATTAATTTACTATAACAGTCACCTATTCCTAAAGATAATATTACTTTTTCATTTTCTAAATATAAACCACAACAAAATTGAATATTATTGAAGTGTTTTTCATTATAATTTTCAAATTTAAATTTAAAAAAATTTGAGATTTTAATTAAATTAAAAGGATATACATCGCTAATTAAGTAGAAAAAATGATAATATATTCTTTGTGGTAATATTGTTTTATGACCAATACCTAAATAATAATTATTAAATTTAACTAAATTAGAACCACCTCTTAATTTATCTTCTTTAATATTATAATTATACTTGTGTTTTATAACATTTATAATATTACCATTATTATAATTTACATGTAATATTTTTAATGGATTTATAGTATGAATTAAATATAAATTATTATTTTTTGTAAATGGAACCCAATTTTTTTCATTTATGTTTTCACTATATTTTATTTCATATTCTTTTTTATTATTTGTATTATAAATATATTGTTTACTATTTGGTTTATATTTATTATATAACAAGTAAACGGTGTCATTTATTAATATAGATCTTGGATCTTCTCCATCATATATTATATCTGCAATGTTTGAATTATTAACATATATTATATATTGATTAGGTAAATTAGAATTAGAAGAATTTTTATTTTTTTTATTTTTTCTTTTTTTACAATATGTTTGGTGACTTACTCTATATATAGTTTTATTTATATCAATTAATGAAGGATTATAAATCCATTGATTATTTTTTAATTTTTTTTGTACAATCTGTAAATTATTATCATCTATTATATTAAATTTTTTTATTTCAATTGCTTGATTTATAAAATTATCAATTTTAAAACAATTATATATACAATACAAAAATATAACTGATAATATTATTAAAAATAACAAAAAAAATATATTCATTATATAATGTTTATTATTATAATTTTATTTTTATTAATTATTACTATAATATTATTAGGTATAAATTGTTTTTTAAAAGATAATTTTATTAACAATAATAGATTACACGCTGCAGTAATTATAGAACCTAGAAATCATATGGCATTTGAAGATGTTATTGACAACATAATAATAAATTTAGACGTTCCTATTATTATTTTTCATGGAACTGAAAATATAAAATTAGTTGATAATATTATAAGCAAATATCCTAATTCAAAATTTAAAAAATATAATTTAAATATAAAAAATTTAACAATAACTGATTATAATAATTTATTATTGAATACTAATTTTTGGAATAAATCAGAATATTTTGGTAATAGAATATTATTGTTTCAGACTGATTCTGGTATATGTAATGTTGACATGATTGAATTTGCTTTAGATTATGATTATTGTGGTGCTCCATGGCCAAGAAAAGATATTATTGTAGGAAATGGTGGTTTTAGTTTAAGAAATACTAAAATAATGAAATATTTAATTAAAAAATATATACATTTATATCCTTTAAAAATTAAAGATGGACAAAATGAAGATGTATTTTTCTCATATTTTTTAAATAAATACTATAGTAATAATATATGTCCCGTTAATATAGCAAAAAAATTCTCAGCTGAAAATAAAGTGAATAAACATGCATTTGGATTTCACAAAAACTATAATAATTGTGATTTTTCAAGCAAAATCGGAAAAAAACAAAAATTATTATAATTTATTTATTGTTGTTTTCCAATAATCATAAAACATTTTATCATAATTGTATTCTTTTGATAACATTTTATTAATTAAATTATCAATATTAAGATTATTTAAATCTTTCCAATCAATAATTTGTAAAACTGGTAAATCTACATATAATTTACTCAAAGTTGATTTAGGAACAATTGGAATGCGTCCACATAATAAAGCTTCATAGGTTGAATGACTATCTAACCACAAAAAATAACGTTCATAAAATATAATATAATATATTATATTTTAAATAATATGGTAAAATTTATTGCTGAAATTGGTATTAATCACAATGGTTCATTAGATATGTGTAAAAAAATGATAATGTTAAGTAAGATTGCTGGTGCAGATTATGTTAAGATACAAAAAAGAAATCCTGATATTTGTGTACCTGAAAGTCAAAAAAATAAAGAGAAATCTACACCTTGGGGAAATATGACATATTTAGAATATAAACATAAAATTGAATTTAATGAAGATCAAATTAAAGAATTATGTAATTATTCAAAATCATTAGGTATAGATTTTTTTGCTAGTGTTTGGGATAAAGATAGTGTTGATATTATGTCTAAATATACTAAAATCTCTAAAATAGGAAGTGCACTTATAAATGATTTAGAATTATGTAAGTATGCTAGAAATAAATTTGATTTTTTAATTATATCAACTGGTATGAGTACTGAAGAGGAGATAGATAAATGTGTTGAAGCATGTAATCCTGATGTAATTATGCATACAAATTCAACTTATCCATGTAAATCTGAAGATCTTAATTTGAGATATATTGAGTGGTTAAAAAACAAATACCCAACTAAACAAATTGGTTATAGTGGTCATGAATATGGTCTTGTTACAACTTATGCCACAATACCTTTGGGGGCAGTATGGATTGAAAGACATATAACTTTAGATAAAGATATGTGGGGTAGTGATCAATCTTCATCTGTTAATCCAGATGGTTTGATTAAGTTAATAAAAGGAATTAAAGAAATTGAGAAAGCAATTCAATATGAACCTGGACCAAGAAAACAATTTGAAGGAGAAAAATTTAAAAAAAGTACTTTGAGAAAATAATAATGCTTTATTCCAATCATCCATATTATCAATATCAATTATTTCATGTTTATTCATGATATAAGGATATATTTTATCTCCACTGATAGTATTATTATATAATATAGAAGTTTTAATAATATCAATATATCCATTATGCAAATATGTTTTTGGTAAATATTGTCTTCCTTCATTAAATGGTTCATAAATATCATTATAAACTTTTAAAATTGGTTTTAGTATTTTATAATTATTATTATCATAATTAATTGTATACATTTTAAATGCAGATTTTTCAAATTCAACTACAGAACGTAAACTATCATATTTTTCAAAATTATCTATAAAAAATTTTACAGCACAATTAATATCTTCTACTTTTCTCAAAGGTTGGGTTATTCTTAATTGAACAATAATGTCTGGATAATAATTATATTCCTTTTTTAAAAAATTAACCGAATGTTTTATAAAATCAATGTCTTTTGAATTATCTTGTGAAATAGAAATAGGTCTAAGAAATGGTACTTCAGCGCCATATTTAAGAGCAATTTCTTTATATTTTATACTGTCGGTTGAAACTATAATTTTCATTTTATATGAACATTGCAATGCTTGTTCAATTGTATATGAAATAAGTGGTTTACCATTAAATAATTTAATATTTTTATCTTTTATTCCTTTTGAACCACTTCTTGCAGGTATTATACATAATATTTCTTTCATTATTATTATTATTATTATTTAAATTTTTTATATATTTAATAAAAAATTTAAATAATAATTATATCGATGTAAAATCAAAAATACCAAAACATTTAAATTTGGTGATCAAACTATCATAAATGATTGTTGCCCGGTATACAATCATAATTGGTATACAAATTACCGTCCTAATACAAACCACGATATTGATAAATTTCGTATTATTCATTGGCAAGGAATGAAAAAGCCAAATGGCCATAATTCCCCTTTTAAAAAAGCAAATAAACAAGAACAGGGAGTAACTATTATGCAAAAGATGTGGGAAAAAGAGCGAAAGAGGATCAAATGGCTTCCGTAAGTTTCATATCCTCTGTACTTGACGATTTAATAAAAGTAAAAAAGATGAAAATAGATGTATTAATAAAAATATAAATTATATAAAAGGTGATATAACAGATATTAATTTTATTAATTATTTCTATATATTTGATAATAAAAAAAAAATGTTATTTTTCAAATTTTAATAATGATAATAAATATATAAAAAAATTTTTTAATGAGAATGGATATATTATTTTAAAAAATATACTTACATTTAAACAAATTGATAAATGTAAATAAATTATATTTGAATATATATATAAAAAAAATAAAATTATAATTATATTATATAATGATAATTTTATTTTTAGTAATATCAATTGTAGCAATTGTATTATCTATAGTTAAACTTAGTAAGAAATCTATTTCTTACTCACCATTCGAATCCGGTACAAGTCCAAGCCCAAGCCCATATATTATAATGTTTGATATTAAAAATAAATTAAATTCTACACCAAATCCACATTTATCTGTAACAAAAAAAGGAGGACTTGATTCTATAGAAGATATTACATTAAATGTAGTAACAAAATATATTAAATTTAATAATCGTAAAATAGATTTATTAGATATTGGTGGTGGGCAGGGTTGGGGTAGTATTTTATATAATAATCCAAATATAAATTATTATTGCTTAGATTTAAAAGAAACTAAAAGAAATGATAATATAAATTATATAAAAGGTGATATAACAGATATTAATTTAAAATTAGATAAAACATTTGATATTATATTTTCT
>MDTC01009537.1_pt1 | contig 10094 bp, 5 predicted proteins | sample 811181 | NCBI WGS metagenome assembly MDTC01 (sample SAMN05326644, study PRJNA326480) | marine metagenome | isolation source: seawater | place: Pacific Ocean: North | collected 2011
ATGTGGTCAGGGCTTTGGCCTTCTCGGGTCGAAGAAGAAGTGCCTGTTGGGCATATAACGAATGGTGTGCATGTTCAAAGTTGGCTGTCGTGGCAGATGCTTCAGCTTTATGATCGAATGTTTCCGGTGGGATGGATCGGTCGCATGGGTGAACCGGACGTATGGCAGAAAATATATGATGTTGATCCTGGAGAGCTTTGGGAAACTCACAATGCTTTGAAAAATCTCTTGCTTCAATTTGTTCGCCGGCGAGTTACGAGGCAATGCAATAGGCGAGAAGAAACTGCCGATTCGATTGAAGCAGCTCGAACGGTTCTTGATCCAAATGTGCTCACCATCGGATTTGCAAGACGTTTTGCAACGTATAAAAGAGCAGCACTTTTTCTATCACAGATCGATCGGTTGCATGACTTAGTTACTGACAGCAACAGACCTATACAGATTATTTTTGCAGGGAAAGCCCACCCTGCAGACGATCCTGGAAAAGCACTGATACAAAAGATTGCGAATCTCCGCCATGATGCGAAGGTGGCGGGAAGAATTGTCTTTATCGAAGATTATGACATCAATGTGTGCCGACACCTTATTCAGGGTGTTGATGTGTGGCTTAACAATCCGAGGCGGCCCTTAGAGGCTTCCGGTACAAGTGGCCAAAAGGTTGTTCTCAACGGTGGTCTGAATTGCTCGATTTTAGATGGCTGGTGGGCCGAAGCGTTTGATGGACGAAATGGCTTTGCTATTGGGAGAGGAGAAACCCATGCTCAAGATAATGTTCTTGACCAGCGTGATGGAGAAGCACTGTTTGACGTCCTCGAAAACCAAGTGGTCCCACTATTCTATGAAAGAGACGCGGACGGGCTTCCTCGCGACTGGATCAAAATGATGATGCATTCGATCTCTTCATTGGCATGGAGGTTCAGTGCACACCGAATGGTCATGGACTACGCGAAAAATTGTTATGTCCCTGCGGCCGGTGGCTTGTCGTGTGACATGAATCACCATTGAGCAGGTTGAAGTCTTAAGCTGCTTGAGTGCGACGTAATTCGTGGTACGGAGTGGACTTTAAAAGAATACATCCACGAAGAACTTCTGGTTTCCCGGGACTACCGACGGCAGCTGTTGGGCAGGCAATAATACCGCTGAGCCTGTCCCATGTTTCGCGAAGCGCGAACGGAACTGAGCAGGCACTCACGTTTCCTGCTTGCTCGGTCAACCCATTAACGAGCTCACCACCGATGCCGTACTCTTCGAGTTTCATGCCTGTGAAGCGAACGATACCAGTGCCTGCTTGGTGGGGGACAACATAGTCAACGTCATCCCCAGAAAGATTTGAAGCCTCGAGTGCTGATGCAACGGCAGCCGACATCTGGCGTGGCGCAGTCTCGGCAATTGCCATTCCATCAAGCGTGTAAACGATACGTTTATCAGCGTGGGCAACACCACCATTCGGTAATGGTATTGGTACGTTTGTTCGTCTTTCAAAGTTGAAAGCAGATTTTTCAATTGTTTCTCGACGAGCGTCTGCGTGTATGAGTTCAAAGTGTGCTGGATATCGTCGACTTGCAAGGGGTGCGAGAAGAGTTGCTGAGGCCATGTCGCCGAAAAGTCCTGCAGTTTGGCTGCAACTGTAGTCAGTAATTCGACTGATACGACTCGCGGCGACAACTAGCAAAAACTCATTGTTTTTGAGATTGATGCGTGAAGCCCAGCGTTTTTGAATTAGGCTCAAAGATCGGCTGTATCCACAACAAAACCAGTTAACCCCAATCGTTCTCATGTGTGGCACATTAAGGCGTTTGGTTAAATGCCGGGCAGCATGTTGTAGTCGTTCGTATCGAGCTTGCGACTGCTCTAGAAAACGATCAGCAATCATTGGTGGTAAGAAAGAAGGTGAGGCAAATAAAATTCCACGGCAGTCGGCCAGGTTGCAGCCAGTCTCTGCCTGCAGTTTGCGAACAACTCGCACGCCCATCGTCACTTCGTCTTCTAATGAAATTGCTCGTGATTCAATGCCGGTGTGACGACTGAATTTTCGTGGCATGGTTTCACCAAACCACGAATTGTTAAGTATCCAGCTTGGTCGATGTACCGAAATTGCTGAGATGCCTAGGCCACTTGCGTTTTCGTGTATGTCCATCAAGAATTCTGCTTCAATTGTGATGTGTAATGAGATGTCATCGGATACTGGCAATCCAGCACATCTGGTGCTAGCCGAAAAATGTCAGCTATTTTTCGAAGAATGAAGTTTTTCATTCAGGAATCATCGAAAACACGTGCAATACTTGCCTTGGGGGTACTCGAATACCACCTTCGGGAATACTTTGGATTCTGTTGTCATGCAAGTTTTCCCGTGAAAAATGTGTTTTTAAGCGGGGAAAGTTGATGATTCGAGTTGTACTGATTGTGTTGGTAGCTGCGGGATTTATCGTTACCGGGGATATTCCAACTCTTGTGACAGGGTGTCAGTGTAGGTTTTTGGCTATTCAAAATAGTGCGATGGGCATTCTCAATTCGGAAAAGGTAAAAATATTACCCGGGGGCAAAGACCAACAAAATAAGGATCATCTTAACTTTGGTTCATGTACTCCAGGCGCATCTGCTGGAGTTCTAGACAGGGAAAAATTTCCACCGGATGCAACTCGGTCAGTCAATTTGAAGGAGTTGGTAGCAGGAAGCCGACTGGTTCTCTGGTTGGTGAAGAAAAATGGCGTCCAGACAACTCAACTAGATGTGCTCAATCCGCTCACAGGGGAGGTATTACTTACCCATGCGGATGCACCAGCCCGGCCTCCAAAGAGAGGCCGCATGAATATGTCGACTCTGCGTGAGGGCAATGAGGTTTCGTTGCAGTACAAGCAACGATCACAGTTTGACGCCGGGTTTAGCGAACAGTCCGAATCCTTAGGCGCGATTCTCGCTATCGAGAGGCCACGCCTCAGTCAGAAGTCTTCCAACATCGAGCATTAGCTGTCACTGGATGTTTCTGCAGGGGCGGAATTCTCTGTTTCGGCAACCTGCTTTTTCGACAGACCAATTTTTCGTTCTTCGATATCAACACGAAGAATTTTGACATCAATGGGATCACCCACTTGTACTAATTCTTCTGCATTTTCAACCTTGTCGTCGGAGAGTTCGGATATGTGCAAAAGTCCTTCAAGGCCATCTTCAAGGCCAACAAAGACACCAAAATTTGTAATTTTAGTGATCGTTCCATGCACGACGTCGTCAACCTTGTATCGGTCGGGGATGTCAGCGGTCCATGGGTCGTCCTGCATCTGTTTTAATCCCAATGCAATACGTCGCCGTTGTTGATCAACAGAAAGCACTTTGCACTCAATTTCTTGTCCCTTATCAACCATCTCACTGGGATGAGTTACTTTCCGTGTCCACGACATGTCCGTGACATGCAGAAGGCCGTCGATTCCTTCATCAATTTCGATAAAGGCTCCATAATTTGTCAGATTCCGAACAACGCCCTTTACAATGGCTCCTGGTGGGTAATCTGCGGCCACTTTTTCCCATGGGTTTTGTTGTGTCTGCTTCATACCGAGTGAAATCTCTTGCTTGTCCTCGTTGATAGCAAGCACAACAACCTCGACTTCATCACCAGGTGAAACAAGTTCACTTGGATGGCTGACTCGTTTTGTCCAACTCATTTCACTAATGTGAACAAGACCTTCGACACCATCTTCAAGTTTCACAAAGGCCCCGTAACTCATTACATTGACAACAGCACCCTTGCAGATCGTTTCAACAGGATACTTCTCTGCCACTTTCGCCCACGGGCTCGGCGTGCGTTGCTTCATTCCAAGCGCAATTTTTTCACGATCACGGTCAATGTGAAGTACCTGCACTTCTATTTCTTGGTCAATCGAGACCATTTCGCTGGGGTGCCCAATTCGTCCCCAGCTCATGTCTGTAATGTGCAGCAGTCCATCAATGCCACCGAGATCAACAAAAGCACCGAAGTCAGCAATATTCTTTACGATACCTCGGCGGACTTGACCAATTTCAAGAGTCTCCATGAGTTGTTTCTTGCGCTCAGATCGTTCTTGTTCGATCAGTGCTCTACGAGAAACAACAATGTTTCGACGAGCCTCATCAATTTTTAAAACAAGGCACTGGATCGCACGGTTGCAATAGTCACCAATGTCAGCAGGTCGCCTGATATCAACTTGGCTTGCTGGCAGAAAGACGTTAACTCCAGCTATGTCGACAAGGAGGCCACCTTTAATCTTCCTGAGTACAAAGCCGGTGACAACGTCATCCTCATGGACACTTGACATAACGCGAAGCCAATCTTCAATTCGGCGGGCTTTGCGTTTTGAAAGAGTTATAAGGCCTCGATGTTCATCAACAATATTTTCTTCAATGTCTTCTAGAAGAACTTTGATTACATCCCCAACCTCCGGAGCAGTTTCGGTCTCATCCCATTCATTGCGTGGAATATGACCTTCACTTTTATATCCAACGTCAACGAGTACAAACTCATCATCAACTCGTAAAATCTTTCCTTCAACAACACTGTTAATGGCAAGAGATGGAGCTTGGCCAATATCAAAATCGGCGGCGTCACTTCCGCCCATTGCCAGATCAATTTCTTGCTCGAGTTCATCTCCCAGATCAAGTTCACGGATAAGATTTCGGTTGACCATACGTTCACGGGGTTAGAGGAATGTGTTGAATAAACGAACTCATTGAGAATTCTGATCACTGATGTTTTCAGTGGAATTTCCACCTGAGTTAAGAGACGGAGTCTAGCAGGCTCGGCAATGCTGAACAATTGATGTGTATCGCGTACGACGAATAGGTAAAGACTCATTCCCCAGACTTCCCAATCGCACCCCAGTGGAAGTTTGGTGTCGGACAGGCTAAGACTTGCCGATTGCTCCAATATGCCGCAATTTTTGCCACGAATACAAAGTCTAGGTGATCTTCGTCGCCGGGAACTTCTACAGGTTCTTTCTGCAGCCTGCGGCAGTTTATTGCTTGGCAGTGATGTCGTTGGTCAGTTTCAGGAAGAGCCCCTGGACATCCACGCTCCCCGATTCGGTGCTACAGGAATCCAGCGTTATCGAGTCGGTGTTCGCGTTGTCGCAGAGGGTGGTCGATGTCGTGATATCTATGCAACTCTGCCAGTGCCAAAGGATTGGCCGGAGCAGCGAGTACGGATCGTTCAGGAAGATACTACTACCGATGTCCGTCATTTACGTTTCCGAGATGTGGATAACGCAGCTCGGCAAATGATTGTCGAAATCCCGGATCTGCCTGCTGGGAGGGAGGCACGCGCAATCGTAACGTATGAATTAGAACGCTCCGCCATATTGTTACCACATACAACCAACGACCTAAAGCTACCGACTCGGTCGGATCGTGATGTCAGATTGTTTCTCCGACCAAGTCCATATATCGAAAGCCGTCACACTTCAATTGTTCGCCTCATGCGTGAAACAACACAGGGAAAAGAAGGTTGGGAAAAGGTCGAGTCAATTTATGATGTTGTACGGCAGCGTGTGGAATACCGTAATGGTGAGCTAAAGGGAGCTGCTCGTGCTCTCAAGGACGGATGGGGAGATTGTGAAGAACTCACTTGTTTGTTTATTGCAATGGCAAGAGCAGCTGGTATTCCTGCGAGAACAGTCTGGGTTGAGGGGCACTGCTATCCAGAGTTCTATCTTGTGTGTCCAGAAGCCAACGGTTATTGGTACCCGTGTCAGGCTGCAGGAGCTCGTGCCTTTGGCAGTATGCCTGATTTGCTTCCAATTTTGCAAAAGGGAGATAGTTTCCGGGATCCGGATCGTCCTGGCCGAAGTCTTCGGTATGTTTCAGAATTTATTCGTGGATCAGCCGTGGGCGGTGCGGGCTCTCCTCGTGTTGTCTGGGTGCGTGAGGGCGCATAGCCGCGGGCGTAGCTGAGAATCAAGCCGGGTTAACTAAAGGCACAAGAACGCTTTTGCTCGAAACATGTTTTGTGATGGGCAGCCGTTTAGAAAGCACCTGTGTGGGAAGTCGTCACGCTCATTCCATGAAAACACTGAAACAAGCAGACTCGGCGGAAAGCCTCTGCACCAAGGAAATGAAAGCCAGTGAAAAGAATCTTGATTCGTAGCCTTGTTTGCTTACAGGTAATCTTGTGTGTTGAAACTGATCATTAAGCGTCAGCAGTCTCCGCTTGATTTGACTCCGGAGATTTATCAGATTCTTCGTTAGGAAGGCCTAAAACTTCGGTATCAGAGACAGATTGCTCGTCAGTAGCCGCTGGAGCAAACCAACGGGGTTCGATAGGCAGGCCAGCATCTTTCCAGAATGTCTCAAGGCGGTCACCTGCTAAACGCACAATTCTTTCCCGACCAATACCTTTGAGCGTTGCCCGTGTAGCCCACGGTGTAACAGGACCTTCAAAGCCAGCTTTCTCTGCTGTTTGGAGAAGTTCAACACAATGAATCACTCCAGTTTCACCAGGCATGAGTCTCTGGTTTGCAACGAGTTCATTGGGCGATACGTCTGAAGGGGCATCAGAGACACGTAATTCGACAATACGCTTTGCTGGCAATTGTGAAATTATTGATGTGGATTCTCCAGCAAGGTGAAGAGACCAGTTGTCAATAACGGCTCCAATAGACTCGTGTGAACTTGAGATAAGACCGAGTAGACCTTCGTAGTTGTAGATAAATTGATTTGAAAAATCTGCTCTACATTCAGCTTCTGGAACAATGGCAAGACCGATTGCAACATCATGCTTTGACGCCATATTTCCAATCTGGTCAAGACGGCTTCTGTGAAGCTCAAATAAATCTTTGAACGAATGTTCGTTTGAGCCAGGGACAATTGTTGCTGTGGCTCGACTACATTCAGTTGCCTGGGCCATCTCGAATAATTTTGGAAGTTGCTCAACTTCGGATGCAAACGTCGCATCATCTCCGGCAAGTGTAATTGGAAGATGGATCGAAGAGGCCTGTAGCCGCGCACTCACCATTAGTCGTCGAGCATGGTCCACACCATAAATCTCAGCCTGCTGGCAGAAATCAAGAATATCGATATCCATGCCGTCAAAGCCAAAAGATAAAGCAAGTTCTATGAGTTCACTCGGTCTTCCTGAAAGTGGCAAACCAATGGTGCTTAAGTTTCTGAACACGGAGGGGGCACTCCTCTAACAAAAATGAAGGAAAGCGCAGCGAATATTCTCAAAATGAGTACACTCACAACTCGCAAATTTTCGGACGCCCCTAAGTATGCACGATTATGCTTAATTTTTGAAGCGGTCGCATTTTGATACGACACGACAGAGTTGTTGCCGCATTTTGCAACGCCCTTGAGCAATTTGCTGCAATTGGGTGATGAGTGTCTCAGAGTGGGCGCTTGTAAAACCTGGACGAGAGGGCAGGCGCCATCATTTTTCTATGAAAAGAACTGGTTTTATAGCTTTGACAGCTTAAAGCGTTTGGGCGCAATGCCTAGATTGGCACAGAAAGTGCATCAACGAAAAGTGGGACCAAACAACAATTTAGTGAATTCTCTTAGTTCTACGCACGGTAATCAGAAAGGTTCTGAGACATGAATACTTTTTTTCCGAATCGCAATTCGGTGAGAACTCGGTTCTGGCGACGACGCGACCAAAATCGACTCGAACGCACTGCGTTTGCGGGGGGTAATTTTCGTGTTGAGCAACTCGAGCCTCGATATCTCCTCACGGTTGCTCCCTTTGGTTACGACACGGTTTCAGCTGATTGGTTCGAAACAGTAGCTGAGTCTTCATCCTCGGTTGATTCATCCCCCGGTTCGCCAGCTACTGATTGGATTGGTGCCTTTAGCGATGACAGCGGTTCAACAAGTTCGGAACCCAATGGCTGGATCGTACGGCTATCTCCAGCAGTCTTACAGACCGTGTCGAGAGTAACGGATGCCGTCGGACTTTTTTCATCTGCACCAGGTCTTCAAGTGCTTGGTGGTCTCGGGCTACCTGGACAACTGCTTTTGGAGTCCACAGCATGTTCGTCCGAAATTTTCTCATACTTAGCGAGCCAAGGATTTGTTTCATCTTTTGAACCAGATCTTCCAATTTCTGTTTCCAGCTTCTCGACGCTGTCAACACCGAATGATCCCCGTTATGGTGACCTGTACGGTCTTCACAACGCGGGTCAAAGCGGCGGCACAATCGATGCCGACATTGATGCTCCCGAAGCCTGGCAAATGAGCACAGGTTCTCGCGACCTGATTGTTGGTGTCATTGATACCGGGATTGATTACACCCACCCTGACCTTGCAGCAAATATGTGGGTGAATCCAGGTGAGATTGCAGGGAACGGAATTGATGATGATGCAAACGGTTTTGTCGATGACGTCCATGGGTATGATTTTGCAAACGATGATGGTGATCCATTTGATGACAATGGTCATGGAACTCACTGCGCAGGGACCATTGGCGGCGTTGGCGATAACGGCGTAGGAGTAGTAGGTGTTAATTGGGAAGTATCTCTTATGGGCCTCAAGTTTCTTGATGCCAATGGTTCGGGCTCAACGTCAGATGCGATTCAGGCCGTTAATTATGCGACCATGATGAGGAATCAGTACGGTCAGAATGTGCGGGTAACAAACAATAGCTGGGGCGGTGGTGGATCGAGTAGTGCAATGCGGCAGGCAATAGAATCGGGCGCTGAAGCCGATATTGTTTTTATTGCAGCAGCTGGTAATGACGGTATGAATATCGACAACAATCCGCAGTATCCAGCCTCGTACACAAGCGAAGCCGTTATCTCAGTCGCAGCGACGGATCGAAATGATGCGCTTGCAAATTTTAGTAACTATGGCGCAACAAGTGTTGATCTTGCAGCCCCTGGCGTTGGTATTGTGAGCACGGTTCCAGGAAATAGCTACGCCTCATTTAGTGGTACGAGTATGGCGACTCCTCATGTGGCCGGAGCAGCAGCACTCGCTCTTGCCGTAGATCCTACATTAACGGTGTCTCAATTGCGGTCTGGGCTCCTTGGCACAGTCGACGCGGTTGGAGGTTTAGCAGGAAAAATGGTCACAGGGGGCAGGCTCAACGTAGGTCGCCTAGTTGAAAGTCTCGCAAGTGATCCGACAGTTCCACTACCACCATCCGGACTGAATGCCAGTGATGGAAGCACGCTTGGTTCAGTGAGAATAGCGTGGGGTTCGTCACTCTTTGCTGAGAGCTACACATTGTGGAGAAATGGAACAGATGATGCGTCGACAGCAACAATCATTGCAGATGATCTCTCAACAACGAGCTATCAAGATACAGCAGCGGACGTGGATGAAACATACTACTATTGGGTATCTGCAACAAACGATTTAGGCACCAGTTCACTGAGTAATTCGGACAGTGGTTTCTATTCACCAAGTCGATCGCCGAACGATGCTTTTGTAGACCGAACCCCTCTTGTCGGCTACGAATCAACGGCATCAGGGACGAACCTTGATGCGACAGAAGAGTTGGGTGAGCCGACGCATCATGGGGTTGGTGGCGGTAAAAGTGTTTGGTGGACTTGGACAGCGCCGGCTTCAGGAAATGTTGAAATCAATACGGTTGGGAGTGGCTTCGATACAGTGCTCGCCGTCTATGAAGGTTCGCGGGTCGATGATTTAACACGGCTCGCAAGCAACGATGATATCGATTACGGAAGGGTGTTACAAAGCCGGCTTACCCTTGCTGCGACGGCTGGGCAGTCGTACCAAATCGCAGTCGATGGTTATGATGGCGATACTGGTTCAATTGCAGTGGCTCTTACGCTCGACGCTGCAGTTGCTCCTGATCCAATTACAGATATTTCCCTCAGCGATTCACGAATAATTGAGAATTTGCCTGTGGGATCGCTCGTAGGTGTTCTCGAAGCAGTAGGTGGTGAAGATGTAAGGTATTCCTTAGCTACTGAAGACGGATCAAATGATAATGATAAATTTTCTATCCGGGGCAATGTTTTAAAAACGCGTGCTCAGTTTGACTTTGAAAGCAACAGTTCATACACAATAAAAGTTCGAGCGGTCTCTGGTGAGGATTCGTTTGAAAAAACATTTGTTATTTCCGTTGTGAATGCCAATGATGCCCCGGCGGTCATCCAGTTATCTGAAAC
>MDTC01079670.1_pt1 | contig 10093 bp, 2 predicted proteins | sample 811181 | NCBI WGS metagenome assembly MDTC01 (sample SAMN05326644, study PRJNA326480) | marine metagenome | isolation source: seawater | place: Pacific Ocean: North | collected 2011
AGACAAAGCTTCAATAGTTGCGCGTTTTCAAGGAGGCCACAATGCAGGGCATACCTTGGTTATTGATGGTGAGAAAACTGCACTTCACTTAATTCCCTCCGGCATTTTGAGGGAGGATGTCAAGTGTGTGATAGGAAATGGAGTTGTTGTTGCTCCTGATGCCTTGTTGAAAGAAATCCTTATGCTTGAGGATCGAGGCGTTGAGGTGCGAAGCAGGCTAAAGGTCTCAGGGTCTTGTCCTTTAATTCTTCCATACCACATTGCTCTGGATCAAGCTCGAGAGGCTGCGCGAGGTAAGGCAAAGATTGGAACTACAGGTCGTGGTATTGGGCCAGCCTACGAAGATAAGGTTGCTCGTCGGGGTCTAAGAATTAGTGACTTGGTTAATTTAGAACGTTTCTCAGCGAAACTTAAAGATGTACTCAAATACCATAACTTTGTTCTGACTGAATATTACAAGTCTGCTCCAGTTGATTTTGAAGAAACTATGAAGATGGTGACGCAGTGGGCACAAGTGCTGCTTCCCATGCAATCGGACGTTACAAAGATTCTTCATGATGCTCGACAGGCTGGAGAAAATATATTATTCGAGGGTGCACAAGGGTCGCTACTTGATATTGATCACGGGACATATCCTTTTGTAACCTCGTCCAACACAACAGCTGGAAGCACAGCAACTGGTAGTGGCTTTGGCCCACTTTACCTTGATTATGTACTCGGCATTACAAAAGCTTATACCACCCGCGTTGGGGCTGGACCTTTTCCTACAGAATTACATTGTGAGATCGGACGGCATCTGGGAGAAAAAGGGCACGAGTTTGGAACGACGACTGGTCGAGAGAGGAGGTGCGGTTGGTTCGATGCAGTGGCTTTGAGGCAGGCGGTGCGAGTCAATAGCATCTCGGGTATTTGTTTAACTAAGTTAGATGTCCTGGATGGCCTTAAAGAGATTCAAATATGTACGCATTATGAGGACAAAGCTGGCTATGATTCTGGTATGCCCATGCATGCAGATGATTTTGAAAATATTTCACCTATCTATGAGACAGTTCCTGGTTGGTCAGAGAATACGTTTGGAGCAAAAAGTCTTGACGATTTGCCAAGTGCAGCTAAGAACTATATTAAGCGAATAGAGGGCTTGGTCGGAGTTCCAGTTGATATTGTTTCGACAGGCCCTGATCGAATTGAAACGATTGTGCTCCGCCATGCATTTAGCTAGCCTTTGGTGGACTTATAAAAATGATATAAATATCTATTTTATATTCATAATTTCGCTCCTTAGGCGTTGATTTATTGGGGTCTATCAAGCAGTATTGTCGAAGAGGCACCAAAGTAGTGCATTAATGAATAGTAAGCGTTGCTTTGGTTATAGTTATTCACGTTCAAGGATAGATTGAGTTTGGAATCTTTTTGGGTATGTGCTTAGGTGCGTGTGGGGTTGTCAAATTGAAAGTTTTAGTCGTAATCTTAGGATAGTCTAGTAAATATGCGTAGCCTGATTCATAGTCTTGTTTGTGTTCTCTTGAGCGCAATGTGCTTAGTCGCCCTTGCGGACAATCTGTCTGTGGGTGGCAATAGTAGCATCGTCAGTTCGTACTGGAGTGTCGAAGGTCAAGCCTCTCAACTCCTCTCTCCAGGTGATATCGGGGCTGATCTTGACTCTTCTTTAATCGTTTCGCTAGATGAAACCCAATTTACCACTCAGCTGAGTTCTAGCTCTAATTTTGGAACATCTTACGGGGCGATTCAACTTCCAAACTCCAACGGGAAGATGCTTTCTTTTAGCGTCATGGAGCGGTCTAACTTTTCGCCTGTCTTGGCAGCTAAGTACCCTGAGATTCGAGCTTACAGGGGGTTTTCCGTTGACAATCCTCAGGTCAAGGTCTACCTAAGTAACGCGCCGTCAGGGCTCGAAGCTACCATAGTTGATCAAAATGCTCATACCCAAACTATAATCAGAAAAATATCTCAGACCGACAGCCGCTACATTGTCTTTTCAGAGTTAGATCACTCAGAACATGACGAGCATTTTTCTTGTTCCACTCCAGAACCCACTCGAGTCACAACAGAGCCGGGCTCAAAGTCACATGGTGGAGTCAATTTGGCTGGTCAAATGTCGCTCATGACTCAGTTCTCTGATGAGAGTGCTCTGACAACCTACAGATTGGCCGTTGCCACAAACGGTCAGTACTCTGTGTATAACGGTGGTTCGAAGCAATCTGCTCTGTCAGCTATCAACGCACTTTTAACGGGGCTTAACTTTATTTTCGAGATTGATATTGGAATAAGGCTCGAGCTTGTTGGTAACAACGACGAGGTTATTTATCTTGATTCGGCTACTGATCCATTTGACGATACGATTGATAGCAGCACTAATGTCGTCCTCCAATCTACACTCGACTCGGTTATCGGATCAGCTAACTATGATATTGGTCACCTATTTAGTGGCATCGGCGGCGGAGGGAATGCTGGGGCTATAGGCGCTGTTTGCAACCAATTTGTTAAGGGGAGTGCCTGGTCGGCTTCAACTAGACCAAGGGGTAACTCATTCGTAAATTTGATTGCTCATGAGATGGGACATCAGCTTGGAGCCAATCATACTTTTTCATTTAGTAGTGAGGGCACAGGAGTCAATGTAGAGCCTGCCAGTGGAAGCACAATTATGAGCTATGCGGGGACAGGCTCGGATGACATGGCTTACTATGCCGATAATTATTATCATAAGGTAAGCATTGCTCAGAGTTTGGCTTACCTTAGATCTCAATCATGTGAGGTGTCCACACCTATAGAAAATAGTGTCCCTGTCGTAGCCGCACTTGCTGATTACACGATTCCAGTCGGTACTCCATTTGTTCTGACTGGATCAGCGAGTGACGTGGATGCCTCTGATACGTTGACTTATACGTGGGAGCAAACAGATGATGGGGTAGTGCCATCCAATGTATTTGGTCCAAACAATATTCAGGGTGCCAGTTTTAGATCCCTGCCGCCAAGTAGCGGCGGCTCCACACGATATATGCCACTCCTCTCCAGTGTCGTCGCTGGTAATCTCACACTGGATAACCCCACAATCGGCTCATCCTGGGAGACCCTGTCACTCGAACCTCGGGAGTACAATTTTTCCCTTACTGTGCGTGACAACTCGGATGGCGGTGGAGGTGTGGCCTATGATGATATGCTGGTTACGGTAGTGGATAATGACGGCGACCCCTTGAAGGTAGGTTCTTTTGAGGTGACTTCCCAGGGGTTAGGTAATCTCTACTTCGCTGATTCACCACGAATGGTAACTTGGAATGTTGCGGGTACCAATGAAGCGCCGATATCAGTAGCAACTGTTAATATTACAATGTCGACTGACGGTGGACTTACCTACCCATACCAACTCGCTGACAATGTTCCGAATGATGGTAGCCATGAGGTTCTCATGCCTGATGTGGCGACGAGCACTGCGCGGATTAAGGTTGCGGCGGTGGGCAACATTTTTTATGCAATTAATAGTCAAGACTTCAGCCTAACGCGCGATGGTTTTTTACTTACGGTTGATCAGTTAGATTATGGTGTCTGTCAAAATAATAGCGTCGATGCTCCCATTATCTTCGAATCGGCACCCAGTTTTACCGATACCTCAGTTTTCTCAGCGGAGAACGTCCCCAGTGGCTTAGAGGTCAACTTTAATCCTGCAAGCGCGTCAGAGAATTTCACACCCGTAGATGTTACTTTTTCAGCGGATGCGGACTTACCTGCCGGAATTTATTCCGTTGATATCGTTGCTACGTCTCCTCAGGATGTACAAAGACTTACCTACAATATTCAGAACTACTCCCCAGAATTTGAGGACCTGTACCTTTCAGCGCCAGTCGATGGAGTTCTTCTTGAGCGCTTGAACGTGACTCTTCAGTGGGAAGAGCAAGTAAATGCGGATAGTTACGTTCTCGAAATTGCAAGTGATGCAGAGTTCGAGAATGTTTTATTGACAAAAACAGTGCTAGGCGGCTCGACGATTGTCAGAAACCTTATAGGGAATACTGTCCACTACTGGCGAGTGACGCCAAATAATTTTTGTGGTAGCGGTACCCCTGGCCCTGCATTTAGTTTTACAACGCCTAATCACAAGGCAGCCACAGACCTTCCGTTACCCATTTCAGAGACGGGTGCCAATACGGTGACCTCAGTGCTAACCGTTAGCGAAAATTTACGGATCACTGATGTGAACGTGTACTTGGAAGTTTCTCACACCTATGTTCAAGATCTCACCGTCACGCTTACCTCCCCTGCAGGTGTGTCAGTGGATCTTCTCATCAATCCCTGTGGCGCTAGCGATGATATTGATGTCGTGTTTGATGATGAGGGCGCCGAGCTTGCTTGCTCGGATAATGCCCCAAGTGTATCGGGGACCATTAGGCCCCAGTCGGGTAATTTGTCTATTTTTAACGAGCAATCCAGCAAGGGTGATTGGACGCTTACATTACTTGATGGATACGATATAGATGGTGGCAGTATTGATTATCTTGCAATTGAAATTGAAACAGATGGAGAGTGGACTAATACGCCACCGATTGCATTGTCTCAGGTGGTGGAGACATCAACGCAAGAGATCGAGCTAACTCTCGAAGCCCTTGACCCAGAAAGACTGCCACTCACCTTCAGTTTGGTTGATCCGCCAGTAAACGGTATGTTAGTGGGGCCAGAGTTTTCAGCGAGTATTATTAGCTCGAAGGTTACCTCAGGCAGCTCTCGCGATGTTGTGCTTTCCTCAGATGGTAATACCGCCTTTATTGCTGATGGGACTGCAGGGATAAGAATTTTTGACTTAACTGATCGTGCTAATCCGACAGAGGTTAGTACTCTCGACACCACGGCCGGTGTCGCCCGAGGAGTCGCACTTTCAGGAGACGAGAATACGCTCTATCTGGCGAATAACTTAGCTGGATTGCAGTTGATTGATGTAAGTAATACAGCTTTCCCAGTCCTGTTGGGAAGATACAACACCACCGGGGGCTCTCTGGATGTAGTGTTGTCAGCCACTGGAGATACGGCTTTTGTTGCTGATGCTGCGGGTGGAGTAACTATAGTAGATGTGAGTAACTCCGAGAATCCCAATGTTGTGTCCACCACAAGTGGATCTACAAATGCGCTGGACGTGGCAGTATCCTCTGACTCTAGCTATCTATATGTGGCAGATGGAACTGCCGGTTTACTGGTCTATGATCTTCAAGATATAGCTGAACCTTCTCTTGAATCGACTACTGCGACTGATGGGACTGCATCGGGAATAGTTCTATCTAGCGATAATAGTAAGGCTTATCTTGCTGATGATAGTTCAGGTATTATGGTGTTCGACTTAACTAATCCAGCCTCTCCAGTTGTTGATGCGACTTATTCAACCAATAGCAGCAGCTTAAAGTTAGATATTTCTGCTGATGATAGTAAATTATATGTCGCGGCAACGAATCAGTTGATTATTCTTGATGTACTAGATTCATCTGAGATTAGCACTCTTGAGAGCCTAACCCTTTCTGGGACGGTTTTTGCTGTAGCGGCAGATTCTCAAGATCGGACTGCGGTTGCAGCAACGGGCGACAGTGGAGTGCAGTTCCTCGCCTTAGAAAGAGTCCCCTATGGCGCTGGGGATGTTATATCGCCCCAGGTCACTCTGACTAACGAAAATGGATTCACCGACTTGGATACCTTTTCCTTTAAGGTCTCTGACGGCCAATTAGAGAGTAATGTCGCGACCGTTGAGGTGAATTTTTCGACTCAACTAAAAAGCGATGGCGTTTATACCTACAGGCAAGAAAATAATCAGACATTCTCCATTATTGGTTGTACTTTGGATTGCCCACAGATTTTGGATATCCCGAACACCATAGACGGGGTGGCGGTTACGAAAATTGCAAATTCAGCGTTTGCTGATCAGCAGTCAACATTTCTAACTATTCCGGACTCCGTTATTGAGATAGGCGACTTTGCGTTTGTGAGGAGCAACATTGAGAAGGCGACTATAGGCTCCAAGGTGGAGGCTATTGGAGCGAGCAGTTTTGCATATAACCAGCTCAAGTATCTCAGCTTCTTGGGGGACAAACCAATCGTGCAGGACGATTCGTTCCTAACCAATCGGGCGCTCGACTTTATTAGCTACTGCCCAGACAAAATAGGTTGGCCCTCCTCTATATCGACTGGGCCAAATTCAGTGATACCAGTTCCCGGATGTGATGCGGTTAATAAGGACAGTGGAGTGCTATCGGAGGTTCGGTCAGCGGTTCTCTCTGGTGATGCAAGCAGCATTACGGCCGAGGATTTAAATCTTGTGATTGGGCTTGAGAATGTTGATTCAGCTAACATTCAGTTATATCTTGGGATGATCGAACTTCGACTTGCTTTGACCTTTGATGCGGTAAGATTGGCAGATCTCCAGCAGGTCATTGATGAAGCTAATATTACAAAAGCAAGTTGCAGTCACTCCGTTTATATCGTCGATGTCAGCGCCGGTATCTATCCAAGTGAGAATTCCTGGTCTCTTCAAACTCAGGCGGGGGAGGAGCTATACTCAGGCGGTTCCCTTTACTCTCAATTGATGTGTCTAGCAGATGATCGGTACCGCCTTGAGATGTTTGACTCTAATCTTGAGGGCTCCGGCAACGGCTGGGATTTCGCTGACTTTATCATATCAAATGAGAGTGGCGATCTACTATTTAGTCATAGCTTAAGAGCTGGCACGTCTGGTCTTGCTGCTGTCAATGTAGGAAATTATCCCAATCAGGCGCCGATAATTGATGATGGTTTTGACACGGCAATAGAGCAAGGGCAGGTGGTTACCGCGGAGTTGGCCGCCAGTGACGCAGATGATGATCCTATAGAGTTTAGAGTGACTTCAGCTCCAGTATACGGAGAACTGCGAGCATATTTAGCGGGATCAGGTGTTATTGGAGAAATGTTTTTTGATGAAGATGATGAAACTGTCGATGTCGCTGTAACAAGTGATGGTAGGTATGCCGTTCTGGCTATTTATGGTTCGGGTCTAAGGATCATCGATGTTAGCAACCCATTGAAGCCATCACTGGCGGGTTCTTTTGTTTTTCCGAGTCGCTCGTATGGTGTTGCGCTGTCAAACGATGACAAATATGCTTATCTGGGCTCAGTCGCTGGCTATGGTACTGTGATTTTTGATATTAGTAATCCTTCCCGTCCGACTGTTGTGAGCCAGTTGTACTCAGACGGTTTTCCTCTTGGTTATGTCACTTCTAGAGATAATCAGACGTTGTATATTGCGGACTATTCCAATTTTACTATTGGTGATCTGAGTGACCCCGCCAATCCTGTTGTGACAGCCACAGTGGCGCTGGATGACAACGCGTGGGATATCGCCCTGTCAAGCGATGAGAGTAAAGTATTTCTCGCCAGTGGTGGACTTATGATAATTTTCGACGTGTCAGACCCAACTATCCCTGTTCTGTTGAGTAGTGTAGAGACTGGAGATGTCGCTCGAGGATTAGAGCTATCTGGTGATAACACAAGTGTCTATTTGGCAAATGGTAGTTCTGGTGTACAAATGATTGATGTTAGTGACGCGACTGAACCAGTAATTGGAGAATCTATCCCCTCGGATGACTTTGTGTCTGATTTAGAGTTATCACCTGACGGCCGGACCCTGACTACGGTGGGTCGGAGAGGAAATTTGAAAATGATAGACGTCTCTGATCCTACTAATCCAGGTGAAATTCGCAATACATTGCCTGGCAGAGATTCATGGCGTTTAACTCTTTCTAATGATGGTGCCACAGCCTATGTTGCGGATGGATTAACTGGCTTTAAACTCTTAGATGTTGGCTATTCCGCCAGATCTTTAGGCACTTACATTGAATCAGACGTTACTTATGTCCATACAGCGAATTCCTCGATTAATGACTTTTTTACAGTGAAAGCCAATGATGGTCTCGATGATAGCGATGCTGCCATCTTCAGGATGAATTTTATGGCTGATACTGATGGTGATGGCGTTGGAGATGAGGATGATAACTGCCCTAATACGGCCAATGCGGATCAGCTTGATACCGACGGTGACTCTCAGGGGGACGTCTGCGATGAGGACGATGATAATGATGGGGTACCCGATAGCTCTGATGCATTTCCTTTAGACAGCGAGGAGTCGGTTGATACCGATGGAGACGGCACAGGTAATAATGCTGATTCGGATGACGACGGCGATACCGTTGAGGATACATCAGATAACTGCCCATTAATTGCTAACACAAACCAATTAGATACCGACGGAGATCTAACTGGAAATGTTTGTGATGGAGATGATGACAATGATGGTGTGGTTGATGACAGTGATGCCTTCCCACTGGATAACTCAGAAACCGTCGATAGTGACGGCGATGGCGTTGGAGATAACTCAGATTGGGCGCCCAATGATAGCTCCGAGTCAGCTGACTCAGATGGAGATGGTGTGGGTGATAATGCCGATGCGTTCCCAAGTGATGCAACGGAGACTCTTGATACGGATGGCGATGGAGTGGGTGATAATACTGACCCAGATATTGATGGCGACGGAGTACTTAACGAGGATGATCCCTTCCCTAACCAAGGGCAATACAGTGTTGATACTGACAGTGATGGTATGCCGGATGCGTGGGAACTTAGATTTGATCTTGATCCAAACGATCCCTTGGATGCCGCGCTTGATCAAGATGGTGATGGCATCACCAATCTTGAAGAATTCTTGGCGGGTACACCACCCTCCGGCTCGATCGATATCGATGGAAATAGTCGATATGATGCCCTTACGGACGGGCTTCTTTTACTAAGGGGCATGTTCGGCTTGACTGACTCAGCGCTAGTCTCTGGAGCAGTTGCATCCGATGCGGTTTATTCATCCTCTTCAGAGATTGAATCAAGAATCAGCCTGCTGGGAGATTTAGCGGATGTAGACGGCAATGGAGAAGTTGATGCGTTGACAGATGGTCTACTAACCCTGCGATATCTGTTTGGCTTGCAAGGTTCAGCTCTGGTTAGCGGTGTTGTCGCTCCAAATGCTACCCGTACTTCCGCCGCTGAAATCGAGACGCATCTGGAGAATTTGACCCCAGCTCTTTAAGTTAAGTGATTATCGTCTCTTAAAAAGGCCGCTCAGTGCGGCCTTTTTTTCTGCTTCATTGTGCCAGCTGCCAGCTATTGGTGGAGGTAATCAGAAGAGTATGCTTCCGAGTCATAATACAGCTATTTAACTATGAATAAATAATGATCCATTATCGCATAGATTACATTAAGGAGCTTGCGGAATAACCACATGTTGGGTAGGGTTAATCAAATCTACTAAATAATAAGAAAAGGGTTCTTCCCTAATAAGTAGTTTAGGCGAGAGAAACCCAAAGTGCTTTGGGGTATTTAATGCCAACTAAATGGTATGAAAGATTTCTATTCTGCAGGCAATGCAACTACTTTTTAAGAGTTTTTGCTAAAACATCTATTACACTAAAATTTAAATTTCTTTCCTCGAATGCCTATCCATTAGCATCTGGAGGGTTATTTGACTAATATTTATGCCACCGATATATGGCCATTAGCCGTCTATTTCTTCATGGTTATTCTGCTGGTTATCACCATGTTATTCCTGTCTTGGTTGTTGGGACAACGGCGTCGTGAGGCTGCAACAAATGATCCGTTTGAGTCAGGCATTGTCTCAGTGGGTGGATCTCAGATTCGCATCTCTGTTGAGTTTTATTTGGTCGCTATTTTCTTTGTTATTTTTGATCTTGAGACGGTATTCATTTTTGCTTGGGCGATTGCTTTCTTTGAGCTTGGTTGGCAAGGCTATTTAGCGATGGTTCTGTTTATCGCAATACTCGGATTGGTACTGATTTACGAGTGGAGATCAGGCGCTCTTGACTGGGGTAATAAAACACGCGTTGGCCTAAAGGAAGCGCAAAAAGAAGGGGAAGCGTAATGGACTGGAGTTTGACACGGCCAGATCAGGGAAATGTTGTCGATGAAAGCGATGACTTCATTGAAGAGCAAGTTAAGCGAAATGTAGCTTTTGCTAAACTCGAGGATTTGATTGCTTGGGGGAGAGCACATTCGTTATGGCCGTTTA
>MDTC01030488.1_pt1 | contig 10092 bp, 5 predicted proteins | sample 811181 | NCBI WGS metagenome assembly MDTC01 (sample SAMN05326644, study PRJNA326480) | marine metagenome | isolation source: seawater | place: Pacific Ocean: North | collected 2011
GCAATGGTTCTATCACGCCGTCGCCGACGTCATCCGAGCCAATTCTCTTTTGCGGGCCGTCAAGGCCATCAACTCAAAGAAGATCGGACTGACCGGAATCTCGTGGGGCGGGACAGTGGTTAGCACTGTCGCAGGGCTCGACCCACGCTTTGCCTTCGTCGTTCCGGTCTACGGGAGTGGCTATATCCATAAGAGTGACAACCCTGGTCTATCTCAATGGTTTCCCCCAAAGAACATGACGGAGGAACAGTATCGTGACTATCAGGGCAAGTGGGACCCCTCGGCCCACTTGCCTTATGCTCGGATGCCGATGTTATTTGTGACCTCTATTGCCGATCCCGTGTTTCAAATTGATATCTTTGCAAGATCTGCAAAATCCACCAAAGGCCCAAGTTCTCTCTGCATCCGACCATGGATGATTCACGCCCACGGGAATGGGTGGAATGATCCTGTCGAAATAGGTCAGTTCGCCGACAGCATCGTGAAATACGGGCCCTCTCTCCCTGAACTGGGCCCACCGAATCTCGATCCATCAAGCCGCGTTGCCCGGACCCCGTTTCAGGGTAAGGACAAAATCTCGGAAGCCTGGATTTACTTCACCACCGCCGGGGGTGCATGGAAAAATCGTAAGTGGAACTTCATCCAATGCACTATCGGAGACAAGGAGCTGATTGCCCAGAAGGGACTCCCCGGTAATACCACCGCCTTTCTCGTCTACGTCTTTCGCGATGTTGGTGGATTTCGAAGTAATCACGCAGCTTCCGACCTTATCATCATGGGAAAATAAGGGCGCGAATTCCCCACGCGGCCCCTCGGCAGATGGGAGATTGCGAGCTCCTTCAGGGCAGGGACTTCCTCCATCCGGCCTTGAGAATAGCGCCGTGCCGGTTAAGAATATCATTGTATCCCTCCTGCCCCGCGAGATTACTCATCTCACCCGGATCTGATTCATGGTCGTAAAGCTCCCGGGCTTTCACTTCCCCACTCTTCCAGTCCCGCCATTCCACGTAGCGGTGACGACGCGTCCGAACCGAATAACCCATGATGTCCCCATGGGCGCGGTGACGATTGCCCTGATAAGCGCGGGGGTACTGGCTGAAAGCCGCTTTTTTCCATGAACGAAGTGGGTCATCCAGAAGACCCCGGAAGCTTGTTCCCTCAAGACCTTCAGGAACAACAAAACCACAGGCTTCGACCAGAGTGGGGTAAAGATCCACAAGTTCCACGAGAGCGCTGCTATCGACGCCCTTCTCCTTCTGTCCAGGCGCTGAAAGAATCAGAGGAACCCGGACCGATAATTCATAATTGTTCGCCTTGGCCCAGAGACCCTGTTCTCCGAGATGGAACCCATGATCTCCCCAAAGGCAGATCACGGTTTCTTTGCCCAAATCAAGTTTCTCCAACTGATCAAGGAGACGCCCCACAAGAGAATCCACATAACTCACACAAGCATAGTAACCGTGACGTAACTCTGCCGCTTTCTCCGTGGAGATCTGACCGTCACTGGGAATATCGGTATATCCTTCCAGCTCTTTCCAACTCCTCACCGCAACCTCCGGCGCTCCCTTGGGATATCCCCTCGAAGCAGGAGGTGGAATGTCCTCGCGACCGTAGAGATCCCAATATTTCTGTGGAGCACAAAACGGCAGGTGTGGCTTGCGAAAGCCAACCGCCAGAAAAAACGGCTGAGCTCTGGTTTTTAAAGTGCTCAAGGCATTTAAGGCTGCGTCACAAACCACTCCATCGATATAGGCCCCATCCGGAACATCCGCCGCTTCCGAGGATGCCCGCTTCAGTCCTCTACCTGCGAGATTCGCTGGAGTAGCATAGCGCAAATTCGCCGTTCTGACAGTATCATGAAGCGGAGGCTCTGACCAGGAGACTTCATCCTTTGAGGGAGCTCCACCACCATGGAATATCTTTCCAATGGAGCGACAGTGATACCCTTTCTTCCTGAAGAATTGCGGCAAAGTAATCGCCTTTGGAAGGGCCCTGCGAAAGTGAGTATTCAGGTCCCATACGCGAATCGTATCGGGCCGGCGCCCGGTCATGAGGGAAAGACGTGAGGGACTACACACTGCCTGCTGGCAATAGGCCTTCCGGAAGACAGTAGCGCCGCTCGCAAGACGGTCGATATTTGGTGTGCGCGCTACCTTATCTCCGTAACACCCAAGCATGGGGCGCAGATCGTCAACCGCGATAAACAACACATTGGGAGAGCTCTCCGCGCCAAGAGAGAGCGACAGTGCGCAGGCAGCAAACCCGAATCCAATGAGAAGATTTCTCATGCCCTCACCGACTTTCATCAAAAAAGTATTCTCGATAGTTAAGTTTCAGGTCGGCCTTGCGGGGAGTGCCGTCCTTCATGCAAGCCTCGATCTCGGCCTTCAACTGAAGAGCCTTCTTCCGATCGAGAAGGGGGTCCTTCGTCGATATACGCCATTGCAGCAAACGCTTCTTTAATCGCCGGGCAGCCTCGGCGTGATCCGGATCCTCTTCGAGATTCTCGAATTCGTAAGGATCGTTTTCCAGATCATAAAGTTCAAACTCAGGAGGATGACGCATTCGCTGATAAGCACCCCGAACTGGCTCTCCTGCCACCGAAATCGCCTTCTCAACTCCTTTGAAAAATCGTTGGAGCGTGAATTCGTAACCCGGGTTAATTTCTCCTGCCATGAGGTTATGAATCAATTTGAATCGGTCATCACGCACACTCCGCTGCGGGTAGTAATTATGTGCGGAGTGAAGGTGGAACTCGGCAAAGAGATGCCTGCGCCACGCCGCATTTTCTCCATTCAACAAGGAAACCAAAGAGCGACCGGGAAGCTCACCAGGTGGCGAAACGCCCGCCATCTCAAGAAGGGTGGGCATCAGGTCGATGGTGGAGACCAACTCGGAACACCTTTCACCCTCCTTCCAGTGTTTTCCACCAGACATAATCAGCGGGATACGTAAGCCTCCCTCGAAGCAGGTCCGCTTGCCACGTAGCATGTCCGCTCCGTGGTCCCCGAGATAAACAATCAGAGTATTCTCAAATTTTCCGGACTTACGCAAAACTTCCAGAAGCTCACCAATCTGGGAGTCCAACCGACTCATGCAGTTATAGTAGTCGGCAGTCTGCTGACGCAGATCCGGAGTATCCAGTCCAAAGTAGGAGAGCGGCTTCACCTCAGCTCCTGTGAGAGGCTTCCTGGGAACTCCCCCTACAGACTTGAGGAAAGGACGGTGAGCATCAGGATAGTTCACGCTTAGGAAAAAGGGCAGCTCGGACTGCTTGATGAACCTTTCCGCTTCGCGCGCATAGTTCTGGAGTTTGTTCCGGCTGAAGTTCGATGACTCCATCCGCTTGAAATCGAAAGGGAAAGTCGATGCAGGATTGACGTGAAGCTTCCCGATGATGGCGGTGCGATAACCCGCTTCCTTTAGACTCCGGACGACGTTGGGGGTAGTCTCCCGGTAGAGACCGAACTTCCATGTAGCCAGCCCGATTTGTCCATTCTGGTGAGGATACAATCCGGTCAGGAGAGCCGCTCGTGACTGACTGCACCCTGCTTGCGGAACGTAGGCCTTTTCAAACAAGACCCCCTTTGCCGCGAGCTTATCCAAAACTGGCGTTTGTACGAAAGGCTCTCCGTAACACCCCAGCTCAGGGCCATTATCTTCTGACACAATCAAAAGGATATTCGGTCGCCCCGGCAGGAGCGACACCTGCGCAAGGAAGAGAACGACGACAAGGAGCCCTCGCAGCACACGCCGGGAAGCTACCGATTTATCAGCTATAGTTGATCTCACGGAACCAATCGGGATCTAAGAGTGGTTCGGGAGTGAATCCCAGCTCAATGTCCAGAGTCGTGACCCGCACAGGCAAAGACCTCCTGCCAGATCGTCAATCAGACTACCTGCGCTACGGCCCCGGAGACGGATTGATATTGATTCACATCTGGCGGCCATTAGTTTTATTCAGAAACTTTTACGCCCGATGAAAAAAGTCTTTCCCCTACTCCTGATCCTCTCCCTGGCTCTCAACGCATGGCAATTGACCAAGCATTCGAGCGCAACCGGAGAAGCATCAGACGATCAGAAATCATCAAGATCTGAGAATTCGTTCGAACAGGCATCCCTCTCTGACCGAAGAGCTTCCATCAAGAAGATCACCACGAAAAGCCTGGGACTGGCTTCCTACAGCTCTTTCGATGAGGTTCTCGCTATTGGGGATCCCCTCCAGCGCTATGAGGCCCTCCTCGCATTCATCAAAAACCTCGACCCGGATGAAATCGAAGGCTATCTGGGAACTCTTCGATCCGGCAAAGGAAAGATGGACGGCGAAACGAGTTTGCTCCGGCGCCTTCTCTTCGCCAGGTGGACGCAGGAAGATCCGGATGCCGCGTTAGCGAGCCTTTCCTCTACAGGCGGAAAACAGACCTATGCAGACGCAGGGACGGTCCTCAGCACTCTCGCCGCCATAGATCCTGCGCGTGCTGCCGCTTGGTTAGCTAATCCTGAGAACTCTCTTCTCAGGCAACCTTGGATGGGTGCAATGCTAAGCCGAAGCATCGCTGAGCAATGGGCGCGGCAGGATCCTGATGCTGCGCTGGCATGGGCCTCCACGCTTGAGCCAGAACAACGATCGGGAGCATACGCCGGAATTATTAATAACATCATGGAAAGTGACCCACAGCGAGCAGCAGATCTCGCCATGAGCCTTGATGGTTACGATCGACCGAAATTACTTGGGCAGATCGCAGAATCCTGGGCAGCGCAGGATCCCATAGAAGCGGTGGCGTGGGCCAATTTGCTCAGCGCCGGAGATCGCGAGGAATCCCTGCAGGAAGCTCTTGGGAGCTGGGCTGCTTCGGACCCTTCCAAGGCCGCGGCATATGTTGACCAGATGCCTGAGCAGGAGCGATCCGGTGTTGTGGGCGAGGTCGCAAGGAACTGGGCCCAGCAGGAACCCGCCGAAGCTGCAGAGTGGCTTGGCAATCAGCCCGAGAGCGAAAGTAAGGCTGGCGCGATGGGTCAAGTCATGTGGAATTGGACTACTTCCGACCCGGAGGCCGCCGCTAACTGGCTGGGAGAGCAGCCGGCGGGACCCAGTTATGACAATGGAGTCACCGGACTTGCTAAGGCCGCAACCCATGCCTATGACGATCCTTCCACCGCGGTAACCTGGGCTTCCACGATCGAAAATCAGGACCTCCGGGATCGCATGACCAGTCACACTCTAGGGGCCTGGCGCAGGCAGGACGAACAGGCCGCTCAGTCATGGGCCGCCGAAAACCAAATAGAACTCCCTGCAGCGCAGCCGCGCGGCAAGTAGGAGACCCCTGTATCCGTTACCGGGTGGCGGCAAGATCTGTAAGGGTAAAGCCCTTAAAGTTGACCCATCCTGCATGACCTTCTGCTCCGTAGGTTTGTAGACCGATAACTCCCGCGGACACATGCTCAGGCTGAGGATCGGGGTCCGTGTAATCAACGATCGCCTTGCTATTTAGCCAGACCTGGATGCGAGCGCCCACTGCTCGGATTCTCAGGTGATTCCATTTCAGCGGCTTCCTGATTTCGTCCTTTTCGTCACCCTTGTCGAGCCACTCCTTATAGTGGAGTCCAACATATTCCTCGGCGGCACCACGACCAATGTTCACCTGGTAGCCCCGCTGTCGCCCCTCCCCCGGACCATGACGGAGGTATACCCCACTGTTATATTTTCCGTGCTCGTCAATTTTGAATTCCAGCTCCAGTTCAAAGTCCTTGAATGATCTCTTGGTCATTAGAATCCCACTCTTCCTCGGGTCGCCTTCCTGCCCTCCCACAATAACACCATCCTCTACCCGCCATTGGGCCGACCCCACCGAATGCCATCCGTCCAGCGATTTGCCATCGAAGAGGGCAATCTTCTCGGCTTCAACCGAGAAGGAGGCCAGGGAGAACAAGGCAGATATAAGAATGAGAATCCTCATGCCCCACTGTCCCAAACCTGGCCCGGCGAGCGAGAATTAATTACGCGTCCGGCCCTTAAAGGGGATTGCCACCGTTCCTCTACCATTACTCCCTCCACCATTCGCCAAAAGCATGAAGTCTATCTGGCGAATCAGGAATCAGCCGAGTCAGGCACAAGGACCGCAGACCAATCTTTGCACCCTGACACACCTTCACTCCACCAAGCCCATGGGCACAATCTCGATCCCGCTCAATTGGGTAGCGCCCTTCTTCGCCTCCAAAGTTATCTGGAGGCTACCCTCACTTGCGATATCGTCGAAGACCATGGCAACAGCTGTCAGCCTGCTATCTAAACTGAAATCCGTGCTGACCGTCCGCCCATCCAGCTGAATATCGAAGCAGCGCTCGTCTTCGGTAGGGTTGGCAAAGAAGAGGCCTACGCGGTAATTTCCGGGCCTCAATCCCCGAAGCTCGATCGACTCCATCCCTTCAACTCCGGACGCGGCGACCCATGGCAACCGGGCACCATCCTTCATCCATACGGAGTGATGATAGTAGCTTCTGGGCTTTGCAGGAACCGTAACGAGATCGAGTTCCGGGGAAGGCCCTCCCTTGCTGGGGAAGTCGAGCCAAAGCGTGCCGCTCTTGGCCATACGATCCGCCGGCGCCCCGAAATTGATTCCTATTCTATTTATCTTGCCCGCCAGTTTTTCTTTCTCGATCGGCCCCCAGGTCGTCCATTGCTCATGGCTTTCTGGTAAGCTATACATCGCAAGCCCGGTCGGAAGCGGATAACTGCAGGTGCAGCCTTTATAGAAGTAGGGAAGACTCAGCACTCCGTTGGCCGGAACAATACTGTTGGTGCAACCCGAACGGGGTCCGCTGATATTGATCGTCCCACTATCAATCCGCTTGTCGTAGAAGGAGGCTGTGCCCGAACGCATGGTGTAGATATGGCCGTAGTCAAACCCGCCATCGCACCCGTAACTTTTTGGAAACGTGCGCGCTTCAGTCTCTCCCGTAAGCGGATTCTGACGGTGCCCAGCGACCGGGGGGCCGGGCTTCCAGGCATTCTTCTGGTGGGACGGGCGATACTGACTCGGCTGCACCGTCTTGAGGTCAACCCTGGCTGCGGCCTGCACTTTCAGGAGCGCTGATTCCTCCGCACTCAAAACACGACCGGTATAAACGTCCGAAAAGTTTGGGGGCAGAAGGCGGTAGTCAACCTTCATCGTGCGGGTGGAAGCATCAAGCCAGTCCTTGGTAGTCGTGATCATCACCCCATCGATAATCTTGGGCTGCGGGGAGCGCTTGAAGTGGCCCAGGGTATCATCGAACCATAGCACTCCAAGCGGGGCCTTAACTAGCTCATCGAGGCTGGGCTTGAAGTCGCCATGATAGTTTGTCGTGCCGGGAAGAGCGCCCGCTCGTAACCTGATTTCGAGTTCCCCTCCACGCTGGACGATGAGTTTTCCTCCGTAGGGACGGACCGATTCATAGATGCGCTCCCGCTGGTCGCTTGGCATCTCCTCATGGAGCAGGATAAAATCAGCAAAGTAAGGCGGCATCTCAAATCCGGCCGGGTCATCTTGCCACACCGCAACCCGCGATCCGTAAATTCCCGCCTGTGAGAGGACCTCCCGGAGGGCTCTTACTCGGCGCCTTTCCTCCTCCACAACCAATAGCCTGAGCGAAGTTTCGGAAGCGAGATGCACCAGCGTGTCGGCATCAACTGAGCCAAGGACCACTCCATAGCCATGCCGCGGAATCTCACCCAGAAGCTGGCTCGATAATTCGGTAGCCATGGCCGCCGGCGGCGTAGCATCTGCATGGCGGCGTTTCGCGCCCAGGACCTCGCTCCCAAACGCGTAGAGCCCTCCCGCAGCAGTGGTGACGAACAATTTGCCGTCCGCCACGACCATGGCGTGAACCTTTCCAGGAACCTTTTCATAGCCCTTCGCAAAACGAATTTCCTGCTCGCCCGCCCTGATAGTGCTCCGGACCTCCGGCTTACCCTCATATCGCAAGCGATCCTCGTGACGAACATAGTTAATCCCCATGTCGGCCAGCAAACTCTTGCGCTTTCCTTCCTTCTCCTCGCTCTTTCCTGCCAGAGAGGCATACCAGCCCCCCGGCACCCGCCCGCCGAGAGGAAGTTTGAAATCCTTGAGCTTGCCCGTCTTCAGATCGAAACGACCCGGATAGGCATTGCTGCTGGGCACGACGAGTTCATCACCATCGATGAGCAAATACCCCTGTGGTGCGATGCCCCCAATTGCTACCGCATTGTGTGGCTGACCGCCGTAGAGATGCCCGGTGCTATCGTTAACCCAAACCTGCTCTCCTGTTGCCGCTTCCAGGCAAAAAATGAAGACGCCTTCAAAGGGCCAGACTCCGGCCGCGAAATAGACGCGATTCTCCTGCACTACAGGACCTCCTCGAATTGGCCATACAGAGGTGAGTCGCTTGTTCCCAATCAGTTTGCGAGCTGATGGCACTGGCCTGACCTTCCATACCTCTTTGCCCGTAGCTGCCTCCACGCAGTAGAAACATCCATCATCCGACCCGAAAAAAATTTTATCCTTCCACGCCACCGGAGCAAGCCGTACCGGTCCGTCCGCGAAGGCCTCCCAAAGCAACGCTCCTGAGCTGGTATCGAAGGCCGTCACCTTGTCCTCCCGGTTAGAGGCCACGAAGAGACGGCTTCCTTTAACGATGGGCTCGTAACCCCCATCGAACTGCAACCGAACATCATTGAAGGCCGGCAGCGGCCTAGGGAGATCACGGCTCCAGAGAAGACTCAGGTTGTCCGGCAACACCTGCGGACTTTCCGCAGTCCGTTCGACATCATAGCGCCACGTGGGCCAGTCTTCCGCGTGGGCTGACAGCCCCAGTGCAAAGAAGATTGGGAGTAGGATTCTCATCATCATAAAAGGTTTAGACGAAGGGCGGTTTCCTCGACAGCCAAAGCACAACGCACAGTGCAGGAAGACACAAGGGAGAATGGCTCCAGGATCTATATGCTTAAACCTCCACCCACAAAAGAGATCGCCAATCCGTGCCCTGATTTGAGAGTCTCTCCCGGCCCGCTAATGAAACGCCTCCTGCTCAACCTCATTTTTTTCCTTTTCTGCTTCACCCTGTCTTCCCAAGCCCGGCAACCCAACGTCCTCTTCCTCGCCGTTGATGACATGAATGACTGGCTTGGGTGCATGGACACCACACCGAGTGCGATCACTCCCAATCTAGACAACCTGGCGAAGCGGGGCGTGCTTTTTACCAACGCTCACACCGCCGGGGTCTACTGCGCCCCCTCCCGCGCAGCCATATTCTCCGGCCAGTTTGCATCGACAACGGGGTGTTACAGAACCGCAAATTATTTTGTACACCTTCCGGAAATAGATGCCCTTCAGATGTGCTTTGCCAAGGCCGGCTACACGACCCTCGGTGCAGGAAAACTTTTTCATCACCCCGCCGGTGCAATTGACCAGCGCGGCTGGGATACCTTTTTCCTCAGGAACAAATCCCAGCGCGCCAGTGGATGGCCCCTCGACTCGTGGTCCGACGAAACTCCTATGCCTCGCCCCTTCCCGGCCAGCATCTACAACAGAGGCCAGGAGATTACCGGCGGAATGTTCCTGGAATGGGCTGCCATCCCAAACGAAAAAGAGGAAGAAATGGCTGACACCATCCGGATCGAATGGGCTGTCGACCAAATCGAGAAAGAGCATAAGGAACCCTTCTTCCTCGGCGTTGGCATCTACGCTCCCCACTATCCTAACTACTGCCCCCAGAAGTACTACGATCTTTACGATCCAGAGAGCATCGAGCTCCCTCCCCTCAAAGAGGATGACCTTGCCGACCTCCCGGAAAAAATACGACAGATCAAGACTGCGCGCTCAAGAATTATCGAGAAACTGAATAGGTTGGAAGCCTTTGATGATGCCATTCACGGATACCTGGCCTGCATCAGCTATGCGGACGCGATGATGGGCCGCGTCCTCGACGCTCTTGAGACAAGCCCTCACGCTGACAACACCATTATCATACTCTGGAGCGACCACGGCTATCATCACGGCCAGAAGGGAGACTGGGGAAAACATACCCTCTGGGAGCGCACTTCAAATGTCCCCTTGATCTGGGCCGGACCGGGCA
>MDTC01097310.1_pt1 | contig 10092 bp, 9 predicted proteins | sample 811181 | NCBI WGS metagenome assembly MDTC01 (sample SAMN05326644, study PRJNA326480) | marine metagenome | isolation source: seawater | place: Pacific Ocean: North | collected 2011
AGCCATCGCCAGGGCGCTTGCAATGGACCCGAAGATAATGCTGTTCGACGAGCCCACGTCAGCCCTAGATCCCGAGATGATCAAGGAGGTTCTGGAGGTTATGACTGACTTAGCCAAGAGGGACATCACGATGATCGTGGTCACTCACGAGATGGGCTTCGCCAAGGAGGTCGCGGACCGGTGCATCCTATTCGACGAGGGCCACCTGATAGAGGAGAACACCCCCGAGGAGTTCTTCTCCAATCCCAAGCACGACAGGACCAAGCTGTTCCTGGAGCAGATACTCTAGGCGTCGGACAGCCACTGCGAGACGCCGTCTAGTATCTCGCCCCTGAAAGTTAGAAGCCTCAGGCTAGGGCCGTTGAGGCCCACGGTCAGCTTCGCCCCCCTGGTGAAGTGGGTCTCGTCCCAACCGTCGCTGACCACGTATCCCCTGTGCATGTCACTGATAATCACGGTAGGCTCACTGACCCATTGCCAGTAAGAACCGTCTTCCGACCTGTCCGCGCGAGGGAGGTCCCTTGCCACGTAGAGGTAGTGGTCGTCGATCTCGCTGGCTGGGAACTCGGTCCCCTCGATGTTGGCGATGTGCCTGAACCAGGCCCCCTGTCCGACGAATGTTGAGAAAAGGCAACCGGAAGAGTGCTGCATCGAGTCTATACCTCCCCTCTGTAGCCTGTACTTCGATGGCTGGTACTGGTGGGTGTTGGCGACGAGTAGGTCATTGAGGGCTGGATCGCATCGAATGACGTTCCCGCTCGTGGTCTCAATCTCGGCTTGTAGTCGGGGCAGGACGTTGACTATGGCATTTCCATCCAGTGCCGACCTGACGTCCTCAGAGAAAGTGCTTGGGTCGCTGCCCATGAAGAAACCGTACGACCCCCCATTGCCTTCAACGCGCGGATGGCTGTTGACTCCCATCACAGGGGTATTTTCGTCGACCGAGTGAGCGATGGAAGTCAGAGTCCCATCACCACCCAGAACTATGACCAGGTCCGGTTCCACGAAGTCCGCCCTCCTGACCGTCTCCCGAGCAGTGTAGCCGACGTTCAGACCCCTCTCTCCCACAAGTTCGTCAAGTACCCGCCTGACCTCGTCAAGGGATCTGTCGTGGACTTCCTCGAAGTTCTTCTTGTAGACGACTAGGATGTCTCCGCTCATAGTTGGCCTCCCTGAGCAATCCCTCCACGTGACTCCCATATAGGGGCCACGCAACTCTATTCACGCTCAAATCCATTGAGGAATGCATATTTGGGCACCCATGCAGCCATCGATGTGCTCAGACCCGTCATCCTGTCCCTCTTGTTCTGCATCCCGGCTCTATCAGGTTGCATGGAGGTGGAGAGGCCCTGCCCGGATGGCACATGCTTCCCACTAACGAGCAGCGCATTCAACACCATCCTCGAGGAGACCGGAGATATTGACGCACTGCATCTATCCGAGGAATACGACAGGATAAGCGTCAGAACCATATCAAAGTTCACCGAATCCGGAGTAAGCGGGGAGATGCAGTGGAGGATTGAGAAGGACGATGAGAGGCAACTACGACTAGTGGAAAACCGGGTAGTGGTAGGTGGCATAGGTATCGTAGGATACGAGATATGGGACGGTGGCCCTGACACATACACCAGAACAACAGATCACTGGATGAAGGGCAGGGACATGGACCCGAACTACGAGGACCCCTTCCAGGAGATTGCCAGGCTGGCAACCGAAGACCCAGAAGGGAGGTGGCCCCCATTCAGGATCGACGTCTCCCAGTTCTCGGACCTCAGCTGGACGATAACAGGTGACGCCATGGAGGCTTACCAGATAGCCAGGGCAACCAATGGCTCGGATGAGATATACTTCGAGCTCCAGGGTTTGCCCCCAAGGATCGTTGGCCTCTCTATTTACTCGGGTGGCCTCACTCATGACGATGTGTCATTCTCCATGTCCATCTCAACGGAAGAATGGGGCCATGATCTGAGGAGCATCGACTACTACATGGCCCTGCTCGAAGGAAACTTGTACCTAGAGATGAGCGGACTGGCCGAGTTCCCCAGAGCCCCCGTCCCCTTCATTCCGGTCCCGGGCCAGCAGTCAGTCATCGGCGATACCACCACGGTAACTGGGACCGTCCCCGGTGAGATGTCCCACGAGGTTTCCCTGTCCGAGATTGAGATGCACGTCTTCTCAGGCGGGTCTTCCGTTGCGAGCCTCCTGCTCAACGATTTGCAGGCAAACATTTCCGCCGGCGATGGGACGTGGTGGGAACTCGAATGGAATGACTCCGGAGAGCCGGGCCTCCTATCGCAATTGGACACATTCTCCGTCAGTACGAATTCAGAATCTCCCTTCGACATCCGAATCTACGATCATTGGGCACAGTCATGGACTGATTTCGGCAACTAGACCCACTCGTCGTTTGGGGCAGTCATATCGCTATCTGCGTCACCAGTGTTAACTACACCTCTTGGCTCTACCAACATCACCTTGCACTCAGAATCGGCACAGGGCTTGTGACGAACCCCCTTGGGAACAACGTACATTTCGCCTTCTTCCAGTTCTACCGATCCGTCCTCGAACTCTATCCTCATGCTCCCCTCGATTACGATGAACGCCTCGTCAGTGTCATCATGCTCATGCCAGACGAAATCACCTTCGATCTTAACGAGCTTGAACTGGTAGTCGTTCATCTCCGCAATGACCTTGGGAGACCACAGTTCCGAAAAACTCGAGAGTTTTTTCCTGAGGTTGACTTTGTCCATTTTTCTCGTTCTTCGGAAGCAGCATGTGTATTCAACTGTCTCGCTTACGTAACGTATTCAACTAATTTCTATTCCCACGGCCCAATGTCCAAGATTGCTCAGTTAGTAATCGCGGCAATAGTGGTCCTTCCGTCTCTTTCGATATCCCCTATGGCTTCCGCCCAGGGGCCTCCTGACATTTCTGTCGATTGCCAAGAGCAGAATAACATCAACGTGTCAATGGAAAGCCTTCGAGCTGTAGTGATATACTGCTGGGTAGAGAATCCATCAAGCTTCAACGAGGAAGTCGAATTCCTTTACGAGAGTGAATACTTGGCACTAACGGGATTGTCTAACATGTACATTTCCGCAGGAGCTACTAGGCTGATCGAGGTAGTCGCTAGGGCTTCACAACTCCAAGATGCCGGCGAATTCTCCAACTCAATCACTGCCATAGTAAAGGAAGCTAACGGAGCTCCGACGTGGCCAGTATCGCCAACTGATACTGACGATTTCACAGTAATTATTGACGACTACGTCGAGTGCAACGTATACGACTACCCAGAATCTGTGGGTGTCGGAGTCGATGGTGATATCGAATTCTCAGTGACCGTCACATGTTTCTCCAACGTAGAAGTGAGCCTCGACTATTCATTCTCCCTTCACGACGTCGGTAATGTGGCCACTCTTAATCCGGCGCCGATATATTGGCCGGGAGGTTTCGAAGACCAGAGTCCTGATTGCTCATTGGACCTCGTTCCAGGTCTGGCGCAATTCGAATGCAGTTTCGAAGCGCACACTTCCTCCCCACTGCTTTCCTCAATAGACGCATGCGTTTCCATTTTCGTGTCGGCATACGATCCGCCAGAATTTTGTTCCAACAAGATTTTACTTATCGAGCCCAAACTGATTGGAATCAGTTCCACCGGGGCCTTTGGATACCTTGTCCCGATAATCATAATCATGGCAGCCTGCGTCTCCGCATTTTTCCTACGAAGGCACCTAAGGGGTTAGTGGGTCAGTTGAATGCCTAACTCGGCAATAGGTGTGAAATTATTAGTGCGAACGAATCACAAAGCAACATGGAAACGGGACTTGAGGACAAGGTCGTACTAGTCACGGGAGGAGCCGGAGGTATTGGAAAGACAATTTGCAGGAAGTTCTCAGAAGAGGGAGCAAGGGTGGCGGTACACTTCCACACGTCATCAGAGGAGGCATCCTCACTAGCCACGGAAATTGGGGGGGCGGCATTCTATGCCGATCTAAGAATTCCTTCCGAATCCGACGAAATGATTCATGAGATCGTTTCCCAGATGGGGTCTATAGACGTCTGCGTAGCCAATTCCGGCTCATATCCCCCTGACCCCAGACCAATGTGGGAGATAGAAGAAAAGAGGTGGAACTCAACCATAATGTCCAATCTCGGAGTCACTGCCAACACCTGTCGCTCATTCCTGTCCCACGCATCAAGAAGAGGCTCTGGATCTCTCGTTCTGGTGGGATCGACTGCAGGAGTCTATGGGGAGGCAGGTCACTCTGACTACGCTGCAGCCAAGGGTGCGATAAACACGGGCCTACTTCTGTCACTAAAGAACGATGTCTCCCAATTGGGCTCAGTCAGGGTGAATGCTGTAGCACCAGGATGGACGCTCACCGAGAAGAAGGCAGAATCCGGTTTGGACGAGGAAGTAATGGAAAGGGCGAAGTCAACTATGGCACTCAAGAAACTGGCCACCCCAGAAGACGTGGCAATGGCAATCTTGGCTCTCTCGTCCGACGAGGTTTCTGGGCACATCACCGGGCAGGTAATTGAGGTGGCTGGTGGGATGGAAGGAAGGCTTGTCTGACTAATCCGAACGAGATCTGAGAAACTTCCAGATGTAGGCAGAGACGGCCAGCAGGGCTATCGCCCAACCAGGAGTCAGTATCAGAACTGCTGCAGTGGCCACAGCCTCCTCAAACATGAAATCAGACCTCGCTGAGGAAACTGACTCCAGTGAGCCTCTCACTGACTTCCCAGAGCCTTCTCGCCGTCTCCTCATTACTCGCTTTCGCGTTAATCCTGGCCTTACCCGTCCACCCCCTCATCTCGATAATCCCGGTCGGGCCCCAGTACGGGTAACTCAGAGCATCATCCTCCGTGGCCGCATAGAGAGTCGCCTCAGCCCCCCTCTTGGCAGGAATGGCCACTACCAGATTCAGGAATCTCCAGAACAGCGAGTGCCTCTGCAGGTCAGTAGCAGAGTATCCGGGGTGACTGGCTATCGCCGAGACTCCAGAACCGCTCCTCTGCAGCCTCCTTGCCAACTCGAGTGAGAAGATCAGGTTCGCAATCTTGCTCTGGGAGTAGAAACCCCACTTGTTGTACCTCTTCCTGTCTCCGTGCAAGTCTTCGAAGTCTATGACGCCCGGGTTATGGGCAATGCTCGAGACAGTCACAACCCTGCTTCTGCTGGTCTTCTCTAGAACCGGCAACAGATGACCGGTTAGTGCGAAGTGACCCAGATGATTTGTTCCGAACTGCAACTCGAAACCATCCTTCGTCCTTGACTTCGGCGGTATCATTACTCCGGCATTGTTGATCAGGATGTCCAAGCGATCAGTACTCGATGAGAAGGCCTCAGAGAATGAATGCACACTGGATAGGTCCGCTAGATCAAGGACTGAAGCAGAAACATCCGAACCGGGGAACTCCTGTTGTATCCTTCTCATGGCAACCTCAGCTTTCTCAGCATCCCTGCATGCCATGATTACGGTTGCACCCTTAGAAGCCAGGGCTCTCACCATGTGGAATCCTATGCCAGTGTTTGATCCAGTTACTATGGCGACTTTCCCACTCTGATCTCCAATCATCTCCTCGCCCCACTTCATGAACCAGCCCAAATAGAACGACTATTTCACAGATGGGTGTTAGTCTAGAAACCCTCAGTCAAACTTGATTGCCCACTCCCTCTGCCCCACTCATGGCTAACCCCAGGATGGAAGCGGAGGAGAAGGGGCACCTGATAGATGTCCTATCCGTCCTCCATCCAACCGCCAAGAAGAACTCTCTCCGCAGGATGATTGACCACGGCAGGGTCCTAGTAGATGGAAACAAGGCATCACGTGCCAAGGAGACCGTCAACAAGGGCTCCATAGTGGAGACCCTTTCTCGTTCGGAGGGGGATGCCCCAGATAGGAAGGGGTCCGATGGAATCCCCGAACCAGAGGTGCTTTACGACGACTCCGAAATCTTGGTCGTCAACAAACCGGCTGGACTACTATCGGTCGCCACTCCTAGGGGAGAGTCGGACACCATGTTCGACCGTGCGCTGATTTGGTCTTCCAAGAACTCCTCTACCCGGGTCCACCTAGTTCATCGTCTAGACAGGGAGACCTCTGGATGCCTAATTCTGGCAAAGTCAACCAAGGTGAGGGATTTTCTACAGCGGCAGTTCAAGGATCGATCAGTGGAGAGGATATATCACGCCGTCGTGTTCGGGAAGCCGAGCACGAAATCCGGTGTCCAGAGGGCACGAGTCAAGGAGACAAGGGACAAGCGAGTCCGACTGATTCAGAAGGGCGAGAGAGGAGGGAAGGAGGCGATAACCAACTGGAGTATCGAGCAAACCGGCCCGATTCACACCCTGATAAGAATCAAGATAGATACCGGAAGGAGGGCCCAGATAAGGCTCCATATGAGCGACATGGGTTGCCCCGTTTCAGGAGACACTCGTTATGGTCGTGGTAAGGCCAGCGTGAACAGGCTCTGCCTACACGCATCTTCATTGGGGTTCGAGCATCCAAACGGCTCGAGGATGCGAGTCCAGAGCGAAATTCCATCACAGCTGTTCTCCGAACTGAATCGAAAGTCGCTCTGACCACCGGCTCCCGGCTTTCACCGAATTCAGTTACTGCACACCTAAGTGATTCATTTCCTACTCTCCATACTAAATAGGGAGTGGATGGCGCGGCCGATTAGAGGAGTGACTTGGTTCGATTTTCAGACTTAGGGGTCGAGCCAGCATTGGTCGACGTTTTGAGAGATGAGGGGATAGTGGAACCCTTCGAGGTTCAGCGTGAGGCAATTCCGGATGCCATGCTGGGCAGGGATGTTTGCTGCAGGGCGCCCACGGGCTCGGGCAAGACTCTGGCCTTCGGGCTTCCCTTGATATCACGGACCAAGAAGGCCAAGTCAAAGCGCCCAACATCATTGATTCTGACCCCAACGAGAGAGTTGGCAGAGCAGATTCGCAAGGTCCTCGGACCACTGGCTAGGTCAGCTGGAATGGGCGTACTCTCTGTTTACGGTGGAACCCCATACAAGGGACAACTAAGGAGGCTGAATCAGGGAGTCGAGGTCCTAGTGGCCTGTCCTGGGCGCTTGATCGATCTTCTCGACAGAGACGCACTCGCACTAGATGACGTCGAGATAGTAGTCCTAGACGAGGCCGACAGGATGGCTGACATGGGATTCATGGATCCAGTTTGCTCGATACTGGACAAGTGCAACCCAGAAAGACAGACGATTCTCTTCAGCGCCACCCTAGACGACGATGTCGCTGAGATAGTCGAGTCATACCAGACTGACCCTTCTAGGATAGGCATTGGTCCTGAGGAAGTTAGCATGCACAGCATGCAGCACCTGTTCTGGAAGATCAACTCACGGGGCAAGGCGGACCTCTCTGCTTACATCACGGAGAAATGCGGCCGAAGCATAATTTTCTGCCGTACTAGGGCGGGAGTAAACCGACTAGGAGATGAGATGAGCGAGATCGGCTCATCTTTCACCACTCTGCATGGGGGGATGAACCAGAAGCAGAGGGACCGTTCGATGCAGAAGTTCAGCGCCGGGCGTTCCCGTGTCCTGATTGCTACGGATGTGGCTTCACGAGGAATAGACGTTACAGACGTGAACTGCGTCATCCACTTCGACCCCCCGGACGATGGTAAGGCGTACAAGCATCGCAGCGGCAGGACTGCTAGAGCTGGATCTACTGGCACCGTGGTCTCCTTGGTTCAGAGGTCCCAGAATAGGAAGTACAAGAGGATCCAGGAAGAGGTTGGAATCAAGTGCAGATTCACAGAGCCGGATGTCGAAATACTTGAGGAGCGTGAGTTCGTAATGGCACCCCCTGTGAAGTTCAAGGGGGGCGGAAATACCAGAGGTCCGAAGAACAACAAGAGGGCTCGCAGGTCTAGGAAGAGCAAGCAATACCGTTCATCGAACCAAGGAAACAGGAACGGCCATCGAAACGGCCGTCGGAAGGGGAAGCACAAGGGGAAGCACAAGGGTAAGCAGACTGTCAAGTACAAGGATAAGAGGAAGGCGAGAAATCGAGGACAACCAAAGAAGGCCTAGTGAGATTTCTAATTCGGGATTGCCAACACGTCGAATATCGGCCTACTCTTGAATTTACCAAAATCCAACTCAACTAGATCGAGATCTTCCCTGACTTCGAAGATATTGTAGCCACAACTCCTTATCGTCTCAAGGTACTCTTCTGCACTGCTGTTTGACACCTCTGCCAGTTTGCGATTGTGCACCTCTGTTACTAGTACCGGCCTCTGATCAGAAAAGAAATTCTTAGCCCCCCTGAAGAAATTCATCTCCGAACCCTCGATGTCTATCTTCATTACTGAGACCTCCCCGAAGTCATGGTACAATTCATCGAACAAGCAGGATTGGATTCCACTCATTTCGTTCTTGTGCTTACTTCCACTTTCACTGATGGTAGCTCCTCCGATATTCGTGTTCTCTCTCACCATGGAATACTCCCTGACCACGTCACTTAGTGCGATTTCGAATAGATCTACAACATCTCCGAAGCCGTTTTCTTGGATGCTTCCACGCAATCTGGATGCCACGTCTGGCTGGGGCTCAAACGCAATCACCCTCCCTTCCGAACCATCCTTTTCGATTGCTTGAGCCATTACCAACGTAAACCAGCCAATATTCGCCCCTATGTCGCAGAAGGTAGTCCCCGGGATGTAGTGCTTCTGGATCAACTGAGTTATTGTGGGCGAGTAGTCGCCCTTGAGTACCGACTTGGATACCTGATCAATCAGGTTACACCATACTCTCAGGCCACTTTCCAACTCAGCAATAACCCACGGGGAGTCTAGTTCCTCCATCCATTCCTCGTTGAATTTTGCCCGCAGCCTCGCAACGACTCTTCCAAGAATTTTTCTTGGCCAAAAAGCCATACAAGTTGGTAATGAATGCCGATAATAAAATCTTGTAAGCAAATTGACTTGTAGGGGGGGCTCTCGCGGAGAGTGTGGCTAGGGAGCTAATTAGACTCGAGGAGGTGCACAGGGCCTTCGGTCCACTGACCGTTCTCGAGGGGGTCAATCTTCGAATCGACGAAGGGGACCGTATCGGCGTAATTGGACACAATGGGTCGGGGAAGACCACCTTGCTCAGGACTATTAGCAACCAAGACCAGGACGTAGGGGACATCAAGTTCGCACCCGCTCTAAGGCTTGCCTTCCTAACTCAGGTCAGGGACATAGACGACGAGGCGACACTCGGCCAGGAACTCAATCGCAGGGGGAGGCAGTTCCTGGAGCTGGAGGAGGAGATTTCCGACATCGAGCGGAGGATGGAGGACCCCTCTTTCTACGACGGGGACTGGCAACCCACCATGGATAGGTACCAGGAGCTGCAGAGCCTAATGGCACGCTCTGGTGGGGGTGACGTAGCTGGCCACGCGACTGAGATACTCAAGGCCCTGAACCTTGATCAGAGCTCCATGGAGGTCCCCCTGCACTCCCTATCCGGGGGTGAGAGGGCCAAGGTCGCATTGGCCAGGCAACTGGTCGGTCTTGATGAGATCGATGTCTTCTTCCTAGACGAGCCCACTAATCACCTGGACTTCAACACCCTGGAGTGGCTGGAGAAGTTCCTCAACAGATTCGAGGGAGCACTCATGATCGTCAGCCACGACCGATACTTCCTCGACAGGGTCTGCAACAACATAGTTGAGATACAGGATGCCCACATCAAGGGGTATCCTGGAAATTACACATCTTACCTGAAGCAGAAGGAGATATTCCTACAGACACTCAATGACAGGATAGAGAAGACCCAGAAGGAGATTAAGAGGCTGCAAGGGGCAATGCAGTCTATGAAGAGGTCGAACAAATTCGACAAGTCAGTATCTCAGAAGCACTTCATGATCACTCGTTCCCAGAGGGAGTTGAAATGGCTAAAGTCGATCAAGCCGAGGAAGCGCCAGAGCCTGAAGTTCAACCTGCAGTCAGCCGAGAAGAGCAGCCTAGATGTCCTGGAGTTCCGAGAGGCAAACCTGTCCTTCGAATCCCTCCCGAGACCCATACTGGAGGACGTCGGAGTTAGTGTTAGGAGAGGTCAGAAGATAGG
>MDTC01214090.1_pt1 | contig 10092 bp, 6 predicted proteins | sample 811181 | NCBI WGS metagenome assembly MDTC01 (sample SAMN05326644, study PRJNA326480) | marine metagenome | isolation source: seawater | place: Pacific Ocean: North | collected 2011
AGTTATAAAATATTTATCTAAATATGCTTGTATATTACTATTATAAAACTTAAAATTAAATTTATCTCTTAAAAATTGTATAATTTTAAAATCAATATTATTTATTAAATTTGTAATTATTTGATCTGAACAGAATATGTCATATTTTATATTATTACAATTATCTAAATATAATTTGATATGATCTAAATTATTATACATACAAACTTTAAAGAACAAATCACTAGAATTTGTTATTTTATTTGACGAATAAAATATAATTTTTTTTGATATATCAATACAGTTATAATTGAAAGAAAATTCTAATAAATTTTCATATTGAATTTTATCATAATCAATATCATGAACTGATATAAGTTTTATAACTGTACTAAAAACATTCAAATTGCTATTTATTATTGCATTAGTAGCTAAATAACATTTATCAATATAATTTAATTTATTTAATAAATTGGTTTTTTTAATAAAATCAATTGATTTTATCTTAGATAATAATTCAATTATTTTTAGTCTGTTATTATAATTAGTATTTTTATAAAGATATTCATTATATAATTTATTAATTAGATTGAATAGATTATAATTTAAATCTTTAATTGCATAAATAATAAATTCATATAATAATTTATTATTTAAGTGAATATATGGTAGTAATTTACTATTATATTTATAATATTCAGAACTACAATTATTACATATACTATTTTCAAAATATAATTTTTTTGAACATAGTTTACATTTATTATTAAATCTTTTTAGCAGATCATAAATAATACTACTATTTAATTTATCAAATAAATTTTCATGATGTTTCTTAGATATATAATTATTTAATTTATTTCTATTTAATAAAATTTTTGATATTCTTGAAAATATATAATTATACGTATATATATTTTCATATATTGGAATATAACCTCTATTAAAAATTTTAATAATTCTTGTAATAATTTGTATAAATCTAGTATTTTGTATTACAATAAATATTTTATTTTTAATATGATTGATTATTGTATCTAATGAAATCAGATTACTATTTTTAGAATATAATTGGGTTGTATTATAATTGTAATAAAGTGAATTAATTGATAAATCCAAATTTGAATTTAAAAATGCTTTTATATTTGATGTAACTAAGATATCAACACTTATCGTTTGATTATTTTGTATAATTAAATTATACTGGTAATGACTGGCAATTGCTTGAAAATTCTCTTCCAATTTTCTAATATCTTTTAAATTTTTATTCTTATTTTTAATAGAATTTATTATTTTTCTTTTCAATAAATGTTGGTATTTAGCAGATGTTGTTTCTTGAATATGCAAATTTGAATTATTTAGAATTAAATTTTTATTATAATTCATAATTAAAATATCTACATCGCCTTCTTCATTTAATAAATAATTAGTAATACTACTAATATTGTTTCTAGATATGCATTCTCTTAAAAATCCACCAAATATAATAACTTCGTTATTTTGTGAAAGTATTGTTAATAATTGTTTTAAATTAGTTGATATAATATTTTTATCATTTAGATATTTATTTATAATTGCGCATTTATTCATTTTTATAGTTACTATAGTGAATCTTTTATTTATTATAAAAAAGTATTCAATTTTATTATATATGACATAATAAATATATTCATATATATATATATGAATATTAATCTCTTTATAGCAAAAAATTTATTTATTTTAATTACTACAATTATAATTATACATTCACCAAATATTTCATTTTCAGTAAAAATGATATCAACAATATTAACAATATGTGTTTTTTCAAATTTTATAAAAACCAATAAAAAAGAAAATTTACAAAGTTATCATAATATTGGAAAAGTAACTATAGATATGTTAAAAAATAATGAAAATAATATATTAACTTATGAAACTAAAGGAACTATTAAAAAGGATATTAGAAAAAAGAACTTAGAAATTTATAAATCTAATGCTGATATAATTGATGAAGAATATGATTATAATATAAATGATGAAGATTTAATTGGCGAAGAAGAAGATAATCTTGAAATAATAAATTATAAAATGGATGATTTAAAAGATGAAATTATGACAAAATTAGATCATGCTATAGCAACTTCTAAAAATCTAAATGATTTTGAAAATACATTTGAACAAAATAATGAAAATAGAGATTATAATAGAAAATTAGCAGCATATGTTGATAGTGAATATGAATCTGATTTAAATAACGTAAAAAATACAACAATTCCAATTAACGAAGATGAAATGAATAGTTCATATACTTAATTAGGAGCCATATTATCTTCAAATGATGGTTTTTCTTTTTGATATTCTTTATATAGAATCATATCATCTAGTGCTTTTCCCGGACCCACCAATGGCAAACATTCTTCTCCTAATACTTTAAATTCACATAATATAGGTCCTTCATAGTCTAAAAAGTACTTTACTGTCTCGGATAAATCATTAATATTATCACATGATATTGACCTAATACAGAAACTGTCCGCTAATTTAACATAATCAGGATTATACTTATTATCAGTTGCTGTATATCTTTCTTCAAAGAACAATTTTTCCCAAATTTTTACCATCATTAATGCATTATCATTTATTACAGCAATTTTGATTGGTAAATTATATTCTTTTATTGTTTTTAGTTCATTTAATGTCATATTAAATGAACCATCCCCATCAATACTAATTACAGTTTTATTTGGATTGGCTATTTGTGTACCAACAGCATAACCAATTGAACATCCCATAACACCAAGCGACCCAGATGCTATTATGCTATTTGGTTTTTTCCAATCAATAAATTGACATCCCATCATTAAATGATTCCCAACACCAAACGTAAAAATTGTATCTGATTTATCATTAGTTTGATTATTGATTTCTTTTAAAACTGTCTGTGTTTTTAGTTTCCATGAATGATTTTCAAATTCAAAGGGGTGCTCTTCTTTCCATGAATTGATTTGATTTAACCATGGTTCTCTATGTACATTTACCAAATGTGGTTTAATATTTTGAATAAATTGTTTAGAATCCATTTGGATAGAATAATGAGATTTAACAGTTTTATTAAATTCTGTATTATCTATATTACAATTAATAATACTTTTATTTTTATTAGCTATAGGGGCATAATGTTCAATATTTCCAGTTGTACGATCATCAAATCTAGCACCAATTCCGATAATACAATCTGCATTTTGTAAAGCCATATTCGCAGTATATGATCCATGCATCCCACACATTTTTAGTGATAATGGATGTGTCTCATCAAAAATTCCCATTGCATGCATGGTTGTTGTAATGGGTATATTTGTTTTTAGAATAAGTTCTGTTAATTCCTTACTTGCATGATTACATCCCTGTCCAATATATAAAATTGGAGTTTTTGAGCTATTTATTCGATGTATAATTTCACCAAGATATACATCTTGATCATGGTGATTAATATTACTATCATCAATATACGGATCTTCATTATATTGTAAATTTATCTGATTCATTGTATTATATTTTACTTCTGTATCAATTATTTTAACTAATCGATCTTTGTTATAAGTCTCACATATATTAGTCTCTTGAGATAAAATACATTTAGGCAAATCAATATGTACCGCTCCTTTTTTTCCATCATTAGCAATATAAAATGCTTTATCTACAACATATGATAATTCATTTATATCTTTTACACAATAACTCCACTTTGTAATTGGTCTTGTAATTTCAACTGCAGGAGACTCTTGAAATGCACATGTTCCCATAACATTTAATGGAATTTGCCCACTAAATACAACTAATGGAGTAGAATCATTTGTACTATCTAACATAGATGTAACACAATTTGTTATACCCGGACCACTTGTAACAATCATTACACCAGTTTGGTTTGATGATTTCGCATAACCAACTGCTGCATTGCATCCATTATGTTCATTTGAATTTATATAATAGTTTATTTTACTTTTATAAAATTGATCAATTAAAGGCATAATAGCACCACCACTATATACAAAAACATCTTTTACTTTCTGTTGTAAAAGTTTACTATGTATTATTTTAGCACCTGATAACATCATTAATGTTATATCTAAATTATTTTTTAAGTAAATTAGTAGTATTATGAATCAAATATACAATCAATTTTTTAATAAAGAATTTTTATATGACTATATTTATATGGAAAAATTCAATAATTTTTCTAAAAAAGATATTCCTGATTTTATTAAAAGTGGAGATGAAATAGCATTACAATATAAAGTATTAGAAAATTCAGAATATTTAAATTTATTTAAAATATATTCCAGAAATTATATGAATTTTTTGATGAATCATACCAATTTTTCATACATACTTTTTATGTATAATCAATTATTAGAAACAATAGATACAAATATAGAACATATCCCAAATATAATAAAGTTAAATAATTATGTATTATCAATTATTTCAGAAAAAAATTACAAAGATAAAATTACAATTTCAATAAATTATAAAGAATATAATAATTATTTTAAATCAGTAACTAACTTACTAAAAACTACAACTGATATTGTAGATATAGATAATAATCTAGAAATAAAAAAGATTGTAATAAATTTAAATATCTTAGAACGTAAATTATCAATAATATCTGAATATACTGAAATAGAATTAAATGATTATATAAGATTTTTTTATTTAATTAGCAATGAATTATGTAAATTAAAAGATTTGGATTTTATTAATAGTATGTTAACACCATTGAAATCAGAAAAGAAAAATAAAGAATTTTTTGAATTAATTTTATATATAATAAAAAGTTATTATAATATATTACTAAATAAATTTCCAAATGAAGTAAAAGATGTAACTACAGTTATGTCTCCATTATCTGAAATAACAAAATTTAAAAAAGATTATTTAAATGACTATAATAAAAATATTGTAATAATTAATAATAAAGAAAAAGTTTTTGATTATAAAAGAATATTAGTTAGTGGATCAATTATAGTTATATTTTTATTAAATATGAAATTTAATTTTATTTAAATATACTTATTATATAACTTTTTTCTAAAAATGTTATATATGGATTTAGTTTTTGCATTAATATTAATTGTAATTTATTTATTATGTACAGTTAAAAATAAAAAAGAATATATGACAGTTACACCAAGTGATATAACCGTAGGTTTTTATGACAAAATACCACCTATACAACATAACTCTGAAATAATTATTTGTAAAGAAAAACTAAAAAGTAAAAATTATATACAGCATACAAACAAAATGATCTATATTAATAAAGCAAATCAAGATATTTATAAAAATAATTATAAATATAAAAATGATTTATATAAAGATGATTTTAGATGGAAATATATTGGAATCTTTATTATAGAGAAATTTGATGATTATTCAAGAGAATGGCTTAGAAATAATTTAAGAGCAGGTCCATATTTTTATAGAATTATTTACATATATAATGATGTTGAAAATAAACATAATAAAAAATTATTTCCATTTATTGAATATGGTTGTACAGTTGTAATTTATGGATTAAAACCATATAATAGATATGTAGTAGACAGAACTGTTATACTAACACCAAAAGATCTTGTTAAAAAACCTATTATAAAATCGAATGTATCAAAACCATATTTAAAATTTTATATAGATAAGTTTAAATTAATTGGTGTATTAAAAGATAATAATAAAATTATTGACAGTTTTGAGTTAAATACAAATTTCGAAACTATTTTAGATACTAATCAGAGTACTTACCCAATTAAGTTAGATAAATTAAAATTAAAATGGGAAGGTATGCCTCGACCGGAAACATTATTTATCAAATGGTATGATGATGTATTTGACGAATGGTATGATTTTATTTTATTAAAACTAAAAAGGAAAATTGATAATAAAAAAATAGATTTAAATAAAAAAAAATTACCTGTAAATTATATGAATTATATATATTTATTACATAGGAATAGAAAAAAAGAAATTACAGAAGATCATGTTATATCCCAAATTATTGATGATATGAATTTACCTTTAAAAAAAATAATGAAATAATATTTTAAGAATATAAAGATAATTTACATATTTAATATAATATGGATACTTTACCATTTATTATAAAATATATACCAAAAGATTTTAATGATATTATTGGAAATATAGATTTAATAAATACATTAAATAAATATATTAAAACAAACTCAACTGATAATTTAATTTTTGTAGGACCTTGTGGTGTCGGGAAAACCACAATTGTGAATATATTAGTTGAAAAATTAAATACAAATAATAAATATAAATTATATTTGAATATGTCTGATATTAGAGGAATTGATATTGTAGATTCAAAAATCAAAGGATTTTTAGAAAAAAAAATATCAAATGATGTTATATTAACTATTATTTTAGATGAGATTGATTTTTTAACAGTTCGCGCACAATATTATATAAGAGAACTACTAGAATTATATAATAATAAAACACGATTTATATTTATATGTAATTCAACGTCTAATATTATAGAAAATATTCAAAATAAATGTAATCTGATTTCATTTAATAAACATTCAAATAATAATACTGAAAAATATATTAAAAAAATATGTGAAAAAGAAAAATTAAATCCAACACAAGATGGAATTAATGCATTGACATTTATATCAAATGGTGATCTTAGAAATACATTAAATTACATACAACAGGTATCAATAATATATCCTAATTTTAATAAAGATAATATATATGAAGTCTGTGATTTCCCACCACCTGAATTTATAAAAAATATATTAAAGCTATGTACAGAGAATGACTTAATAAATATTATAAAAAAAGTAAATGAATTATATAATAATGGTTACTCTTTTTTTGATATAATAAATATTTTATTTAAAATTATAAAAATTTATCCATTAAAAGAAGAAAAGAGATTGCAAATTATTAAAGAGGTTGGATATGCACATGTAAGAAACGCAAGTGGTAATCAAAGTAATTTACAATTATTACGTTTATTTGTATTATTTGCAAAAATCATAAATTCAGATAAATAATTCAAAGTGCCAAAAATATTTTTTATTTTGATTTTAAATATTGATTTGTATTTAGAATCAAATATCATACGTACATAATAGCAATTTAAAATATGATCATCCCGAATGTGGTTTATATTTGTTAGTTTTGTTATTTTATTTCTACTATTTATAATTTTATATTCAATTAAATCGATAATACTAATTATAAATTTAATATAAATTGGATTATTTATTTGTAATATCCATCGTAAAATTTGATTACACATATTATCAATATATTTAATATTATTAAAGTTTCGAATATATTCTTTAATTTTCTTAAGATTTCTTAATTTATAAAATTTTGAAATAGTTTGTTGTTTTATTTTTGGTGTTAAATTATATGGATCTATTTCTATAACAGTTCTAATCCAAGTATCATCAGATGGAATATATGGATTTATAAAATAATTTTCATGATTATTACAATTACAATCAAAATTAAATATATCTTTAATAGTATGTTTGTGAATTAATGTATCTTGACCATTATAACTAATTGTGATTTCATCATCTTTTTTAATATCTTGAAGTGCTTTTATAATTATACGATTTCCAAAAACATAAAAACACGCATTAGGTTTACAACTGTGATTAAATAAATGAGCATTTTTTAGTGGTATAAAATATCCAGATATAGTACTATCATATAATTCTGTTAAAATTGGATATGTTGATTCAAATTGATTTGTATAAAGAATACCTAATAATTTATTTACATAATTATAATTAACTTCTTTATTCATATAAATTAAATATTGTTTAGGAAATATTACATTAAAATTATTATAATAATTATTAACAATATTATTATATAACATTGGATAATATGAAAGTTCAATTATCATACGATATAGAGATGATATATTATCACCATATTTATCAATCATACTACAAACATTAGAATGAATTATATATCGTTTTTTACAATATTGAGATTTACAAAACCAAACGCTGCAATATACACATGAATGACCATTATCTATATTTGAATTATTATAAGTTTTACCACAAGAACCGCATATAATAATATTATTTTTAGGCAATTTGTTATGATGATAAAATCCAATTTCATTCAAAATAATTTGATTTTTTTTTATTAATGTATTGCTAATAATACTTCTGTAATTTCGAATATTGTTATTTTTTATGTAAAATAATTTCATAGTGTTGATGAATTAAATAAATATAATTTAAGTATTATATTTATTTAATTCATTTTTTATATGTATATATATATATATATATAATGAATGCTTTTGTATTAAAAGTTAAAAAAAGTAATACAATAATTCAAAACTATTCAGATACATTTGAATCTGATGATATTAAACATGCTTTTAAACAGGTTTTTGAAAAATACCCCACTTTAAAAAATAATGATTATAGTGTTATTTTAGAAAATCAGGGAAAAAATTATAAATTTAAAAAAAATATTTATAATTTATACACTACCAAGATTTTATATGGTGGTAAAAGTATAGATATTGAAAGGCCTGAAAATATAAAAGCAAAAAATGTTAAGGATGCAGTAAGAAAATTGTTGAAAAAAACACCCGAATTAAGAAGAAAAAAATATACAATTAGATTAAAGCAAAATGGTGGAAAAGTATATCAATATGAGGTAAAAACAAATAAATTATCATTCTCACAAACACATTATAATTCCAAAAATAATAATGAACCACATATATATGGTAGACCATTGTCGCAACCTATAACAGAAAAAGAAGCAATAGGAAAGAAAACTAAAAAATTAAAAAGAAAAAAAAAATCTGAAGATTCAACCGATGATTTGTCTGAGTTAGAATCAAAAAGTTTATCAAGATCTAAGAGATCTAAGAGATCTAAGAGATCTAAGAGATCTAAAAGATCTAAAAGATCTAAAAGATCTAAAGAATTAAAACAACATAAAAAAGATAAAAAAAAAGAATTAGATAAAAAAGAACATTTGTCAATTGGTAATCCATTTATGAATTTTATACCACCTAGTTTAGGATTTGGAGGACCAATGCATACATTATTAGTAGGATTAGATGATTTTGTTATATTAGAAATTAATACTTTAAAAAAATTATATAAAATAGCAGCTAATGCAGCTACTACTGCAGGTGGTGCAACCCAACAAAGTATAAGAGATCACATGATTGTTGAAATATTAAAATTATATGGAATATCTAGAGGTACTAATACTCGACTTGTTCAAAAGTCTAAATTGTTTATTTGTAAACCACCTTTATTCATGCCATCAGAATATAAAGGCGAAGATCTTGATAAAACTCAATTTGGTGGTGGTCTAGGTTTATCAAAACATATTTGTGGGTATATATTAAGAACTAAAGAATCTGAATTAACAGAACCAGAGAAGAAAGATATAATAAGTTTTGGCAAAATACATCGACAAGTAATGCAAGAATTAATTAGAAGCCCTAAAGTAATAGCAGATATGAATGATTGGTATTCAAAATCCAAAGTATATACAAGCTTAAAAGCAATTAAAGAGGGTGCATATCCTCCTAAATATTCCATAACACTATCACCAGCAGCACCAGCACGAGTAGCAGCGGCGTCGGCGAGGGTTCGGGCAAGGGGCAAGGCGGCGGCGGCGGCGGCGGCGGCGAGGGCGGTGGCCCGCCGCCCCCGAGTAGTAGCACCAGCAGCACCAGTAGCACCACCACCACCAGCACCAGCACGAGTAGTACCACGAGCACCAGCACCACCAGCACCAGCACCACCAGCACCAGCAGCAGCAGCAGTAGTAGCACGAGCACCATTAGCACCAGTAGCACCACCACCAGCAGTACCAGCACGAGCACCAGCACCAGCAGCACCAGCAGTAGTACCACGAGCACCAGCACCACCAGCACCAGCACGAGTAGTACCACGAGCACCAGCAACACCAGCACCAGCACCACCAGCACCAGCAGCAGCAGCAGTAGCACGAGCACCAGTAGCACCAGTAGCACCAGCACGACGAGCACCAGCACCAGCAGTAGCACGAGCACCACCAGCACCA
>MDTC01274733.1_pt1 | contig 10092 bp, 9 predicted proteins | sample 811181 | NCBI WGS metagenome assembly MDTC01 (sample SAMN05326644, study PRJNA326480) | marine metagenome | isolation source: seawater | place: Pacific Ocean: North | collected 2011
AAACCACCACAAGAGATCACTACTGACTAGACACAGGGGGGTCAATTTTGAACTGCCGGAATCAAATCAAAGGGGGTCAGTTTTAAACTGCCGTTGACACCGACAGTGCGTTGGCGTTGTTGCTCAAGGATTGTGTCGGATTCAACGAATCTTCGCTGTCGCCGGACAGGTCTCCGTCGACCGCATCGACATTGCAGCGGGTATTGAAGTCACTTGCGAGATCCGCCGTAGCACAGGCATTGGTTAGAAATGATTGGAAGTCCGGCGATGCAGCCAGAATTGCTGTTGAATAAATGAATGGTGCGGAAAATCCTACAGCAAGTTGCAGCAGTTTACGTTTGCTATCAATCATCTTGGATTGCTCCTGTATCAGCTATCTTGTAGAAGACGAAATCTCCGGCTTCATGTCCGGCGAATTTCAATGGCGCGTATTCCGGCTGTTGTACAAACCCGACTTTTTCTACGGCTCTACCGACTTCTGGCGCAACCGACTGAAATAATTCATAGCCGGTCAGGGCGCCTCTGTTTCTTGTTAGTGCCAGCAACAGCTCAGCGGCGAAAACAGAGTTGACGCCGCCCACACTATCCAGAACGGGTGCGACACCACCCGACGTGAACGCCGTCCTCGTTCTTGCACCGGAGAGAGATTCCAGCAACTTCAAGCGCTGCTTTGAAGTGATCCCGTCTTCAACGACACCCAAAGCTGACCGGGACATCATGCCTGAATAGCAGGAATCAGCGATGATGAGGAGTTGTTGAGATGGAATGATATTGAGCAGGTCGGTTACGGATATATTGGAGATCCAATTTGCAGAGTTATTGGCTTCTGCATCGACCGGAAGCCAGTGTCCCCGCCGATTTACTCGATCCAACTCACCATGGCCTGCGTAATAGACGAGCAGGTGGTCGTCGCGGGTGAAGTTCTCTTTCAGGTCATTCAGTGCGGACAGAACAGCGTAGCGATCGGCGTCAATCATGAGCGTAACGCTGAATCCGTATTGTTGCTCAAGTACTTCTGATAGCGCCTTGGCATCGTTAACAGCCGTGTCCAGATCAGGTAAAGACGCGTAGCCGTTGTTACCGATAACGAGGGCGTGATACCTGCCAAGGATTGCAGGTTTCCTGTCGACTGGCGTGCCCAGTGGCTCCCGCTTAGCGGAACCGTTTTCGGTCTCCTCGCTCGTCCCGGATTGCAGCGAAAAAGATAACGTGGTTTTGTTGTCTGCTATATCGGTAGCGACGATCTCCACTTCCTGCTGACCTGAAGATACTGCGCCACGAAACATGGAATCGCCAACGAGCCTGGCCTGTCTGCCGTTGATCAACACCTCAGAGATCGTCTGATCGCTTTTGACTTGTCCGATAACGAGTACGTCTCCCTGTGACGCGTCCCCTTTGCTAACCAGTTTCACGCCCCGCTGATTGAGTTCAGGTTCGATAATGAGAATCTTTGCTTTGGACTGCTTTTTGTTGACGCCATCCAGAGGTGAATTGACGCCATCGATTCCGGATGCCCTACGGTACCAGAAAAGGGCCGTGGCGGGATCCTTCTCCAGTCCCAAGCCCTGTTCAAACAGATATCCAAGATTGATGGCGGCTCGTGAGAAGCCTTGCTCGGCAGCCTGCAGGTACCACAACGCCGCCGACGCATAGTCTGGTGCGACGCCGAGACCTTTCTCGAATGCTTCGCCTACATAGGTTTGCGCCTGTGGGTCACCCCCTTCCGCCAACGGCAACCAGACCTTTAGCGTTGTTGCGTAACTTGCTCTGTCGAAAGCGACGTATTCGCCGCCTCGCACTTCACAGTCACTGGCGCTTGTCTTTATGGCTTTTCGAGCTGCAGCATACGTCATGTTGCCCAATCGTCGGACCTGACTTGGCAACAGACAATCCACCACCATGAATTGATTGATGTCCCTGATGTCCGCCCCATAAGATAACTTGGTGGCCGGCATCGAGAATACAGAGAACGCGAACACCAGCGCTAAGAGGTGTAGCATTGAGCAAGGTATTGGCACGTGTTTCGTAGTTACTCCAGACAAGTGGTCAGAGACAAATTCCAAATACGGATGTATAGACTTGAACAACATCGGTTGGTGGTGTCAGATAAGCCCCGGATCTTCCTAATATGTTCATCTGTCCACAATATTGGTTCACTCTGTGCAGAGCCCTGGGGAGCTCTGATCTGCAGGGCGGATCAGGATCAGGCTACCGGGCATTGAAATCACCAGTCGATACTCTTAGACTCTCAAGAAAGGGGTTGGCCTCGTCTCGGAAAAAAGATCCCTGCCTAAGAACGGATTACTCGATCGGGACACTCACATATCCAAGCAAATGTAAAACATGGGTGATGTTATTATGGATCAAGCAAAACAACCGATTTTGATGGCACTTGGCGTCTTGAGCCTATTGATTCTGGGCTATATTGGCTATTCCGTTTTTACCGGTGATGAAGAGGAGAGTGCGTCGACCACGGAAACTCCCATCGAAATCCCGGTGGCCGAAGTCGAACCGGTCGTTGTGCCTGAACCCGAGCCGGAAATTGTGCCTGAACCCGAGCCGGAACCGGTTGTTGAACCGGTTGTTGAAGCTGAACCGGAAATCTCCTTTATCCTTCCTCAGCTTCAGGACAGTGATCAACTCGTCAGGGACGGCGTTGGGTCTTTGTCGCAGCACATGGGTCTGGCAAAGTGGCTGATGCCCAGTGAACTCATTCGAAAATTCGTTGTCCTGGTTGATAATGTGGCGCTTGGCGCCGTACCACGCAACCACGTTCCGTTCCTGGCTCCCGAAGGTGGGTTCCAGGTGCAACGAGTGAGTGAACAGGACTACATGCTCGATGAAAGTTCATTCGCCAGATATGATCTGGTAACTGAGATTTTTGTATCGATCGATTCCAATCGCGCGGTAGAGTTTTATGTATTACTACGACCACTCTTCCAGGAGGCCTTCGCTGAGCTTGGGTATGAGAATAAGAAGTTCGATGATGTAATATTCTCCGCAATTGGCCGCTTACTGGAGATACCTGCCATCAGCCCCCCCATATACCTCACCAGACCTGTTGTCATGTATGAATTTGCCGATGACAAACAGGAGTCCATGAGTGCTGTTCAAAAGCAATTGGTACGAATGGGGCCAAAGAACACGCGCTTGATACAGGCAAAATTGGGGGAGTTGGCTTTCGAATTGAGAGCCGTATTGGAGGGCTGACACAACCTGCCACTTTCCAGTCGTTAGCAGTTGCTCGACTCGTTATCAAAAATGGCAGACCATGAGTCGCCAGTTTGCGGCAGATACATCGTGTTGTGCCGGTACCCTTCGCGGTTCTGCTTAACTCCCTCAAGAATGCCGATATAAAGGAATAGCGATTTGTCCTACATGGAAGCGATCATCCTGGGAATTGTCCAGGGGTTGACTGAATTCCTGCCGGTCAGTTCAAGTGGTCATCTGGAACTTGGCAAGGCATTACTGGGCGACAGCAGCATGCCAAAGGACAGTCTTCTCTTTACGGTGGTGGTTCACTTCGCTACCGCCTTGTCTACGTTGATCGTCTTCAGGAAAGAGGTCATTGAGATTCTCAAGGGACTCCTTCAGTTTGAGTACAATGAGGAGTGCGACTTTTCAGTGAAGATCGTCGTCAGCATGGTGCCGGCAGTTATTGTCGGCATCCTCTTTGCTGATCAGATTGAAGAGCTTTTTGATCGCCAGATACTATTGGTTGGCGCGATGCTGTTGATCACTGGTGTACTTCTGTTCGTTGCCGATCGAGCGACGTCTACTATACGCAAGGTAACATTTACCCATGCCGTTCTTATAGGGATGGCTCAGGCATTCGCCATATTGCCGGGTATATCGAGATCCGGTGCCACCATCTCAACCTCTGTTCTGCTGGGTATCGACCGGACCAGGGCAGCAAGCTTTTCCTTCTTAATGGTGGTACCACTGATAATCGGCAAAATTGTCAAGGATATGCTGGACGGTGGCATCACGCTTGGTGGTGATCGTCTTGGCGTGATGGCGGCGGGATTTGCGGCGGCCTTTCTGACCGGGCTGATCGCTTGCTCGGCGATGATTCGAATCGTGCAACGAAGCCAGCTTAAGTATTTCTCTTACTACTGTTTCCTGGTAGGGTTCGGAGTCATCCTTTATCGACTGACGTCTGCGCAATGAGGCTTATGGGTAGAGTTCCTGAATAAGCTCTGCCAGCACCGGATGATCAAAGTATCAGTGAACCTTTTTGACAGGTGGTAAACATATAAAGGGTATGTCTCACCAGCAGACATGTCCGGTGGCTGACCTGTCGAGCGAACTGTCGTATCCTGCATAGCCGAATGCAAGAGTGCGGGCGCAATCGACCGAAGATTCGAAACTACAAGGAGAAAAGCATGTTCAAGAGTGCCAAGCGAAATCCGCTTCTAACTGCATCCCTGTTGACAGTTGTCATGATGGCGCCCAACGCCGTAGCACACAAAGATCACGATCACTCAAAAGCCGAGGGTGTAGTCAAAGAGCGCCTGGACTTCATGGAAAACATGGGCAAAGCGATGGGTGGCCTTATGGCAGTGGTGCGAGGCCAGAAGGATTTCGATGCCGAGGATGTGATGGCCAACCTAAACGTTATCCACAAACAGTCGGGCCAGGCCATTACCAAATTGTTTCCTGAGGGCAGCAACGGAGCTCCATCGGAAGCACTCTCGAAGATCTGGGCTGACTGGGATGGCTTCGCTGAGGTTGCGGGCGGGCTGCGAACCAGAGTGGAATCGCTCAAGAGCGCGGTGCAGTCAGCAGGTACCGATGCTGGAGCACAGAAAGCAGCGTTACAACAGAATATCAGAAACCTGGGTGGTGGCTGCCGGAATTGTCATTCAGAATATCGGAAAAAGCAGAATCGGGATTGAACGCCGGCCCAAGTTTCAGGCGTGAATTCGATCCGGCTTATCTCTTGGCTGCTTGCAGGCTTGATCACATGTGGAACTGGAGTAGCCCTCTATCTATTTCTTGGCGCGCCGACGCAGCAGAGAACGCTGCATCAGATTCAAGGTGATGCAGTCCGTGGCGCGTACGTCTTGCGCCTTGCCAATTGTGTTGGCTGCCATACAGATAGGGAAGCAGGAGAAGAGGGATTCCTCTCGGGCGGAGAAGCCATAGCAACACCGTTGGGGACGTTCTTCGGACCCAATATTACTTCTGACCCGGACTACGGCATTGGCAAATGGGATCTCGATCAGTTCGCGAGTGCCCTCATAAATGGCGTTGCACCGAATGGTGATCATTACTATCCGGCTTTCCCCTTCACCTTCTACGCGCGACTCAACGATCAGGACATAGTCGATCTCTGGAGCTACATGCAAACTGTGCCGGCTGTAGGCAATCCCTCCCAATCCCATCGGATCGGCTGGCCTTTCAATCAGCGCTTGCTCATGGCCGCATGGAAAACGCTTTTCCTATCGACGAGTTTGTCGCAGGCCAACGAGTCCAGGGGTGATGCGTGGAGACGCGGCGCCTATATCGTCGAAGGACCCGGACACTGCGGAGCATGTCACAGCCCCCGCGGACCCCTCGGTAATATCGATAGCGCCAACAGGTTGACTGGGTCGACCATTGGCCCAGACGACGAAGCTACGCCCGCCATCGATCCCTTGGCACTGGCGGAGGCCAACTGGACTGCAGACGATCTGTTCTGGTTACTGCAGATAGGTGTATTACCTGACGGTGACGTGATCGGCAGCAGTATGGCTGACGTAGTAGACGATAATACCGGTCACCTCAACGATGACGATCTGCGTGCCATTGCTGAATATCTGGTCTCCCACTAACGAACTGCAAGAACAAGCGGTCAGATTGCGAGCTTGTTCTTGCGTCTAAAGGATCTTGTTCAGTGCTTTTTCCAGCGCTGCGACAGTACGATCAACATTTTGAAGTTTGTCCAATCCGAACAATCCAATGCGAAATGTCTGGAAGTCATCCGGTTCATCGCATTGCAGCGGCACGCCTGCAGCAATCTGTAGTCCAACTTGCAGGAATTTCTTGCCGGTATGAATGTCGCTGTCATCGGTGTAGCTAACGACAACACCCGGGGCTTCGAAACCTTTTGCTGCTACACTCTTGATTCCCTTTCCCCGTAGCAGTTCTCTAACGCCAGTGCCAAGTGCCTGTTGTTGGGCGCGCGCCTTGTCGAAACCGTATCGTTCAGTCTCGATCATGGCAGCGCAGAATTTGGTGAGAGCATCTGTGGGCATCGTTGCGTGATAGGCATGTCCGCCGTTCTCATAGGCCTCCATGATCTGCAGCCACTTACGCAGATCACAGGCGAAACTGGAACTGGTGGTGGATTCGATTCTCTCCCGCGCGAGCGGGCCCAGCATGACCAAACCAGAGCAGGGCGAACCGCTCCAACCTTTTTGGGGCGCACTGATCAGGACATCGACGCCGCTGGCCTGCATGTCCACCCAGATCGCACCGGACGCAATACTATCCAAAATCATCAGACCACCGACTGCATGCACGGCATCCGTCACCGCCCTAATATAGTCGTCAGGCAGAATGATGCCGGACGCAGTTTCAACGTGGGGTGCAAATACGAAGTCCGGTTTTTCCGCTTCAATCGTTGCCACCACTTCTTCGATTGGTGCTGGTGCAAAGGCTGCCTGCTTGTCGTCATCGACCCTGCGTGCTTTCAGTACGATGGATTCGGACGGAATGTTGCCCATTTCGAATATCTGGCTCCAGCGGAAACTGAACCAGCCATTACGGATAACCAGACACTTTTTACCGGTAGCGAATTGTCGCGCTACCGCCTCCATACCAAACGTACCACTGCCGGGAACGACGATAACCGCGCTGGCGTTGTAAGCCTCTTTTAGAGTCGTGGAAATATCGTTCATCACCCCTTGGAATGATTGCGACATGTGGTTGAGGGCGCGATCTGTGTAAACCACCGAGTATTCCAGCAGTCCATCGGGATCGATATCTGGAAGTAGGCCTGGCATGTTGCTCTCCTGTCTCTAAGGCCTTGGATAATACCTGAACTCTGCGATATAGGAAGTATCTCACCTCGGCCTATGTGGGTGGTTTGTTCAAAAGCACACCATTTTGCTCGAGTTTGCCGATCTCCGCGTCCGGGTAGTCGAGCCACTCTCTAAGTATCCCCGCATTGTCAGCACCCAACTTGGGGCAGGGCGTCCAATCGTTGCTGGATGCACCGTTTAGTTTGATGGGGCTGCCGGGCATGGGCGTGTCGAATGCCTCCAGTGGAACGAAAAAGCCGCGATGACGCACCTGTGGATCCGCCGTCATGTCGGGCGTCGTGTTGACCGCCCCTGCCGATACACCCGCAGCCTGTAGTTCTTCGGCCGCTTGGGTCTTCAATCTGCTCCGCGTCCAGGTGGCGATCACGGCGTCAATGGCTTCATGGTCGCCGCGTCGCTGCTCGAGATTTGCACCCGGGTCAAGACCACTGCCGATAGAGGCGCACAGAGAGGCCCACTCTGCGTCGTTGCGACATGCCACGGCAATCCATTCATCTTCTCCCCGGCAGGGGTAAACACCGTGTGGTGCCATCTGCGGATGACGATTGCCGATGGGTTCGATATTTCCGCCAAGCTGGTGCTCGATCAACCAGGGGCCACTATAAGACACGCCGGCCTCGTGCAAGGACATTTCTACTCGTGCACCTTTGTTGGTTCGTTCTTTCTGGCGCAGCGCGGTGACCACGGCAGCGGTCAAACTGACTGCCTCGATGGGGTCCATCAAGGCCATCGCCGTATTGAAAGGCTGCTCCTTACTGTAACCGGTCACATTGGTAAGGCCCGACATGGGTTCCACGCTCGGCCCGAAAGCTACCCAGTCTCGGTAAGGACCGTAGCTGCCGTAGCCTGGCATGGTCACGTAGATGATGCGGGGGTTTGTCGACTTAAGTGTTTCGTAGTCGAGCCCCAGAGATGGCATGGCTCTGGCACTGAAGTTCTCGATGATTACGTCGGCAACCTGCACGAGCTTCAGTAGCGTGTCACGACCGGCCTCGGACTTGAGATTGATACAGACACTGCGGCTGTTGCGGGCCAGCTTCACGAAAATGGCGTTGCTGTTCCACGGCTCGTCGCCGGCTTCGCCACCTATCCAACCGCCGATCGGTGTATACACAGCCTTTTGCGGGCCGCGGCCGTATGGTGCCTCGATCTTCACCATTTCTGCACCCAGGTCCGCCAGGATGCGCGTTCCCAACGGCCCGGCCCAGACGTGAGTCAGATCGAGTATGCGTACGCCGCGCAAAGGTCCGTCAGCCATCCCCTGCCTCCGGTTCCGCCAGCGTTAACTCCGGACGAGCCGCATTGTCGATTCGAAACGCCGGGCTTGGGGAGCGAACCGAGACATTCGACCCGTTTACCCGCTGCCAGAACTGGCGTTCTGCAAGATGTGAATCGGCGAGCACGTCGTCGAACGTCTGCACTACGCCGACAGGAATACGGTGCGCTGTGGCCCTTGCTCGCACCTGCGCCTTGGTCATCACCGCGATGGCCTCGCCGATAATCTCATGTAAGGGATCACGATTTTCCATGCGCAGGTTGTTGGTGGAGAACCGCTCATCGATCACCAGATTGGGTCGATCGAGGAAGACGGTAAAAGGATCCCAGAAGGTGGGTACGATGTTGATGTAGACCCAGCCATCCGTGCAGGCAAATAGGTTGGTGGGAACTGTGGACCAGTAATCACTGCCATGGCGTTGTCGAATCTGACCCGTGCAGTGCCAGAGAATCGTCGTGAACTGACTGAGGGACATGACGACCTCGAGCATGCCCACATCGATGACATTCTTCTCGTTGGCGAGACGACATGCGTTGGCGGCCGTATAGGCCAATTGACCGCTCTGAAAGTCGACGTAATGGCCAGGCAGGGTCAGTGGCGCCCGGTCCGGATCACCCATTATGTAGGTGTAACCGCCCATGGCCAGCAGGACGCTGGATGTGGCGCGCCAGTTGCGTTTAGGTCCGGTGCGCCCGAAAGGCGTGATGGCGACTTTGACGTTCGTGTCCCATGCATCAAAGCCGAGTTCCGTCAGTGCATCCGCTGTTGCCGCTTCGACGACGACCACGTCAGCGCGATTCGCCAGCTTCGTAATAAGCTCCGCATCGCTGGTCTGCAGCCTCCTCTTACCAGGATGCAGAAACAGATCGGATGCAGCAGCGCTGACCCAACCGGGTTCGGCCACAGCCGGTTCCACCCGCACAACTTCACAACCCGCCTGAGCAAAGAGTCGTCCGCAGAAGCCTGCTGCGAAACTGCCTATTTCGAGAATTCGGTCCATAGGGTCAATGGGGTGAGTTTCGCATAGAATAGGGTGTCTGCAATAAGCTGTCACGCAGTGAATTGGTGATACCACATGCTGAAACTGCCACCAACGATAGGCCGGTCTATTTCAGACCAATGCACGGTTTGGAGGGGAGAGAAATGAAGTCATTCACGCGGAGAGCCCTGCTGCGTTTTGGCGCGCTGACGGGCATGGTATCCGGATTGCCTTGGACGAAGGCAAGTTTTGCAGAAGCTGGCCCGCCTTCAGCAGGGGTCCAGCGCTACGTCACCCTGGGCAGAACCGGCCTCAAGATCTCCGATATCTCCTTTGGATCCAGCCGTTTACGGGATGGCGATGAAGATCTGGTGCGGCATGCCCTGGACCGGGGCGTGAATTACTTCGATACAGCTGAGAGCTACGGTCGCGGCAGGTCCGAGGTGGTGTTGGGAAACGCCTTAGAGGGAAAACGCGATCAGGTCTATATCGCAACCAAGATGGGGACCGGCCCCGCTACCAGCAGTCACCGAATGATGAATTCCCTGGAAGATTGTCTGCGCCGTCTGCAAATGGACTATGTGGACGTCTTCATGAATCACGCAGTGAACAGCGTCGCAACCCTGAAGAATTCCGAGTGGTTCGAATTCGTCGAAGCTGCCAAACGGCAGGGCAAGATCCGTTTCGCGGGAATGTCAGGCCACGCCGGCCGACTGGTGCAGTGTCTGGACTATGCGATCGATGAGGGTATGGTCGACGTAGTGCTGGCCTCCCACAATTTCGGCCAGGACCCGGCCTTCTATGAGGGG
>MDTC01093201.1_pt1 | contig 10090 bp, 9 predicted proteins | sample 811181 | NCBI WGS metagenome assembly MDTC01 (sample SAMN05326644, study PRJNA326480) | marine metagenome | isolation source: seawater | place: Pacific Ocean: North | collected 2011
CGGAAAACCAAAAGCAGCCTACTCACAACTGATGTTAATCGTGACAGGCGGCCTCTACACCATCACCTGCGTCCGGTCTTTCATCTGGGCTCGCAGGAACCAATCTTAAGAGGAACCTAGGGACAGCAGCCACTGAAACCGGCTTTAAATTGCAATTTGAGGGGCTCTAGATGGTGTCAGGGCAAAGAGTCCAGCTCCTGGCTCTTTAACCAAATATTATCAACCGGTTATAGGCCATCAACCCCGGCTCGCCCCGCCCCTTAAAATCCACCCCCCTCCACTCAGCCGTTAGTCGCATATTTTTTTTGAGGAAAATTCAGTTTTTTAAAAAAAACACATACCACAGGGTAACAATCTGTAATAGATCATTAAAATTCTTAATATTTCCTAAATATAAATTATTTCAACCCCAAGTCTAAAGTTACCCGGAGTGATTCCCGACCGCTGGTTTGTTAGCAGGTTTGATCCTGTTGCTTTTCTTGTTCTTTATAGCTGAAGTTGAATGGAGTTGAAAAATGAGCGGTAAAACCTATTTAGATCCTATTTTAGTCATCACCTCAATCTTATACTTTTGTGCCTGCAGTGGCACAGTCCCTGTGAATCCGAGCGGTCAAAAGCTTGTGCAAAAGAAAGTCGGCAGCGGCGACGCCAATGCTGACACTGCCTATGATAACAGTAAAAGAGATGATGACTCAGATCCCATCGAGACCTTTCCCGGTAGTAAAAATGGCGACCCCATAGCCGAAGATGAAGATCTGGACCAACCAAAAGATGAAACTCAATTCTGTATAGATGACTCCCCTAAGGATTTCAACAAAGCAGGGAACTTTAGTGTTAAAAAGCAGAAAAGAGGCTCGGTAAATATTTATGAACCCCAAGACATCCCCAGTGGCTGCCGTGTGCCTATTGTGCACCTCAGTAATGGGACAGGTGCGACGTGTTCTTATTACGGTTCGATTTTACAGCACCTTGCGAGCCATGGCTTCTTAGCGGCATGCTACGAATCTACAAGCACCGGTTCAGGTAAACCCTGTATGAACTCCCTAGAAACATTACTCGATGAATATAGTGATATTGCGGCAAATAAAATTGGCACCACAGGCCATTCTCAAGGTGGCGGTGCTGCCATCACCTGTGGTTATCTGGCTGAGCAAAAGTGGGGAGAGAAAATGCAGATAGCCATCCATGCTATCGAGCCGGCCCATGGCATGAGTCGCAGCTCATGGAAGAGCGAATACCCCAAAATAAAATCTCCGACCTTCATGCTATCGGGCTCAGCTGATACCATCGTGCCAGCCTCCTGGGTGGGCCAAGGTTATGAAGTTTTAAATTCTCCCACATATTGGTACATAGCCAATGGCGCTACGCACATGAACGCCCAGCCCTGGGCAGCAGAGTCGGCCTTAGCTTGGTTCCGCTGGCAGCTGCTGAACGATGAAGCCGCAAAAGAAAAGATTTTAAGCCTGGATTCAGACAGCCGCTGGCGCTTTAAAGAGAAAAAGCAAGTGGACAAAATCGAAAAGTTTCGTTCTTAATCTAACCCTGCAACTCAGTGCTGCCAAAACTTAATTTGAGCAGCACCTGTGTCTTTTAACTCCCACCTTCACTGCTGGCTTGCTCCCAGCCTTTCCTACCCGAAGCCACAAGCCAAGCGACCCTATGGCTTTAATGAGCTATGTTCCCACTATTTCTCGACATAGATTTGATCTTACTCACTTCTTTTTCCCACTTAGCAAGCACCACAGAGAACTCTGCAAGCCTTTCCAAATAAAGCTGCTGCGCTGCAGCCTTGTATTTTTTGAGCTCTTGCAAGCTTATTTTCCGGTCATGGTTCTTATCAATATAAGCCACTTTTTCCTCATATTGGCTCCACATTGCTTTAAGTTCCAGACCATCAAGCAAATCATTTTGATTCTTATCCAAACTCTCTAAATACCTCTCCTGCCAATGTTCTAAAGAGATTTTAGTATCTCCCCTTAGACCAATCCCTTGTTCCACATAAGTAACTTCAGCAATAATCTGCAAGGCTTCGGCAGCCAAAATTTCTTCCTCTAACTTGTAATCTGCAGATGGTGTTAACTGCGCAGACAAAACTAGGTTGCAACCTGCACTTAACAACGAAATACACACGTATCTAAATAGCTGCTTTGTATCTAACATTCTAGACCTTCGGTACGTAAACAATTGTAACTTCTCTCCCATCCTGTAATACATCTCTATCAAGCTCAACGACATTTGGCGCCGTCTGCTTATACCTATCTGCGGCTAGCGCATTACCGTCAATATGAACCGATTTTATGCGCACAGCATCTGCGGCTAGGGTAAATTTACGCTGAACAATTTCTTTTATATTGGCAGTCAATTTTGAAAAATTAGCAGACCAATCCAATGCGCATATATCAAAGGCCTGGCCACCACTAGCATCATTCAAAACCTGATATTCAACTCCAACCTTTTCGACATCACAACTACTGCTCTCTATACCTTGAAAAGAAAAATAAGTTAAAGGACCCAAATTCTTTTTTTTGACTAAGGCAGCGGTAGCCGCTGCATTCAATGTCCTGGCATTATCATCTGTAACCACTACCAAAACCTTCGTACTATTTTTCCGCAGCCGCTCCACTAAGTAACCAGGGACCAACTCTGGATCCAAACTCCCTAAACCCCTGCTAGCTTCTTCAAGGGCATCCTGACAGATCTTTTCGGGGTCATCTAAATCACATATAGCACTACCAAATACTGCCAAGGCATTCGTACTCTCAACATCCAACTCTTGTTGCATATGACCTTTTGCCTTCATTTCATCACTGATATGGATACCATTACCGCGACAACCGCTCACACCAGTCATTCCTTCAACATCTTCGGGGTCACAACCGCCGCTCAGTATAGAAAGACTGACATCGCTTATGGTCTCTAAAGACTGAATAAACATCTCCAAATTCAAAGCAACTTGCTCTATGTCATCTGTCATAGAAAGAGAATTATCTATGACCCAAATTATATCGAGAAGACCCGATAACTTGGTCAAAGAAAAAACCTCGGTGCCAGCCTCTTTTGGCCAAGACACCGCAATATCTGCATCCCAATCTGATTGGGCCCCAAGAGGCTGTGATGACAAGTCTTGATCTGCCAAGTGCTCCCAAGTACCATCTCGATCTTTACCAGAAGCATTAGAGGCATTAAAGTTAGCTCCGTCAGAGCAGCCAGTTATAAAAAGACATAAAGCAATAGCAACAACAACATGATTCATCATTCCGTTTCCCCTCTATATATCAACCACCGCAAAAGCACTTTAATCTACTAGCCACTAGCGTTACTTCAAGGTTTTATCAAACCCTTGTCGCTGAGACGGCTATAGAGATATCCCCCTACCTTAAACTGTTCGGCCAAGATTATCTAAAACCTTAATATATATATTTTATAATAATAACGATACTTTAGGTAAATAAATATCTATATATGATATAAAAAAATGAAACGATATTCTGCGAACCATCTTACCGACATACTTGATTTTCGCTTAATGAGTAAGGCTTTCAGACAGCTCTTTTACCTTTTGATAAATTGGTTTTATAACCGGACTGATGGCAATTTCAACCCGGCGGTTCTCTCGACGTCCAGCTACCGAAGAGTTATCTGCAATCGGCTCATGAAAAGCTCGCGCTACCAGCTCAGTTTTACGTGGATCCAACTTTTGTTCATATATAAGAAAGCGCATAACCTTGGCTGCTCTCGCCGCCGATAACTCCCAATTACTGAAATAAACGTGCTGATGGCTCTTCGCAATAGGAATATTGTCGGTATGACCAACAATTCTCACTCGCAAGCCACCAACCTTTTCTAAAGCATCTCCTATCAAAGCAAGTTTCTTGCGCGCCTTGAACCTCAGATGAGCTTTGCCAGGCTTGAATAGAACTTTTTCCAGTAAGGCAACGTTAATAGTCCCCTGACCTCTTTCCCCCTTCGTAGCATCGTCCATGACTCCTTCGATAGCAGCCATAAACTCATCCAACTTGACATCGACTGCAGCAGCCTGTTCCTCGACTTCTTGCACTATCGCCTCAAACTTGGCTATCCGCTTGCCGTCCGACATATTCAATGACTCAATTTTGCCAAGGTAGTTTTTCAGGTCCTGATTCTTTACTTTAAGAGTTTGTAACGAGCTCTTCACCTGCCCATAATCAAGCTGCAGGTCACCAAAGGCAGTCTTTAACCTTCGATTGCTATTGGCAAGGGAGGAGGCTTTATCACCGAGAATGACCCTTGAAGACTCCGCCTTACTCAAGTTTTGCCGACTACTCTCTAGCTCTGCCCGCTGCTCGGAGAGCGCTAAATTGCTCTGCGAGAGCTCTGCCTGACTCTTTGCCAAAGACGCTTGCACTTTGTCAAGAGCATCTTTTTCAGCTGAAAGAGCCAGCTTAGTCTCTTTTAAGTTACTTTCCAAAGCTGTGGTTCTTCCATAAAAGTAAAATAGTACGGCGGCACAAGTCAAAGCCACCAAACCTAAGATAATTGCTGCATACTTCATCGGTTACCCTCCTATCTACCCATTTCCCGCTCCCTTATCGGTCACCTTACAAGCCTGACTAGCATATTTTTTTAATTCTCCCATAATTCAATATTATATTAATACCCTACAGAACCTATTATACTTACCACAACCTAGTATTCTTCTATTCGAAGCCTGACATAAATGTCAAAAATTCAATCAACCCGCTCTATCTAATAGGCACTTTTAGTCACGAAGCCGCTGACATGTCAATAACACCGCTGCTTCTTCAAAAAGCTGTTTGAAAATCGTGAGGACATGCTAGCCAATGTGGCAAAGCATAAAGACCGACACCATCATGCTAGCTAACCACGAAAAAAAATGTTAAAGCCCCATCTGTATCCTCGTTAACAAGGAGAAACAACTGTAACCGTGGTCAACTTACTCCCCAAGGACGGCATAGTGGTCTTATATAACAACTTTCTCAGTGATAGAGAAGCCACACACTACCTTAAGCAGCTGACAAATAACATTCCATGGCGGCAAGACAGCATCAAAGTCTTTGGCAAAACCCATAAACAACCGCGACTAACTTCATGGCATGCAGAAGCTGGTAAAAACTTGAGGTATTCGAATATCACAATGAATGCCCTCCCCTTCACAAAAGAATTACAGGAGATAAACCACAGACTCACCAACTTTCTGAAAACCCCTTTCAATGGCGTCCTACTCAATCTGTATCGTAATGGTGAAGATGCCATGGGTTGGCATAAAGATAACGAGGCTGAATTAGGAAAAGAACCTACTATCGCCTCTATAAGCCTGGGAGCGACCCGAGACTTTCAGTTTCGGCATGACACCGACAAGACCAATCGAGTTAATATTAAACTGACCCACGGCAGTCTTGTTGTCATGAGCGAAAAAACAACAGAAAGATGGTATCACCAACTTCCCCGCAGAAAGCGGGTCAAGGACGCTAGGATAAACCTTACATATCGTTTCTTAATTTAACTGGCATCTGTTGTATTGCGCTTCTCTTTTGCTTTGCCGACATTCTCTAGACCATCCATCTTCTTCAGTTTTACTGATATCGTAGCACTCAGAAAATTAGTAAAGAACTTGATAATAGGATTATCTAATAAACTCCCTCCACCGTCACCGCCACCATTACTTTGGCATTTTTCAGAGTCCGAGTTACCCTGCTCCACACCACTCATTAATTTCTTGACGGGCCCCTTTAGGGTGAGTTCTAAAAGAGCAATAGGATTCATCGACATTTTAAACTTCATTTCTTTAAATAAGAAGTTATCAATCATGGCAGCTTCTTCATAGCCACTGTGCTTCACGGTAAATCCAATTGTTTGCTCAAAATCCTGACCCAACACTTTAAGAGGTTTATCTAGATAGTCGACCTTCAGAGACATATCACCTGCATCAATAAACTTATTGTCGGCACTATACATCTTAACGTCTTTATATTCCACGTCGAGCTCAGCAAGCTCTTCCGGCAGAAGTTTAATAAAAGACGGTAGAAATGGTCGCGGAGGTTCATAGCGTCTATTACCGAGCACCGGCAAGGCCAACACTCCATCATTCACCTTAATCGATTTATCAGCACTACCACCGTAGGCAGATAAAATCTCCCCGAAATTCATCGTAGTGCAAAGAGAAGGGCAGTTAATCACACCAGTCGTATCAAAAGGGCTCCCACCACCTAACGAAGGACTAACTTTAATTTTAAGTTTTCCACTACAAAATTCCATGCCCAACACTTTTAGCTGGACATCAAAATCACCATCTATCAGAGACTGGCCCTCTAGGGCAGATGGCCCAGATGAACTTGCACCATCACTGCTGTAACTACTAGAATTTTCACTACCGGCATCAACCGGCGCTGCGTCGTTTGGCAAATCAGCTAAAATTGGTGGCTGAGCACCACAACCGCCAAGACATAGCAAAGTGCAAAACAAAACTAGGAACTTCCCGATTTTAAACAGCTGTGAAGAACACCACATAGCAAGCCGCCACATTAACATAGGGATAATAGAGACGTATCGGCATCTATGCTAAAAATATTTAACTTTTCAGAAAAATATTTATATTTACCTTTATTAATCAATGTCTTAAAAAATAAGATGATAGGCGTTTTTTATGCCTTAGGCCCTGCTAAAACCTTTTCAAAGACGGAAAAAAACACCTTCTCCGACTCCAAAGGCTTTTTAATCCAAGCAGCTACACCAACCTTTTTTGCCCTTTCCTCATCCACCTCACTCCTAGCTGACATCACAATAGCTGGCATCTTTGCCCCACTCTGACGAATCTTATCAAGCATTTCTAGGCCATCCATTCTCGGCATGTTCAAGTCAGTTATAATAAGATCAATTTGGTCCCGATCTTTCATGAATGCCTTCAGGCCTGTTACTCCATCATAAGCAGTCAGCGTTTCATAACCACGCATATTTAAAAAAGTATCTACTATCAAGGTTATGGCATCGAAATCATCTACTACAAGAACTTTACCCATGACACCCACCCCACTCTATATTCAGCGACTAACTATCCAGATTCTAGCATGAAGCTAGCGCTAAAACTAGCCAATGCTATCAACCTATAGGCCACCCTTAGGCACCTCCAAAAGGTTTAAATCTACAATTGAACGGTGGCGCAATTAGATAAAATTCAGCCAATTGATCATTTTCAGCCTCGAAAAACCCACCCCTTAAGCGATCGCTATACGGCTGTTTTAAAAAGACTTTAGTAGTTTTTTATATTTTCTCTAAAGCTAGTTGTTTAAATAGCCGATAAGGGGGAGACCTGTTGTAGCAGAAATGTGTGGAGCTAGGATTGTATAACTTACTCATTGCCAGCCTGGGCTTTCTTACTAGCTACTTCTGCATAGCCAAACCAAATGCACCTAGCCTTTTCTGTGCTGACCCCCTCGGGGCTGAAACGACTTTGTGCCAAGAAAAAAGTGTAAGCTGCGATCTGTGCCATACAGAAGGCTCTTCATTAAATCTCTTTGGAGCCACGGTAAAGAAAAACCTACATAAACAAGCCACTGAAAGTACCGAGGTATTTTCCACCGAAACGTTTGAGAAATCTATGGCTGCGATAATGGATGATGACTCGGACGCTGATGGCACGAGTAATAGAGAAGAACTAACCGCTGGGAGTTCACCCTCAATAAATAATGCAGATCAAAATAAAAAATCTAAACTAGTCTACGATACCGAGCTAGCTTTTCGGCGGGTATACAACATCTATTGCGGCATTTCGCCACAATATAAAAAACTTCAGGAGCTTCGAGAATCCCCTAAGTCAGAACAAAAAAAACTCCTACACGCTGCCTTGAGCAATTGTCTGGACTCGGACTACTGGAAAAAAATAGCCTTGCACAGACTCGCCGATAATCGAATCAGACCTTTATCAACGACAGGTTATGGAGGACAAGTTGTATTAGCCGACTACCGCTACGACTACCGCCTATTTTCATATATTCTAACCGGCGACAGAGACAGTCGCGACCTGCTTACCGCCAAATACCACATCGATCCAGAAGGCAATCGAGTAGAGGGTAAAATCCCCCGTCAGGAAGCACCTCAAGTCGGCAAAAGGATCGTCATTGGTGGAGGCCAACCCTTAGAGCCCGAGAGGCGATATGGCATGCTCACAACCCAGTGGTACCTCACCAATTTTACGATGTTCGCTAAGTTGCCCCGCAACGCTGCATCACAAGCCTATCGATCATACCTAGGTCTTGATCTAGCTAAAGGAGAGGGCCTTATGGAGATACCAGGAGAGCCCCGAGATGTTGATAACAGAAACGTAAAACAGAAAGAATGTGCGCTCTGTCATAGCACACTTGACGCTGCTGCCTACTCGTTTTCTACCTACATCGGCATTGAAACAGTTACGGCTTTTCTATTCAATGCCAATGGCCAATATTCAGCCTCTCGTTCTAACTGGGAGGCGGACGGCTATATTTTAGGAAAAAAAGTCAAAGACCTCGAGGCATGGGTAAAGGTTGCTCTCGAATCCGATTATTTTAAAAAAAACCTAGCCACTATGTTTTTCGAACAGGCATTAGACAGAAAGCCTCTAGAACATGAGAAGGCAGAATTTACCAAACTATGGCAGAAACTACCCGAAGACAACTATAACGCTTCCAAGCTTATCCATCGCCTCGCAGACACCCTAGCATTTGGGGGCAGATAATGCGGCATATCAGCATACTTTTACTCATAGCATTTATCTCTCTGGCTTGTCAGAAAACCACGATAGTCAGTAAGGACCGTAAACGCCCCCCCACAAATCAGTCACTACAAAATGCTAACCAAGCCGCCGACAACAGTGGGCGGACCGCAATATGGCGCAGGCACCTGGTGATAAAGCGAAGCCTAGAACAGGCTCTTGAATTAAAAAACACTGAATGCAAAGAACTCGGCCAATATGACTGCTGGAATAGCGTCCACCTCAACTTATTGGGAGGCAACGACCCCTATGACCGAGCGCAGTGGCAAAGACCCCCCCGAACGTCAACACTGACGCCCCTTGCTATTGAAAGAATAGTAGCATGGGGATGTGAAACCCGCATTAAAGACGACGAGACAGGCGAACCGCGTATTTTCAAACATATCCCGTTAAAACCCAATCAGAAAGCTAACGCAGATAACATCAGGAAACAAACTATAGAGTTATACCAAAGATTTCATAGTCGGAATCCAGCAAAAGAAGAGATTAAAAAAATAGTAGAAGCACTAAAGCCACTACAAGGAACAAATCTAGCAAAGGTTATGTGTTTGGCCATAGGCAGTATGAATGAATTTGTATTCTATTAGGAGAGAAAAAGTTGGATAACAAACAAATATCACGAAGGCAAGCAATCAAAGCAGTTTCCCAAACAATGCTCGGATCGATTCTCACTCCAGGTTTTGGTGAGAGCCTCCTCATGGGCAAGACTAATATTGCACCAAAGTATCTATTTACCGTAGCCTGCGGTGGCGGAGCCTCCATCATCGATAGTTTCTTAGCCCAGACAAAGGGTCCTGCTGGTTATGGTGACAATCAACTATTCAAGCCACAAGGTTCGCCATTCAGTGCCGTGCTGCCTATGGAAAACTCGATCCAAGGTTTTATTAAACTTGGTAACGGCTATTCGCAAAAAACGTTCCTCAACAAATATGCGAAAGATATGGTAGTAATGTCGACAGAGGTAAGCAGTGTTAATCATCTTATCGCCGCTAAAAGAGCCATGTCCGGCGATAACATCAATGGTGGCAGGACCATTACTGAGGCCATCGCATCAGCATTTGGTGGCAGCCTACCTATACCAAATGTTACCATGTCAGGTGGTGGTTATGCGGATGCCGGAACCGATGTTTCAGTAAAAGATGTGGCCCGCCCCCAACTAATCTCTGACCCTTTGATGATGGCCTTTGCTACACACGGAACCAAAGCCGTCACAAACATGACATCAAAAGAGATCACCTTAGCGAGAGAATTGCGTGCAGACCTAGAAAAGATTTCCCAATATGGCCGAACATTCAAAAACACACCACAAATGCAATCCTATCTGCAAAATCGGGAAAATGTCGCTGC
>MDTC01154632.1_pt1 | contig 10090 bp, 10 predicted proteins | sample 811181 | NCBI WGS metagenome assembly MDTC01 (sample SAMN05326644, study PRJNA326480) | marine metagenome | isolation source: seawater | place: Pacific Ocean: North | collected 2011
TTATAACGAATATTGACCAAAAAACTAATTTACCCATCTTTGTTTGCTTTGGAAGAGGCTCGGGTATTGGCTTTATTATTTCTCTAAAAAAACTAAATTTTAATAACATTCTTGTTAGCGGCACTAACATTAATAAAGAAACTACCATATTGATTAAGGTAAACAGTTCTTTAAATTGCCAAATTTGATTATAGGCATCAATTTTATTTGGAAATCCAAATACTGTTTCAAAATAATTTATTTGGTTAGCTGTAGCTTCATTGTTGTATGGTTGAAATGGATGTAAAAGTTTTTCGTTATATATAACTCTTAAATTTTTATTATCTTTATTGCCGTAATATTTACCTAGCTCAACTTTATTAAGCTGCTTATCACTCTCTAAAACATTATTTATAACTCTTAGTGATTCTGGAGCTATCTGCATGTTTGCAGCATCCCAACCTTTGAGCTCGTTTCTAAAAGCCCCTTCATCATACAAGGCATAACTAATACCCATATTTGATTTAGAATCTCTTAAAATGTTATCTCTTAATGTCAAAACATATCCAGAAATAAAAACTGAGTCTAATTTACTTTTGCTATTTGTTTTAATAGCCTCCTTCCCAAAAAAATTTGCTCCTCTAATTGCTGCATTGCCGCCCATAGAGTGACCTGTAGAGCCTATTTTATTAATATCAACAAAGGAGAAATTTTCCTCATAAGCATAATTGACTAAAGCGAACATCCCGTAGCCCTGTGTGGTGGCTGCTAACCTACTTATTGATGATGAAGACATTCCTTGGGCATATGGATCAATTAAAGCAACAGCAAAGCCCCTTCTCGAAAGTTCTATCGCTATGTTTGATAACGCCTCTTTGGATCTTTGAAATCCTGGAACAACAACCACAAATGGAACTTTAGTTGAACTATCTGCAAGTTTAGGTCTATATAAATCATAGACTAGGGTTTGACCATTATCTGTTTTGAGAGATTTAAGTTCAATTGAAACATTGCCAAAACTTGTTTGGATTATAGATGCTAGAAAACTTGATATAAAAATAATAGTAAGACAGATAAAAAAAAGCTTATTTGTTTTTATATAATTAACCATAATTTACAACAAAAAATTATTTTAATGCCTTCTTAGTTAAATGGATATAACAAATCCCTCCTAAGGATTAGTTGCAGGTTCGATTCCTGCAGAGGGCACCAAAAAAAAGCTGGCAGTAAGCCAGCTTTTTGTTTTAAAAATATTTATTCATCGAAGTCGCTAGCCTGAGGAACGTGAACACCGCCATATGCTGCTGGTGAATAGTGTTGAGTTTTTGAAACCCATTTTCCATTTTCCTTAACCCAGTTCATTGTAACTCTTGTTCTGTATGGACTGGTTTCTCCACTAACCTCTGTCATGCCTTCATAATAGAATCTCACAAAAACAACCTCATCTGCTATTTGCATAGCCTCAGGATAATAAATGTTCAATGACCCACCCTGATTTGAAGCAGCCCAACTTGCAGCCGTTTGTTTGATGAGTGGCTTATGGAAGCTTCCATCTGAATTAGTATTATAGGTACCAGATTTACTTTCATATCTAACAGCTTTGCTCCAATCTTGATCATTTCTTGCATCAAAATATTCAGATAAAGCTTTTAAAACTTCCTTTTCTGATGAGGTGTGGCCATCAGCAAAAACAAGACCAGTAACTAACATCATGCACACAAAATATATATTTTTCATTATTCTCTCCTTTATAGAATTAAGTCTTAAATAATACAGTAAGAGGTTATAAAAAAATTTATTTTATATACAAAATATGGATATACTTCTTTTAAGGTACTAACCAATTAGATTCTAATTCATCATCCCATTTGTGAATTGCTCTTCTATGACCAGAACTCTTCAAATAAAGAAATTCAAGAGAAGTAAAAGTAAAAATTAAAACAGAAAAATTATCATATCCATCTTCTGGTTCGAAATCTTGTATATCATATTTTTCTGGATCTTTAATTAATTTTGTAGATCCTCCTTTAATTGAATAGCATTTTTTTGACCTGTTAGTAGAATTTTGCCAAGCTGACTTTGTTATTTCATCATCAAAGTGCACCTTTATATTTCCTTTTAATTTAATTTGTACCTTTAAAGCAGGATCATATCCAATAACACTTGCTGAAGAACAATCTGTGAGTTGTTGTATCTTTGAAGACCTATAATCTGTATGGAATCTCATCAATTTTTTTTGTAAATTAAACTCTCTGAGTACCATTACTCTAGAATTAATATTTTCACCATCAAATGATGAAACAACCATGGTATGAAAAAGCGTTTGGGCATTATCAACAGCTTCTGACAGAATATTGTCTGCAATTTCCAAAGTTTTATTAATATCAGAATATATGTCAGGAACTTCTATTTTCAAATTTTCAGTCATGGTTTAATGTTCCACGCAGTTCCGTGACTAGTATCTTTTATTTCTATACCAAGTTCAGCCAGTTCATCTCGAATTGAATCGGCAAGATCAAAATTCTTTTCAATTTTTGCATCATTCCTTTTAGAAATAAGATCTTCAACTTTATTTTTCAAATCATCAGAGATTTCATTAAAAGTCTCGTCTTGAAATATCCCCAGCACCGAACCAATTAATGACAACTTTGATTTAATAATTTTTTTATTAGCCTCATCATCAGGATTGTATTCTTTGGCAATCTTATTAAGTTCAGCTATTAACCCAGGAGTATTTAAATCATCTAAAAGTGCCGATATAGTTTTATTATCAATTTTGTCATTTGAGCTTACGGCTTCATCTTTTATATCATCTATTATCTTATATATCTTATTTAGTAACTTTTTAGATTGATGTATGATTTTTTCATTCCAATCAAGGCCTTGCCTGTAATGAGATGATAAAAGAGCCAGTCTGATCACCTCGCCATGATTGTTCTTAATTAAATCTCTTACCAGAATAATGTTTCCAAGAGACTTTGACATCTTTTCACCTTCGATGGTTACAAATCCATTATGCATCCAATATTTTGCATATGAATTTGGTTTATCTATATCAGCAACTGAACAACAGCTTTGAGCAATTTCATTTTCATGATGTGGAAAAATTAAATCCCTCCCACCTCCATGAATATCAAAAGGTAATCCAAGTGTTTTTTCTGACATAGCAGAGCATTCAGTATGCCATCCGGGCCTTCCAAAACCCCATGGCGAATCCCAACCTGGCTGAGTATTATCACTTGGTTTCCATAGAACAAAATCAGAAGGGTCTTTTTTAAAAGGGGCTACCTCGACCCTGCTGCCAGCAATCTGCTCTTCTCTATTTCTATTCGATAATTTTCCATAATTTGGAAAGGATGGAACATGGAAAAGAACATGGCCTTCTTTCTCGTAGGCAAAATCTTTATCTATTAAATCTTTTATTAACTCAATCATTTCTGGAATGAACTCTGTAGCTTTTGGTTGAATATCTGGTTCTAAAACATTCAACATAGCCATGTCTTCATTATATATTTGTGTATACTTTTCAGTAATTTTAGTTATTTCAATATTTTGTTCTTTTGCTGCTTCAATAATCTTATCGTCTATATCGGTAATGTTTGAAACGTATGTAACTTTTGGATATAAAACTCTTAGAGTTCTTACAAAGGTATCAAAGACTACTGCCATCCTTGCATTACCTATATGTGCAAAATTATATACGGTTGGCCCGCATGCATATAATTTAATATGATTTGAATCAATTGGAATGAATGTTTCTTTTGTTCTATTTAAAGTATTAAATATTTTTAATTCTTGCACTATTTGCACCGTGTTCAAAAACTTCAACTGAAACTAACTTAACTCTATTTTTAGTCTCTGAAGAGATATATCCATCTACGAAATTAAATGTGTACTCTGCAAATTTTTCACATCCTACGTCATCAAATTCTATAATTTTTGCTATTTTTGCTTGTTGAAGATTAATAAGTTTTTCTTTTTCTGGGTCATCATTTGCAACAATCAAGGTATGATCGAAGTGAGATTCAATCCATTGACGAACTTGCTTAAATCCACCAAAGTCATAAACCCAAGAATTTTCATCTAATTCAGAAGATTCTAAAACCAGCTTAAAACCAAGGCTATATCCATGAATATACTTACAATCTGATTTAGTTCTCCACTGACGGAATGCACATGAGAATCCATTCTCAGCACCAAATGTTTTAATTACTTGAAAAGTTTTCATAAAATTATTTTAAACTAATTATCTGCAATTCTCTTAATGCGTTTAATAACGGAATGAGTGGCATTCCTCTAACAGAATAAGAAGATCCTTCTACATTTGAAAATAAATTACAACCAAGAGACTCAAACTTATATGCGCCAGCAGCATGGATGGGATTTTCTATCTCAACATAATTTTTGATTTCTTCATCAGATAAATCGTGCATTTTTAACTCAACTGTTTCGCTATATTCCCATAAGCACTTATTATTTAAAAATAAACATACTCCACTATTTTGAGAATGTGTTTGACCAGACAATAGCTTTAAATTTTCAATTGCTCTGTCGGTGTTCCCAGGCTTGTTAAAAATGGTTTTTCCCAAAACACACATTTGATCTCCACCAATAACTACTGCTTCTTTATTTTGTAAACTTACAATACTTGCTTTTGCTTTTGCCAAATGAATAACCTGCTCGCTAAATGGTAAATTAGCTATCTTATCTTTTAAAGAGTCTTCATTAGCATTGGAAACAGTTACATCAAACTCTATGCCAGCCTCTTCGAGCATTAACTTTCTGCTTTTTGAACCAGAAGCAAGAATGATTGGAGTTGTGGGTTTGATACTGGAATATTCCAGAAATCTGCTCATTTAATATTTTTTAGGAGAGTGAATAAGACTTATGAATTCCTCTCTAGCTTTATTATCAGATCTAAAAGTTCCCAACATTCTTGATGTTATTGTGCTTGATTCAGTTTTATGGACGCCTCTTGTGCTCATACACTGGTGATTAGCGTCTATAACAACAGCAACGCCTTTAGGTTGAAGAACCTTATCAATTGTATCTGCTATTTGTGCTGTCATTGTTTCTTGTGTCTGGAGTCTTTTTCCAAATAAATCAACCAACCTAGCCAATTTACTAATTCCAACAACTCTTTTTTTTGGAATATAACCAATATGAGCAACACCAACAATTGGAACCATATGATGTTCGCAATGAGATTCTACTCTTATGTTTCTTACTATAACTGCATCATCATAACCTTCAACCTCTTCAAAGGTTCTGCTTAAAATTTCCTCAGCATCTTCTTCATAACCAGAGAAAAATTCTTTATAAGCTTTGACAACTCTTTTAGGAGTATCAATAAGACCTTCTCTTTCAGGATCATCTCCAGCCCAAAGAATTAGTGTTCTTACAGCTTCAAGTGCCTCTTGTTCAAGTAAATTGCCAGAAATCTCTTTAGTAATTGTTTTTACAGCCTTTAAAGCCTCATTTTTAGATACTTTTTTACTCATTTTTATATCCCAATAATATCAAGAGAGGTCATTCTATAGTATTTTTCTATAAATTAAACCTAAAAGTTAGCTTATAAAGCTGCATTTAAACAAAAAAATATCACTGTTGTTTGTTTGTATATACAATCAATACTGTTAAATTTTAAAAATAACTATGTTAAAAACATTAATTCAACCTGTAACGCCTTTTCAGCAAAATGCATCAATTATTTTTTGTTCTGATACTAAAAAATGTGCGATTGTTGACCCTGGTGGTGATATAGAATTATTGCTCACTATTGCTAAAGATAATGAGCTCATTCCTGACAGAATACTACTAACCCATGGTCATATTGATCACGCTGGAGGTGCTACAGAATTATCTGAAATTCTTGATATCGAAATTCATGGTCCTCATAAAGAAGATAAATTTTTACTTGATGAGCTGCAAAAACAAGGAGAAATGTTTGGTCTTTCTTCGAAAAATTGTTATCCAGATGAATGGCTTGATGAAGGCGACATTATTGAGATAGGCAATCAAGTTTTAGAAGTTTTTTTCTGCCCAGGACACACGCCAGGTCATATTATCTTTTTTAATAAAGAAAATAAATTAGCCTTAGTTGGTGACGTTTTATTTAATGGCTCTATTGGAAGAACAGATCTACCAGGTGGTAATTTTGATCAGCTTATAAACTCAGTTAAGCACAAATTATGGCCACTTGGAGATGATATTGATTTTATTCCTGGACATGGTCCTGTCTCAACATTTAAAGCTGAGAGATCCTCTAACCCTTTTGTTTCTGATAGTGTTCTTGGTATAAATTAGTTTCTGTCGTATCTTCCTGGCGCAAGAGCAGTGCCAATAAGCCTTAAGATTGATTGTGGAATATTTTTTAACATAAACACTAAAAACTTATATGTTTTTGTAGGAACGCAAAGATTTTTACCTGCTAATGTTGCCTCTACAGCTTCTTTTGCAATTCTCTCTGCTGAAAAAACCATAAACTTTGGCACTCTATCCATTTCTTCCTGAACTCCACTTGCAGTATGAAAACCAGTAGTAGTAAATCCAGGGCAAACAGAGGTTGATGTTATTCCTTTTTGTTTGTAATTAATGTTTATTGAATCACTAAATCGATTCATAAAAGTTTTAATAGGCCCATACAATGGTTGAATAGCTGAAGGTGCTGCAAATGAAGCGACTGAGGAAATAATCATAATCTTGCCTCCTCCACTTAATAGCATTTTAGGAATAAAAAGCTTTGTTAACATGATTACTGAAGTCCCAAGAACTCTTATAAAGGCTTCCTCTGTCTCAATACTAGTTTCATGGAAGGAAGTTTTAATTCCATAACCAGCATTATTGACCAATAGATCTACTTGATAGTTTTTAGATTCACAAAATTCAAAAATTTCTTTAGGTGCTTCATATTTGCTTAAGTCCTTTGAAATAAGGTCAACATGAACATTATGTTTATTAGTAATCTCTTCTGCAAGAGAGGCTAACAAATCAGTTCTTCGCGCTGTCAAAATTAAGTTGTAGCCTTTTTTAGCAAGTTTTTTAGCTATTTCTAAACCAATTCCTGAAGATGCTCCTGTAATTAATGCATATGAATTTTTCATATGCATATACTATCAGTAAGGCTCTATCTAGGATAGAATTACATGCTATTTTTAAAGGACTGTAATAATGAAAAATAAATCTAAACTATTAAATATATTTATATTCTCAATCATTTTCATTGGTTTTAATACATTTACTCAAAACATCTTTGCAGAAATAGATGAAAAAGAAGAAAAATCATCTAAAGAGAAAGTAGATGATGAGGCTCCCAAAAAGCCAAAAGGAATGCCTGGTAAGAAAAAGGAGTATAAAACTATTGAAGAATTTTTAGAAGATGGTGAGTTTGCTTCTATGGATGGTTTTATGAATATCCTCCATGAAACAGAAGAAGATAAATACTATCTCGTTCTAAATGAAGATCAACTTAATAAAGAATTTATTTACTTTACCTATATTTTAAATGGGCCATCGGATGCAGGTCCTAGTGGCGGTGATATGGGTGAAGCATTTATACTTGAATTTAGAAAATTTAAAGAAGATATAGGTTTATACAAAAAAAATACAAAGTTTATATATGACGATTCAAATAAAATATCTCAATCAAAATTAACAAATATTATTGAAGCTTTTCTTGGAAGATTTTCAGTAGTTGTTAGTGAAGAAACAAAATATCTTATAAGCATAGATAATATGTTTCTAACTGAGATGTTAGTAAGCATTACTCCTAATATTCCTAAAGAGTATATTGAGTATTACAACTTAATACTTGGAAGACCAGATAAGACAAAAACATTCATTGATGAAGTAAAAAATTATGAGAAGAATACTTCATTTAAAGTTAGGTATGGTTTTTACAATCCAAAGCCAAAGTCTGGCGGATCAATAGATGCAGTAACTGATAAAAGATATACGTTTGTCGATGGTCTTCATTTATTTGTAGAAATGCCTGATGATAATTTTGAGCCAAGAGTTGCTGATCAAAGAATTGGGTATTTTTCTGAAAAGGTTACAGATCTATCAACATATGAGTCTAATAATGCAAGAGACTTAATGAATAGATGGAGATTGGTTAAAAAAGATCCTGATGCCGAGATATCAGAGCCTGTCGAACCTTTGGTTTATTGGGTTGAAAATTCAACACCTGAAGAAATACGTCCTTTTGTGATAAAAGGAATTGAAGCATGGAATCAAGCTTTTGAACAAGCAGGCTTCAAAAATGCAATCGTTGCGAAAATTCAACCAGATGATGCTGACTGGGATGCTGGAGATGTCAGATACAACGTTGTGCGATGGGCGTCAACCCCAGATCCAAGATACTCAGGATATGGACCAAGTGTTGCAAATCCAAGAACAGGAGAAATTATTGCTGCGGATATTGTTCAAGAATTTAATGCAATTAAAAGAGGTTATACCTATAGAAAGTTATGGGGATACACAAAAGATAACGATCCGCTAGAACAGTGGATAATTTCTTTAACCATGCATGAAGTTGGACATACGCTTGGTTTAAGACATAACTTTAAATCGAGTTGGATATTTGATGCAAAAGAAGTTCATGACGTATCTCTAACAGGAAAAAACCATATTGGTTCTGTTATGGATTATGACCCAATTAATTTAGCTCCTAAGGGTATTGCACAGGGCAATTACTTCCCTACTGGTGCAGGATCTTATGATATTTGGGCAATAGAATTTGGATATACTCCAAATCTTTCAGACGAAGAAAGAAAAAATCTTCTTTCAAAATCTACTCAACTTGAATATATCTTTGGAACAGATGGGGATGCTATGTCTTCTCCAGGAGTAAATATTGATCCAAGAAATTTAAGAGGTGATATGTCGAATGATCCAATTACATATACATCTGACAGAATAAAGATTTTAGATGCAAAGATTGCAGAACTTCCAGATATATTTCTTTTAGATGGTAAAACTTCTTCAGAATTTAGATCTGTCTTTTATAGTCTAACCTCAGAAAAAGGAAGGTTTCTTGATAATGTTTCTAGGCTCATTGGCGGAGTTTACTCAAATAGGATTGTTAATGACTCAGAAAAAGGCATGACTCCTTTTGAAGCTGTATCTTATGAAGATCAAAAAAGGGCTATGAATTTAATTATAGAAAAGCTTTTATCAAATGATGCGTTTGTATTTGATGAAAACTTACTTAAATATCTTCAAAGTGAAAAAAGAGCTGCATATAGTCCTAGAAGAAGAGGCAATGAAGATCCTCAATTACATGATCTGGTATTAAGTCTTCAAGGAAGAGCAGTTGCACATATTCTTCATCCTACTGTAATGATGAGGTTATTAGATAGCTCTCAGTATGGGAATACCTATCTACCTGATGAAGTTTTGGGCGATCTTTTTGATGGTATTTTTGTCCAAAGAGAAGTACCTACATCATTTAAGATGAATCTCCAATCAAAATACGTTGACAGCCTCATTAGTGCTTTAAATGATGATGATTACGATGAGATTTCTAAATCAGCTATTTATGCTTCTTTAGTTAGTATTGAATCTTTTACAAGAACTCCATATGGGAACTCAAAAACAAAAGTTCATTATAAATTCTTGAATTGGAAAATTTCTAAAGCTTTAGAAGATTAGTCTAAAGCTTTAGAAAATAAGATAATTATCTTATATATTCAATCTTGCCTTTTCTACAGGACTGACAAGTTGCACCATTAGTTCGGCTTCCTTGTCTTTTTCCCATAGTTCCAGGACAACTACCGCTCTTGCACCAAACAGACCCACAGGTGCCGCATTTAGCTCCTGGAAATCCTTGGCCATTACAACCTGAATGTGGACATGCTGCCATAATTTAATCCCTATCTATAAATTAACTTATACTAACCTTACCACAGCTTAAAATAATCTTGTAGAAACATAAAAGTAACTTAGGTCGTAAGTTCGTTAATTTTTTGCTCCCACGCGTTTCTTCCAAACAAAACAAATTTGTATTCTTCATTTGTTTTAGACTTAACTGCTAATGAATTTGGCATTAACGGTATAACGCCCAAAAATTTTGTCCAAACTTTTTCAGTAGAGTCTATATTTGATAAATCAA
>MDTC01192022.1_pt1 | contig 10090 bp, 10 predicted proteins | sample 811181 | NCBI WGS metagenome assembly MDTC01 (sample SAMN05326644, study PRJNA326480) | marine metagenome | isolation source: seawater | place: Pacific Ocean: North | collected 2011
ATGTGGTTACAAGAAAAACAGCAATGCCAACAAAAAATGCTCGGATCACCACGCCTGATACATAGCCTAAAAGAACTATATAATTAGGTACAGGCGATACCATCATCTCTTCGTGACTTTTTTGAAATCTAGAACTATAAAATGAGCCAACAACATTCATATATGAATTCGAAATTATAGGCATTATTATGAGTCCCGGGATAATATAATCTATATAATTGAAATCATCTATGTTGCCAATTCTATCACCGATGAAATTTCCAAAAATAGTAATATATAGAAATATTGTAATAACAGAAGGAAGAATAGTTTGTATCCAAATTCTCGCAAATCTTACAAATTCTTTCCTAACAATAGTTTGGTAAGCTATCAAAAATTCAGTTTTTATCATATCACTTCATCCTTAGTTAGATCCAAAAAAAGTTCTTCAAGTTTATTTCTTTTACTAATTATATTTACAACATTAATACCATCTAACTTTAGTTTTTCAATAATATCTGTAACTGAGATTTCTTCATCCGCAGTAATTTCACAAGTTTTTGAATCTATCTTCTTAAAAATATATCCATTACCATCTATTGAAGTCATAATATTTTCGAGAGTTTTAATTATATAAGTATGTTTCTTTTTTATTTTAAAAATATCCGACATTGATGAATTTTGTATAATGCTACCTTTATGGATAATAGCTAAATTCTTACAGAGCCTTTCTGCCTCTTCAAGATAATGTGTTGTAAGTATTATTGTTGTTCCTTGATCATTGATCTCTTGAAAAAAGTCCCACATTGTAAGTCTAAGTTCAGTATCAACTCCAGCCGTAGGCTCATCAAGTATCAAAATACTTGGTTTATGTATCATAGCCCTTGCAATCATTAATCTTCTTTTCATGCCTCCGGATAGTTCTCTAGGAGTATTTTTCCTCTTATCCCAAATACCCAATTGATTAAAAAGCATATTTGTTCTACTTTCAGCATCTTTTCTGTTGAGACCAAAGTATCCTCCTACGTTAATCATAGTTTCTTCAATAGGAATGAACTGACATAAATTATACTCCTGAGGAACCAGACCTATGTTTCTTTTTGCAAAATCAGGATACTTAATGATGTCTTTGCCAAGAATATTAACATTTCCAGATGTGATGTTAACTAATGATGAAATTATTCCTATAACTGTAGATTTGCCTGCTCCATTCGGACCTAAAAAAGCAAAAAAATCACCTTTCTCAACAGTCAAGCTGATATTATCAAGGGCTTTAACATTATTCTTATAAATTTTATTTAGCTTTATAATCTCAAGTGCATTTTCCATATATGTGACCTAAAAACCCTTTTTTTTTCCTTAATTTAATTGACAATGATCTATAGTTACGTAAACTTATCGAGTTATAGCAGATAAACAACATGCATATCAAGTCTATAATGAAATATCACATATGGAGATTAAAATATGAGCCATACATCATACGAAAACGCAAGAGCAAGAGTCCAACGAAGTGAGCTAGCAGTTCCTGGATCTGCCCCTAAAATGTTTGAAAAAGCACTCAATTCAACAGCAGATTTTATTTTTTTAGATTTGGAGGATGCAGTATCCCCGAATGACAAGGTGTCAGCTCGTGAGAACGTCATAAAGGCTTTAAAAGAGATGGATTGGCGTGGTCATGGTAAAACTATATCTGTAAGGATTAATGGCTTAGATACACATTATATGTACAGAGATGTTGTTGAAATTATGTGTCAAGCTGGTGAATTTGTAGATACTTTGCTTATACCTAAAGTTGGCGTATCAGGAGATGTTTACATGGTTGATTGTATGGTAAATCAAATTGAACAGGAAAGAGGCCTTGAAAATAAAGTTGGTCTGGAATGTTTAATAGAAACAGCTCTTGGGATGGTTAATATTGAAGAAATAGCTCAATCATCAAAAAGATTAGAAGCTTTGCATTTTGGTGTTGCGGATTATGCGGCTAGTCTAAGAGCTAGGACAGTTGTTATTGGAGGACTGAACCCTGACTATCCTGGTGATCAATGGCATCATGGATTAGCAAAATTAGTTGCTACTTGTAGGGCATATGGTTTAAGACCTATCGATGGACCTTTTGGTGATTTCAATGATCCTGATGGATACATCGATGCAGCTAAACGTGGTGCAGCAATTGGAATTGAAGGTAAGTGGGCAATACATCCATCTCAAATTGAACATGCGAATGATGTGTTTTCACCTCCAGCAAAAGAAGTTGAAAAAGCTCATAGAATTATTGAGGAATTAAAAAAGGCAGCAGCTGAAGGTAAAGGCGCAGCTCAATTGGACGGGAGAATGATAGATGCAGCATCGGAAAAGATGGCTGAAAATATCATTAATATAAATAATCTAATACAATCTAAAAAATAATGAATATACATGAATATCAAGCAAAAGAAATATTAACTAAATATGGTGTAGCAACGCCTAAAGGAGGAATTGCATACAGCCCAGAAAATGCTAAAGATATGGCAACTGAACTTGGTGGAGACATGTGGGTGGTTAAAGCTCAAATCCATTCTGGCGCAAGAGGGAAAGCTGGGGGTATTATTGTTTGTAAGACCCAACAAGAAGTTTCTGATGCTGCAAATAGCTTACTTGGTAAAACTCTTGTCACTAATCAGACTGGTCCTGATGGATTAACCGTTTCAAGAATATATGTTGAAGAAGCATCTGATATAAAAAAAGAATATTATCTAGGTCTAGTTTTCGATAGAAGTACTGAAAGCATTATGGTCGTTGCTTCTTCTGAAGGTGGAATGAGTATAGAGGAGATTGCAAAAGAGAAGCCAGAATCAATTATACGCGCTAAAGTTGAAGCAGCTGTTGGTATGCAAAATTTTCAAGCTAGAGAAATTGCATTTGCATTAGGTTTAGAAGCTAAAGCTATATCAAGATGTGCCAAAGCAATAATGGGATGTTATGAGGCCTTCAGTAGTTCCGATGCAACAATGGTCGAAATAAATCCACTAATTTTAACTGGCGATGATCATATACTTGCTCTAGATTGCAAAATGTCTTTTGATGATAATGCATTATATAGAATTCCAGAGATTGCTGAACTCAGAGATAAGACCCAAGAAGACTCTAAAGAGACTTATGCTCATGATCGGGGTTTAAATTATATAGCCTTAGATGGTGACATAGGTAATATTATCAATGGAGCTGGTCTAGCTATGGCATCTATGGATATGATTCAATTAGCTGGAGGGCAACCTGCTAACTTTTTAGACGTTGGTGGAGGCGCAACACCTGAAAAATTTGTTAAAGCATTTAAGCTTATTTCTGGTGATCCTAAAGTCAAAGTTATTTTAATTAATATCTTTGCTGGAATTAACCGATGTGATTGGGTTGCACAAGGTATCGTTGATGCATTAAGCCAAATCACTATCGAACAGCCATTGGTCATTAGACTAGCTGGTACAAATGTTAATGAAGGTATGAAAATTTTGAAAGACAGTAAGATTGATTATATCGAGGCTTCTACTCTTGAAGAGGCAGCTAATAAAGCCGTTAAGGCGCTAAAAGATTTGGAGAATAAATAATAATGGCTATATTAATTACTAAAGAATCAAAAATTATCGTGCAAGGTTTTACAGGTAAGATCGGTACTTTTCATGCTGAAGAAATGATGGAGTATGGAACTAATATTGTTGGCGGAGTAACTCCTGGAAAAGGAGGACAAACTCATTTAGACAAACCAGTTTTTAATACTGTCAAAGAAGCCGTTAAAGAAACAGGGGCAGACGCAAGTATTCTTTTTGTACCACCTGCTTTTGCGGCAGATTCTGCAATGGAAGCTGCAGATGCCGGAATCAAAACATTGGTTGCAATAACTGATGGTATTCCAGCTCATGACATGATTAAAGTAAAGCGTTATATGAGACGTTATAAAAATGAAGATAGAATGACTATGGTTGGGCCAAATTGTGCTGGTGTTATTAGTCCAGGTAAATGTATGTTAGGAATTATGCCAGGTCACATTTATAAAGAGGGAAATGTAGGTGTTATCGGTAGGTCAGGGACTTTAGGATATGAAGCTGCGCAACAAATGAAAAATCTTGGGATAGGAATTTCAACTAGTGTTGGCATTGGCGGTGATCCAATCAATGGTAGTTCGTTCAAAGATCATCTTGTAAAATTTGAACAAGACGATGAAACTAAAGTTATTTTAATGATAGGTGAAATTGGTGGCCCTCAGGAAGCTGAGGCAGCAGAGTATGCTAAAGAGAATGTATCAAAACCTGTTATTGCCTATATTGCAGGGTTGACAGCGCCTAAGGGCAAAAGAATGGGTCATGCTGGAGCTATTGTAAGTACTAAAGGTGAGTCTGCTGCAGACAAAGTAGAGATTCTTCAGGCAGCGGGTATAACTATAGCAAAAAACCCGTCTGTAATTGGAGATACAGTAGAGTCTGTATTAAACTCTTTATAAAGAGAAATGAACACGTCCGGTCTAATTGATATAGGTGCTAACTTAACGCACCCTCAACTATACAACCAACTCGATGAAATCGTGAGCAATATAATTGGTTCTGAAACAGATTCAGTAATTATAACTTCATCAACTATAGAAGATACTATTATTGCATTAGACATTATTGAAAAGTACCCTAAAATATTTTATACAACAGCTGGCTATCATCCTCACAACGCAAAAGATTTTAATATTGAACATATAAAACTAATTACTAGTTATTGTAAAAATAATAAAGTTGTTGCTATCGGAGAATGTGGTCTTGATTATTATAGAAAATATTCTTCAATTGAGCAGCAGATCTTTTGTTTTGAAAATCATCTTATGATAGCTAAAGACAATAATATGCCAATATTTTTACATGAACGAAATGCGCATTTAGACTTTATTTCAATACTTAAAAAATATAAAAATGATATTGATAGAGCAGTAGTACATTGTTTTACAGGAGAAAAAAATGAGTTAAAAGCTTATCTTGATATAGGCTGTTATATTGGTATCACAGGCTGGATTAGTGATCTAACCAGAGGAAAGCATTTACATGATCTAATTAAATATATACCAGAAGATAGGTTGATGATTGAAACAGATTCACCTTATCTGACTCCTAAAAACTTACCCTTTAAACATAATGGAATTAATCAGCCTTCTTATCTTAATTATATTGCAGAAACTGTTGCTGGATGTTTAAATAGAGATTCAAGAGGTGTTAAAGAAATAACAACAAATAATGCCAAAAAATTTTTTTCTATATGATTATAAAAAAAATATCAAAATTAGAATTACCTCCTAATAAATCTAAATTATTATTACATTCTTGTTGTGCTCCATGTTCAGGAGATATTATGAAACGTCTATTAGATTCAGAAATTAAATATACGGTATTTTTTTATAATCCAAATATTCATCCTCATAAAGAATATTTATTAAGAAAAGAAGAGAATATGATATTTGCAAGTAAATACAATATACCTTTTATTGATGCAGATTATAATCCAAGAGAATGGTTCAATTTAACTAAGGGAATGGAAGCAGATCCTGAGAGAGGCAGAAGATGTTCAACATGTTTTGATATGAGATTCCTTAAAACATCTGAATATGCTCATAATAATGGATTTGATATAATATCAAGCACATTAGGAATATCAAGATGGAAAGACATGAAACAAATTAATAAATCAGGTGAGTATGCGGCTTCACAGTATAAAGGAATATCTTACTGGACATATAATTGGAGAAAGGAAAATGGTTCGCATAGAATGATAGAAGTTTCGAAAGACGAAGGCTTTTATATGCAAGAATATTGTGGTTGTGTCTATTCTTTAAGAGATACTAATAATTGGAGAGAGAAGAACTTAAGATCAAAAATTGAAATTGGTATCAACTATTATTCTCATTCAAATAAAGACACCACTGATAATTAAAAATCCTATAATGCTCAGCCATGCTAGTAATGATCTAGATATCATAGATTGAGAATATATAATTTTGTCAATAATGGTTTTCTCGTTATCGTCATTTGATTTAAATGAAGCTTCACCAACTGAGTTAATTAACTTAATATTTAAATTATAAATATCCCTTTCCTTTTTTAGTGATCTCCATTTATCTAGGCATAATTCAAAATTTGCCACTACCGCAAAAGTAAATGCACAGATCCTGATAGGTAAATATTCAATCAATGCAATTATTGATTTTATAAATTTCTTAGATTTTTGATCTATTTTGATCTGATCACTGTAAATATAATTATCTATTAAAATATACCCTAGGCATCCTGCAGGTCCAAGTAACAAAAAAGTAAAAAGTACTGAAAATATATTTCGTATAGAGTTATAGAATATATTATTAGTTATTGAATCAAGGTCATTAGCTTTATCAGAATATAAAATATATTTAAATCTTTTAGTATCATCCAGATCAGTTTTTGCGTCTATAGAGAATTTGAGGCTATCTAGTTTTTGATTGAACTCATTAGGCTTCAAACAGTATAACAAAACAATCAGGCTCAATAGGAATGAGAAAAATGGATGGATAAAATAATATAAAAAATTATCCAATATAATAAAAGTTAAAATTACAAGTATCGGGAAAACAAAGTAGATGTAAATCTTTTCTAGTTTATAGTCTTTTAAAGCATCCTTGAGTTTCAAAAAGTATTTGTCAAGCACAGCAGTATCTTTCATATTGGAAACTGGATCATAAACATACTCAAGAACAAGAGCAAAAAATATTAAGAATGCTGTAACCATATACCTATAACCTTATCCTCTCCCACTCAAAATATGGACCAGGATCATCTTTTCTATCCGGTGATACTTCATTATGACCTATTATGTTCCCATCTACAATTTTCGGAAAGAAATCCTTCAGACATAAGATAATTTGATTTAAACTTTCATACTGTTTATCTGCGAATTTACTCTTTGAAGTTCCCTCTAGTTCAATTCCTATTGAATAGTCATTGCAGTTTTCTCGTTTTCCATGTTTAGAAATACCTGCATGCCAAGCTCTAAGATGAAATGGCACGAATTGTATTATTTCACCATCCCTTTTGATTAATAAATGTGATGATACTTTTGTATCTTTTAGTGATGCAAATGATGGATCTTTATTTATATCGAGATTATTGGTAAATAGTTCAATGACATTTTTATTATTATAGCACCCAGCAGGTAAGCTGATGCAATGAATGATAATTGTATCGATAACAATATTATTTGGCCTATTATTGCAATTATCTGATTTATAATAAGTAATATTATTAAATAGACTTGTATTAGTATTAATTTTAAGCATTTTTTATATAAGAACGCATCATTCGCTGATATCATGTTAACTAATCTTAATTATGCCAAACTTTTTAGTTAATACAGACACAAAATTACATAATATTATAGATGATTTACAGAAATCACCAATTATGGGCCTGGATACTGAGTTTATCAGAGAATCAACTTATTTCCCCCAATTAGCCTTGCTGCAATTAAGTGACAAAAATAATACATATTGTATAGATATTTTGGCAATTACAGAAAATAATCTTATCTCAGATTTATTAGTTAGTAAAAAAATTAAAAAAATAATACATGCATCCAAGCAAGATTTAGAGGTTTTGAATCACTATTATAGTTGTTATCCTCAAAATATATTTGATACTCAAATAGCCTATAATTTGTTAACACCCGATATAAGCATAAGCTATTCAAATCTCGTTAAAAAGTATATAAATATTGAACTGAAGGAAGGATCATGGAGAACAGATTGGTTAAAGAGACCTATATCAGATGACAAAATTGAATATGCATCTAATGATGTTAAGTATCTGATTGATCTATATGAGATTTTAAACAAAGAATTATTAGACAGTAACCGTATCGATTGGCTTGATGAAGAACAAAGTATGGAGCTTAAAAAATCTAATATTATTGCTCAGCCAGAGTCATCATGGGAGAAAATCAATCTACCTTCTAACATTACTAGAACACAACTTAATTATTTAAAAAAGATTTCTTACTGGAGGGAGGATAGGGCAATTACTAATAATATTCCAAAACGATGGATATTTAGTGATAGTGAATTAATTAAAATAGTTACATCAAAGCCTGGCAGGTTATCTTACATACTTGAAAATCTCAAACATTCTATGAATGTAAAAGATATGAATTTCATCCAATCTATATTGAAAGATAAATATATTAAGCCAGATAGTGCCAATAAGAATATAGATGGAAATCTTTATAATGAAAGAGTAAATAAATGTCATCAAGTTTTAGAGAAAGTTGCTTTAGAATATAAACTTGCTCCTACCTTAATTGCTAACAAACGTGATATTGATGCTTTTGCTAGGAATAAAGAATATGTTAAATTTTTACATGGTTGGAGATTTAAAATCTTTGGTAAGTTGTTACAATAGGTGATGCGAAAATACTCTTCTAAGATAGTTGATGGCAAAGATAGATCTCCCAGTAGATCAATGTTACGGGCAGTAGGTTTTAAGGATAAAGACTTTAAGCTTCCACAGGTTGGTGTTGCCTCAACATGGAGTATGGTAACTCCATGTAATATGCATATAAATGAGCTAGCAGAAATATCTGCTAAGGCATTAGATAAGAATGGCGCCAAGTCAATTATCTTCAATACAATAACAATTTCTGATGGAATATCCATGGGAACCGAAGGCATGAAGTATTCTCTAGTATCTCGTGAAGTTATTGCAGATTCTATTGAAACAGTTGTTGGATGCGAAGGATTAGATGGATTAATAGCAATAGGCGGATGTGATAAAAATATGCCTGCCTGTATTATTGCCATGGCAAGATTGAATAGACCATCAATATTTGTTTATGGAGGTACTATTCTTCCTGGAACACATAAGTCAAAAAAGATTGATATTGTTTCTGTATTCGAGGCAGTTGGTAAAAATGCAAATAAAGAAATTTCAAATAATGAACTAACTCAGATAGAAAAAAAAGCTATACCTGGCCCGGGTTCTTGCGGAGGAATGTATACGGCAAATACTATGGCATGTGCGATTGAAGCATTAGGGATGAGCTTGACTAATAGTTCTGCGCAAGTAGCAGTTTCAATGTCTAAAAAAATAGACTGCAGAAAATCTGCTAAAGCCCTAATGTATTGTCTTAAAAAAGATATCAAGCCTAAAGATATCATAAATAGAAAATCAATTGAAAATGCCATAACAGTTGTAATGGCATTAGGTGGATCTACTAATGCTGTTCTACATATACTTGCAATTGCAAATTCTGCTGATGTAAAAATTAGTTTAAAAGATTTCGATAGAATTGGTAATAAAACTCCAGTATTAGCAGATCTCAAGCCGAGCGGAAAATACTCAATGTCAGAATTGGTAAACATTGGTGGTGTTGCTCCTTTGATGAAATTACTTCTACAGAAAAAATTATTACATGGAAGTTGTATAACAGTTACAGGCAAAACAATGGCTGAAAATTTGAAGAATGTTAAACATTACAGAAAATCTCAAAAAATTATTATGCCATTTGATAAGCCAATTAAAAAAAATGGACATCTAATTATTTTGAGAGGTAATCTTGCGCCAAAAGGATCGGTAGCGAAAATATCTGGTAAAGAAGGGAGTAAGTTTATTGGTATAGCTAAAGTCTATAACTCAGAAGAAAAAGCTTTAGATGATATATTGAATGATAAGATTAAAAAAGGAACAGTTATTGTTATAAGATATGAAGGCCCGGTCGGAGGTCCAGGCATGAGGGAAATGTTGTCTCCAACTTCTGCAGTGATGGGCAAAGGCTTAGGGAAGGACGTTGCTCTTATCACGGATGGTAGGTTTTCAGGGGGTAGCCATGGATTTGTTGTTGGACATATATCTCCAGAAGCTTTTATAGGAGGACCTCTTGGAATAGTAAAGAATGGTGATCAAATTGAGATTAATTCTATAAGCAAAAAACTCAACTTAAATATCTCTCTAAATGAATTTAATAAGAGAACAAGGAGATGGAAACAGCCAAAGTTTAAGAAAAAGATTGGCGTATTATCAAAATATGCTAAATTAGTTAGTCAAGCGGATGAGGGAGCTATCACAGTAGAATAAAATATCTA
>MDTC01250343.1_pt1 | contig 10090 bp, 10 predicted proteins | sample 811181 | NCBI WGS metagenome assembly MDTC01 (sample SAMN05326644, study PRJNA326480) | marine metagenome | isolation source: seawater | place: Pacific Ocean: North | collected 2011
ATGCTAGTTACTTCGCGAAATTCACGACTAATGGCCCCGATCGAACTATCGCCACCGATACTAAACTCATAAAACCTTTTGCCTGCGAAGACGTGGAAATTTACTTCCTTCAGTGAGCCCTCGATGACAGCGAGATCTGCTGCTGGCGCTTCGCTCTCGAAGGCGCTCACACCAGCTCGAGAGCGAAAATAGGCTACCGCGTCAAAACTCATACCGCTGGCGCGATTCCATGAGTAAGGCTCCATGGAAAGCAAGCCGCTGAAAACCCAGGTCAGCACGCACCAGCCGAATCCGATACCGAGCATGTAGTGCCACTTCATCAGGCCATGGTAAGGAATTGCTCTTAGCAGGTTCGGCCAGTGCCGCCAGCGCAATTGCGTGAACATCAGCACAAGTCCTAACGCCACAAAGATGACTCCAACAGAAGCCAGGCCGATTACTGTGGCAGACCACAAAGTCGTGTCAGCTCGCAAGGGCAGAAAATAGAGCCAATGTGGTATCGCACCAAGCCAGGCTAGCAATCGATCCCGGGACGTGGTGTACAGCACCACTCGCCCTCGACTGGGCGAGACATAGACTTCACTCCCTTGCCCATCATCCGATCTGTACTTCTGTAAAGGCAGTTCCGAACGCAGCCCAAGCGTCCATTGATCTACACTCTCAATCAGGCCAACCCGGTCAAGAGCGTCTGGTGGTGCACTGAGAAAGTCTGCCGCGATCTGTCTTGAACTGATCATGCTTGAGGTGAGCAGTTCGCCGTTGTCAGCGAATAGGACCTGCACGGTATTGCCGGTAAACACGTAAGCCGGGCGACCCAGGCGGGTCGTTAGGGTAGGAAAATCTGTTCGCCGCAGCGCAGCGCGTGCGGCTTGTGGGGAGAGTTCAACGGCGCTCAGGTTTAATACAGGCAGGCGCGCAAGTCGCTCTGCTTCACTAAGCTGGGGCATCCCGCCTGTGTAAATAATCACAAATCCGGACGCAAACCACAGGCAAAAAAGCAGACACAGTGCGATACCAAGGTAACGATGGCTGAGTATCAGAAAACGCTGCCAACGGCGCTCACTCATAACTGAACACTCGGTTCAGATATTTTTAAATACCCAAATCATTGCGCGTTACCTGAATCAAAGAAGGGTCTGCACTACTGCGACCAATCCGCCAATCAGTAAAAACGCGGTCGCTAAAAAGCCTGGTAGAAACCCCCTGCCACGCTTGGCAGGATCTGCGACATACGCCTGCAAGTAAATAAGTCTGGAAACCGGAAATACCAGACCCACACCAGCAGCTATCATCGGACTCCCATAGTAGCCATAGATCACAATGGCGGGGAGGAAAACCAGAAGTTGCTCAGAGGTATTGATTTGAACTCGGTAGTAGCGCTCGAAAATTGGATCACCAGAGGTCGCCGGTGCCGGGCAATTGTATTTACCCCGCGCCATGCCCACCAGTATTCCGAACACAAGATATTCAATAAGCGTAATAATAATGACAATCGCAACGTATTCCATGCTGTTCCCCTAATGGTGTAATCCTTTGGTTAGTTTACCCTGTGCTTTACTGCGGCTTTGGTTTTCCAATCCTGCACCCAACTTCATCTTTTTCGATGCACGACTGTTATTATTGCTGAAGAGAATCGCTCAATGAATTCAGATAATTCTGAGAGTTAGTCATTACAATTTCCGGAAACTTGATGGTCGGATGCAACTCGCGCATCCGAACATTAAGCAAACCATGTGCAGAGAAGATAAGCGAATCCATGATGATGTTGTCTGAATCACACCCCCGGGCAAGCTTAATCAAGCGATCGAAACCTACAACGAAATTTTCCGAATGGCTCCTTCTGATCTCAGTGCCATAAAATAAATCAGCAAAATCGATATCCTTGGGCGTGCCCATACTTAGAAACAAGCGCGACCAGACTTCGGAATCACCCTGGGCAAACTGTTGCCAGACCTCCCGGATCTGATCTGTGCGGTAACTTCCATTGCCCACCGGCCCTTGAGAAGACATGAACAGCAGACCCGCTATGGCTCCCAACTGTCTGCGGGTAGCTTCGGAAATCTTGAAGAATGTCTCCTGGCGCGCGTTCATTTCGGTGGCGGCGATGGCCTGGGTCTGCTTTGCCGAATGCAGGTTGTTGCGGCGGAGTTCTTCGTTATTTTCTGCCAGAACGGATTGCTGAATAAAGAGCCCAATGACCAACCAGAGAAATGCCAGAAACGCAAAAGCGCCCTCCAGAAATGCCCCCATCTCATCAATGGGCAAATCCATGAAAGATCCCCAGCCCACATTACGTGCGATATAGACGGCAAGGAATACAATCCAAAGCAAGGAAACGACCAGTGCAATCTGGATGCGCCAGTCCTGGGGCCAAGAGAAATGCATTGCCCCAGCAGAGTCTGCCTGTGGCTCGGGTTCTTGGATTATTTGTGCGGATTCTTGCAACATAAGATTCCTAGGGTAAAGTGCAAACCTGGCAGGGTCAATTACCGACCAATTTCAGAGGGCTTGATGCTTAATCACAGGGGCAAATCAGAATTCTTGTCTATTTTTATTACAAACAACGATTTGCGTAGGACAACCATGGGTTTGCCTGCTTTACCTGCCTCTTAAATCCTACTCGTAAAATCATTGAGTGGAGGAATTTTGTCTGCAGGAATCACACTAAATTGCTGCCCCTTCGCGTATAATTCTGAAGAGCAGCTGCTGGTAGCAGCTTAGACGGAAAAGTAATATGTCAGCCAAAAAGCAAGCAGACTTCAATTTTGAAGGCGCACTGGAACAACTCGAGGAACTCGTCGCCTCCATGGAGGACGGCGAGCTCAGCTTGGAAGATTCACTCAAGGCCTTCGAAAAAGGCATAAAGTTGACTCGCGAATGCCAAACAGCGCTGAAAAACGCAGAACAGAAAGTTCAGATACTGCTCGATGAAAGCAGCGAGCCTGAAGGTTTTGAATTAGCAGGCAACGACTGACCTCCCGCCATGGAAGTAACATTGACTCCCAGGCTTGAAGAATTCCTGCAGACTTGCCAGCGCCGCGTTGAGGCCGTGCTGGAGCACGAGCTCAAGCGTGAATCCCCCAGCGCTGAGCTTCAAGAAGCTATGTCTTATGCCTGCCTCGGTGGCGGCAAGCGCCTACGGCCAGTTTTGGTTTATGGCGCCAATCTGGCACTGGGGGGTGATCTCTCTAATGCAGATGCGGCGGCGGCTGCTGTAGAGTTAATGCACAGCTATTCGCTGGTGCATGACGATCTCCCCGCTATGGACGACGACGACCTCCGGCGGGGCAAAGCCAGTGTCCACAGAGCCTACAATGAAGCCACTGCGATCCTGGTGGGCGATGCTCTTCAAAGCCAGGCTTTCACCATGCTCAGTAGATCAACGCCAAAACTGGCAGCGTATGCCCAGTTACAGCAGGTGCAGGAGTTGGCAATGGCTGCCGGCAACGACGGTATGGTCGCCGGTCAGGCGCTGGATTTTGCTGCCACTGGGGTTGAAACGTCTCTCGATGACCTGCAAATACTGCATGGTCTCAAGACTAGCGCCCTGATACGGGCCAGTGTCACGCTTGGAGCGCTCAGCGTTGACAACTGCGACACTGAACGGCTGCATCAATTGCAGTCTTTCGCGGACTGTATTGGACTGGCGTTCCAGGTAAGAGATGACATCCTGGACGTCACATCCGACACCGAGCGACTGGGTAAACCCCAGGGCTCAGATCAGCTGAATGGAAAGGTTACCTACGTTTCTCTGCTGGGCTTGGAACGCGCCCAATCCAAGGCATCAGAGCTCTCTGAGGAGGCGCTACAGGCGCTGCAGGGACTCTCCTGCGAAGCTGACATGCTGCGAGACCTTGCCCACTATATTGTTGCGAGAGACCACTGATTGACCCGACAGAGGGCCTGCATTAAGTTGCGCGGCTGCTAGCAATGCATCACGGAATTGGTTGAAAACTGGCGCCACTAGCGTTGAAATAACATAATGTTTGACGAAATACCCCTAACAAGACCCGAGACGCCGCTGCTGGACTGTATCGATACCCCGGCGGATCTTAAGTCACTTGACGTGGCGGAGCTGGATTTCCTGGCCCGCGAGCTGCGTCTGTTCCTGCTGTATTCGGTTGGGCAAACCGGTGGCCATTTCGGCGCTGGACTCGGGGTTGTGGAACTCACAATCGCACTCCACTATGTCTTTAACACACCAGAAGATCGGCTGGTGTGGGACGTTGGGCACCAGGCCTACCCTCACAAAATCCTCACTGGTCGCAGAGAACGCATGCTCTCAATGCGCCAGGCGGGTGGCCTAGCAGCGTTTCCAAGCCGCGCCGAAAGCGAGTACGACACATTCGGTGTCGGCCATTCCAGCACCTCAATCAGTGCGGCCCTGGGCATGATGGTCGCTAGTCGTATGCAGAACCTAGACCGCTACAACATCGCCGTAATTGGCGATGGCGCCATGACGGCCGGTATGGCTTTCGAAGCCTTAAATCATGCGGGTCATCTTGACGACAATGTGCTGGTTATTCTCAACGACAATAATATGTCGATCTCCAACAACGTCGGCGGTTTATCCAGTTACTTCGCCCGCATGTGGGCGAGCAAGCCCTACAATTTCGTGCGCACGGGCGGCAAGCGCGTGCTGTCCAAAATCCCGCCAGCATTAAAAGCCGCTCACCGGGCGGAAGAATACCTGAAGGGAATGGTTTCACCTGGTACGTTGTTTGAAGAAATCGGTTTCAATTATATCGGCCTGATCGACGGGCACGACATAAACCGGTTGGTTGAAATCCTTGGCAACATGAAAACCTTGCGAGGCCCCAAGCTGCTCCACATCGTCACGCAGAAGGGCAAAGGCTATTCAGAATCTGAAAACGATCCTTTTGGCATGCATGCCTTAAGCAAGATAGCCCCAACACAAAAGGATCGCTCAGAGGATAATCTAAAGCAGGAGCCCAGCAAACCGAGGCCGGCTCTGAGCTACTCCCAGGTCTTTGGTAATTGGTTATGCGATGCAGCTAGCGCTGACCAAGGCATTGTTGGTATTACCCCAGCCATGGGTGAAGGCTCCGGTATGCGTGAGTTCGCAGAACAGTTTCCCGAACGCTTCTATGACGTGGCTATTGCCGAGCAGCACGCCGTCACCTTTGCTGCCGGCATGGCATGTGACGAGGTGAAGCCCGTTGTCGCCATCTACTCAACATTTTTGCAGCGCGCCTATGATCAACTCATTCACGATGTCGCGCTTCAAAATCTGGATGTGCTGTTTGCTATCGATCGCGCTGGCCTGGTTGGTGAAGATGGACCGACTCATGCCGGCAGCTATGATCTAACCTACTTGCGATGTATCCCCAATATGATCGTAATGGCGCCTAGCGATGAGGATGAAACACAAAAGCTGCTGTCCACAGGCTATCACCATAAAGGGCCAGCGGCGGTGCGATATCCCAGAGGGAAAGGACCCGGTACCAAAATCGAACGCAATCTGGACCCTGTGTCCATAGGTCGTGCCATCATCCGCCGCAAGGGCCATTCCGTGGCAATTCTCGCCTTTGGGAGTATGGTAAAACCCGCACTTGAAGCCGCCGAATTAGTAGATGCTACCGTGGCAGATATGCGTTTTGTAAAACCTCTGGATCAAGAACTGATTGTTGATCTGGCTACCAGTCACCAGTTAGTAATAACCCTGGAAGAAAACACTGTGATGGGTGGCGCTGGATCCGCTGTTAATGAATACCTAGTACAGGAAAACTACAGCACCCCAATCCTCAACCTGGGGCTGCCCGACAGGTTTCTCGAGCACGGCAAGGTGCCCGATATGCTGGCGGAAGTTGGTCTGGACAGTGATGCCATTGCAACCGCCATTAAACACAAGCTAAAAGCCTGCAAGATCCAATCTGAGGCAGTATAGCCACGCATAGTGCACGTTTTACACCCTCAATCACGCCCCCAATTCAAACGCCATGTCGGTCCTAACGCTGACCAAATTGACTCACTCTGGCAACGGGGCTAGACTATCTTTTCTTAGACAGGAAGTTTTCGATGCAGGTGAGCCCTCTCAATTAGAAGTGCTCCGAAATGGGAAGCTGGTCAGAACCCAGCACTGCCCCCGCAACGGTAGGTCAGTAGGCGCCGCTTGAACTGATAAGTCCGATACCAGCCTGATCGATTGCTAGAACCGATGCAGCGGCAGGCTTCATCAGTAGCAGAGTTTCAGGATTTCTATCCAACTCTTGTCTACCTGTCCCCCTCCCACTTGAATTCGCTCGGTACTGGCTGCCAGGCAATCTGTTTAGCAAGCGCCTCGTCTTTTCCATGAAGCTTCTGAATGCTGTTTGCATGGTTGTTATTACACTTGCCCGCTTGGGACTCAGCCCGTCAGCAACTAAGGGAATAAGTCAGTTAGGAGAAAATTATGGCCGACTCAACAGAACGCAATGAGCGACATAAGCGTGCCATGCAGCGGAAAAAAGAACACATCGATGGACGCATAGCAGAAGCAACTATTGATAAAGGGCTTCTTGTAATCTTGACCGGCAACGGCAAAGGCAAAAGCTCCTCAGCGTTTGGTATGCTGGCGCGCAGTGTTGGCCACGGCCTCAAATGTGGTGTGGTGCAATTCATCAAGGGCAAATGGGACTGCGGCGAGCAGAAGTTGTTCCAAGATAATCCGCTGGTCTATTTCTATGTGATGGCCACTGGCTTTACCTGGGAAACGCAGGATCGAGAGGGGGACATCGCCGCGGCTCGTGCAACCTGGAAACGTTCGGCTGAACTGCTGTCTAATCCGGCATTCGATGTGGTTGTTCTGGATGAACTGACTTATATGCTGACTTACGGTTATCTTGACAAGGAAATGGTCTTACAGGCTTTGGAGTCCCGACCTCCCTCCCAGCACGTGATTGTGACAGGCCGCAACGCATCCAAGGAATTGATTGAGATAGCCGACACCGTCAGCGAGGTCGGAGAGACCAAACATGCTTTCTATGATGGTGTTAGAGTACAAAAAGGCATCGACTATTGAGCATAAAGAAACAACTGGGTTTTTTACTTTACACTTTAGTCATTGGCGCAATCGTCCAGGCTAAAAGCAGTGCACAGGCGAACAGCCCAGCTGCAGTTGAAGTCATTGATGATGAAGGCTCGGTCATCACCCTGAACCGGCCCGCTGAACGACTCATCAGTCTTGCCCCCTCTTTAACCGAGATTATTTATGCAGCCGGTGCCGGCAACAGGCTGGTAGGCGTCGTCGAATTCAGTGACTATCCGGCCGCCGCAATCCAACTGCCAATCGTTGGACGACATGATCTGCTGGACCTGGAAACCATCCTGTCACTGGCACCAGATCTCATCATCGCCTGGCAGACAGGCAATCCGCGAGCCTCGATAACTCGGCTCCGTGAATTGGGCATTACTGTCTATGTGGCAGAACCCAAAGATCTAGGAACGATAGCTGACCACTTGGACAATGTGGGCGTGCTTACAGGCACTTCGCCCGTGGCTGCCGCGGCCAGTGAAGCGTTCAGGCGGGCGCTACGCACACTCAATGAAAGTTATGCTCGGCGGACACCAGTGGCGACTTTCTACCAGGTCTGGGACCAACCCTTGATCTCCGCCGGCGGTAACGAACTGATCAACGACATCATTACTCTTTGTGGGGGTCGCAACGTCTTTGCTGACATTTCTATGGTGGCACCCAAGGTCTCGGTGGAGGCAGTGCTCGCGAGAAACCCTGATGTGATCATTGCCAGCGGTATGAACGAAGAACGCCCGGAGTGGCTCGATCGCTGGCGCAATTGGCCCAGCTTGACAGCGGTGGCAAACGGCAGTCTGTACTTCATTCCGCCGGATTTGCTGCAGCGTCATACCCCACGGGCCCTGCTAGGCGCCCGCCAACTGTGCGAGTTTATTGATTCAGCGCGCACAGCGCCCTAGCTCGGCAATCATATTGCGACAAGCGTCAGACCATTCACAATTAGTTGTTAATTGTGTGGCTTAGCTCTTATCACTGTTGCCTCCGCCTGCGTATTCAGCACCATTGTGAAACAGCAAACTGGCGGAGAACCTGTCCTCCTCAAACTCCACAACAACCCGGCTCAGGCAGGCAAAGGGAATATGCAGGGGAAAGCTGCGGTTAAGCGGCATGCCCAAAACGGTTGGCAAAATAACCCGCATAACCCCACCGTGAGTGACTATCAGGATGTGTGTGCTTTCCTTCAGATTACTTAGTCCCTGCCAGGCGTCGAGTATGCGGGTTTTGAAGCTCATGAAGTCCTCCCCGTTGGGGGGAGCAAGCGCAGCAATATCTTTGCGAAATGCCCGAAACTGATCAGCGGCTACCTGACGCCATTCACCGATAGGCATGCCGTCCCAGTCTCCATAGTCTATCTCTTGCCACTGTTCATCAACCTTAAGAGGAATGTTAGAGACGGTAGCGATGAGCTCGGCAAACTCGCGACAGCGCCGCAATGGAGAGGAGATAATGCAATCCCAATTCGGTGTAAGCTCGGTAGACTGGTGATGCAAATCTAATGCGGCAGCCCCACGCATCTGTCTCCAGCCAAGTTCAGTAAGCTGGGGATTTACGCGACCACGGAGAATATCTCCTCCTTCAGGTTCACCATGGCGGAGAAAGTCTACAGTGAGCGTGTGTGAAGAAGTCAAGACGGGTACCGGATAACGAGGTTTAATGCCTAGGGTTTAGTGGCTGCCGGGCAATGCTTGGGTACGCCGCTACTTCATGTGCCCCAGCTTGTTCACTTTAACAGCAAGGTAGCCTTCATTGTGCGGGTTGGTTTCCGTATGCAATGACACCACTTCGCTAACGTCAATGCCCATCTCCTGCAGCGCATTTACCTTACGGGGGTTGTTGGTAAGCAACCTCAAGGTATCGATCTGCAGATGATCCAACATGGGTTTGCAGATTTCGTATTCCCGAGCATCGGGTTTGAAACCCAGCTGCACATTGGCCTCAACAGTATCTGCGCCAGAATCTTGCAGCGCATAAGCCTTAATCTTGTTCAATAGTCCAATACCACGCCCTTCCTGGCGTAAATAGAGAATGAGTCCAGCACCTGCTTCAGCAATTTGCTGCATCGCTGCCTGCAGTTGCGGTCCACAATCACAGCGCAGACTAAACAGGCAGTCACCGGTGAGGCACTCTGAGTGCAAGCGAGACAAAACGGGCTCGCCAGGCTTAAGTGCGCCCATGGTCAGAGCCACATGCTCTTTGCCGCTGGCCGAGTCTTCGAAACCATGGATTGTAAATTGTCCCCACTGGGTGGGGAGAGCCGCTGAAGCTACATATGAAATTGACACAGTTTCCCTCTAATCTCTCTGGTATTGCTCTGGCGTACTTCGGATTTATCTTTGTGCTCTCAGTACAACCTGGCCTAAAGCTCAGATATTGTTATCGACTACATCAACAACAGGCTGGACCCATGCAAACACATGGAAGCGATTATACCTGCTAAAACATCATCAAGCATGATGCCGAGTCCACCCTCGACGCGTTTATCGACCCATTTAATAGGCCAGGGCTTCAAAATATCCAACAGTCTGAACAGCACAAATCCTGATACAACTCCATACCAACCTCCGGGCACAGCAATAAGGGTAATCCAGAGGCCGACAAACTCATCCCATACAATTCCGCCGGGGTCATGTACCCCGAGTTGCGCCGAAGTACGGCCACATATCCAGATACCGGCGATAAACGCCACCAGTACCACCCCGCAGTAAATCAGCAAAGACAGCTGGGCCATTGGCAGATAGAGAAAAAGGGCCGCAAGTGTTCCAAAGGTGCCGGGTGCTTTTCGCGCAAACCCACTGCCGAGACCATAGGCCAACCAATGAAGAGGGTTAGCCTTGTTAAAGCCAGCGGGTATGCTCATTTTTCTGCGCCCCTGAAATGGTCAAAGCCATGATTTCCTTCCATGCTTACAATGTTGCCATCATCGCGCACAGTCACGCCAGTGCCCGCTGCGACCTCACCAATACAAGTAATTACAACTTCTGATTCTGCGGCAATTAACTCTAGAGCGGGCGCGCTATCGACCGCAGCCGTAAAGCAGATTTCGTAGTCATCGCCGCC
>MDTC01018510.1_pt1 | contig 10089 bp, 14 predicted proteins | sample 811181 | NCBI WGS metagenome assembly MDTC01 (sample SAMN05326644, study PRJNA326480) | marine metagenome | isolation source: seawater | place: Pacific Ocean: North | collected 2011
ATACCAAATCCCTCTTGGAGTTCTATTACTTCGTCTGTAGTAGTCTTATCTTTTTATACATAATAATTGATTATGATTATTTATATATAGATATAAATCAAATTATTTAGGTATAAAAAAACCCGTTTGGTAACGGGTTTTTTTAATTTAAATGTAATCTAGTCAATAAAGATAGTATGATCTTTACCAGATTCTGCTACCCGAATAACCAATAGATCTGAACATCCATCTCCTAAATTAGGTGAATCAGCTTCACCCCCATGAACCCAATCAGATTTTTCAAACCAGTACTGATTATTAGAATAGGTCTTCCAAATACCAGTTGATTTTGATTGAGATTTTCCGTCAAGAACATAAACTAATGTACCTGCAGCGGGATGAAAATGTTTAGCAACAACACCTTGATTACAAGTTTTTCGACGCTCAACATGCATAACCATGCCATCACTCATTTCAAAAATTTCAGATGATACTAAACCAGGGAAAGATTTAGTTTCATCTGCATGATGATCAGCTGAAATATTAAATGAGATACTTAAAACAATAAATAAACTTAAATATGATTTCATATTATTCTCCAGTGTAAAATTTAACTAGTGATACTAATTCAACATTATAATTTTGTCTAACATCTTTAACATCTTCAGAAAAATCTAAAAATGCATCTGATGAAAGGACTGCTTTTTGTGAGCTTAGCAATGCATCCAAAGATTCGTTACCTACATATACCATGTGAGAGGCATTTCTATTACCAAAAAGCACTCTATTCATACCGAATGAACCATTTACATTATCTAAATTAGCTGACATCATTTTTTTCCATGAACTTAAATAGTGACCTTCATGACCTTCATTAACTTTAAAATTATATTTAGCAAAAACTGTATCAGTAGTCCATTGACTTGCAGCTACAACATTTTCTGCAACCCAGTTCCAGGATCTGTCAGTATCAGTATTGTTTTGAAATGACTTGATCATTGCAGCAGATTCATAACATGAATTAAATATGGCTCTACCCTTTTCCATTTTTTTAGCATCCTCGTATACAACAAGAATAAAATGTGAATTTCCTGATCCTCTTAATGACCACAGACTTACACCAACACCAGATTCATTCCTCCAATTTTGTGCGCATTGGGATTTATCAAATCTATCCAAAGCATTCATAAAATTTTGTGGATCTGTAACTGTGAGGTAATTGAATTCCATAATAGTCCCATCACTTTCCATTTGTACTTCATCTGCTATTACAGAAAAATTAAAACAAAAAACTACAAATGTAGTATATAAATATTTTTTCATAACTCTCTCCTAAGAATATTAACTAATAATACATTAATGATTTTCTTAAATGGATAGATTTATATAAATATTTTAGATATATATATTTTCAAGTATCCACTAATATGTATTATTATTAGAAATTAATTATTAATAAGGGAGATTAATATGACTGAATATCAAATATTTAACATGATGTATGTTGGGTTTATAAGCAATTCTATGTATTTTGTAGGTATGGTTTTACTTACTTGGTTAGGATTTAGAATGGCTAATAACATTTATAATTCAAATGATGCAAATATGACTGCAAAGCTTTTTACATCTTTGTATTGCATTCTTGTAGCAGCAATGATGTTTTACACACAACAAATAGGAGCAGCTATATTAAATACAGCGGTTGATAGTCTTCAGGCTGTTAATGAGGCAACTCACACAAGAATGAAGGAATACACTGGTCATCCATTATCAATAGGTGGTACTGTTCAAACTGCCTTTGTCGTTTTGGTGTTATTATTTCAAATAGCTATAACTTGGAGATCTAAATAAAAATTTCTAAGTAAGGTAAAAAACAATATAATGGGGTTTTATAACCCCATTTTTTATGATTAAAAATAAATTATTTAGCCAGATAATATGCATTGTTATATATTTATTAGCATTTTGGTTTGCTTATTATTTAATAAATACTTTACCTTGGACTAAATCATTAATAAATCAAGAGATGGAAGGGAATATAGTTGTTCCATGGGTCTTTATATTAATATGGCATATCTTAGCAACAATAATAATATATTTTTTTAGTGTAATCCTAAAGAACTCCAGTCTTTACGATCCTTTTTGGTCAGTAGCTCCAGTACCAATTGTAATATGGCTAACAAATCATATGGATACTTTAGAAATTAAATTATTAATTTTAATTCCAATTTGCTTCTGGGCATTAAGATTGACAAGAAACTGGTTAATAAGTTGGAAGGGATTTTCTCATGAAGATTTTAGATATATTGATCTTAAAAATACAAATAAACTTCAAGCAGAAATTAATAATTTTTTTGGGATACATTTAATTCCAACTTTAATTGTAAATTTTGGATTATTTCCACTTGTTTATTTTATGTATATTAAATCTTCATCAATTTCTATTCCCTTATTATATATTGCATCTGCTTTTACATTCCTATCTGTTATTTTAGAAACGGCAGCAGATGAACAAATGAGATATTTTAGGTCTAATCCAAACAATAAAGGTAAAACAATGAGATATAAATTATGGAAATATTCTCGACACCCAAACTACCTTGGTGAGGTATTATTTTGGTATGGAGTATATTTTATGGGGCTTTCAACTGGAATTCTTCCTATATGGACTTTCCTATGCCCTACGCTTATGTTAGCTCTATTTGTTTTTATATCATGTCCTTTGATGGATAACAGAAGTTTAAAAAATCGAGCTGATTATAATGCCTATATGAATAAAACATCACAACTATTTCTTTTGCCTCCTAAGTCATAATTAGCATTATTTTCTTAAGAATTGTAAAATTTAAGTATGAAAGATTTAAATAGCGTCCAAAAATTTATATGGTTATCTGAAAGAGTAATACTACTAATAATTGCTCTTGCAACTATTTATGCGTCAATAATAGAGGTTGTAAGGATGATTGATGTACAAATAGTTAGTCTGAGTGATCTTTTTCTATTGTTTATATACGCTGAAGTATTAGGAATGGTTGCTTCTTTCTATGCAAACAATAGAATACCCGTAACGCTTCCATTGATTATCGCCATGACTGCTCTTACGAGAATGATAATTCTTCAGAGTAAAGACCTAAATGCTATTAATATTATTTATGAAGCAACGGGTATATTAATACTTGCTGTGGCTGCATATATAATGACTTTGAAAGATAAGATAAGTCTTAAAAAGTTACTATTAAGAGAAAAATTAGAAGACTCTAAATCAGACGATTAGATAGAATTTTCATACAATTCTTCATATATTGGCATTGCTAATTCTACAATTCTTTTTTCATTGTTTGATAATTTTATTTGATTATTGTCCTCATTTTTAAAAGATGTTGAATTTATAACTGACGGGTACCAATGTTTTGCCCAAACCCCATCATAATCTTTTATTCCAGATGACCACTGAAGCATATTATGATCCCAATCTAATCCAACAATATTACAAAATTTTAATAAAACTCTTTCAGGGTCATTTCTTAATTTTGAGGCATCTATAATCGGAGGAGAAGTATTTAGATTTTTTTTAACATAATTATAAATATCGTATTGTTGCTGAAAACCAATATCTTCGAAAGTACCCTCTTCCCATGATTTCATAAAACTATGGACTACCATCACTGGATTTCTTATTAAAAAACAATTTATTAATGAATTCATCCATGAATAATCTTTATCAATAATATGATGGGTCATGTGCTTTTGATATGTGATTCCTTTATTCAAAATTTGGCATTGACTTTTAACGTCATCAATTCTATTCAATTGACTATGCATTACTTCATCTTTCATTGGATGATCTTTACTAGTAGATGCTAGATATGATGCATAAAAAGGCTCATCAAGAACATTTGTAACATCAGAGCGATTTCCAAAACTTCTCATTAAAGCAGTAGAAAGGTTTCTGGGACCTGACCACATAGCAATAGCAATATTAGACATTTAAAAGATTTATATAAAGTTCTCTTAATTTATTTAAAATAGGCCAACCTGCATCAGAATTACCAATAGAGCGACCATCAATAGTTAAAACTTGAGTTAATGATCCCAATGTTCCAGTTATAAAGGACTCTTGAGAAGAGTAAACTTCTACAAGTGAGAAGTTTTTTTCATAGACAGGTATTTTATTAACCTTACATAATTCAATAACTTTTGATCTAGTTATTCCATTCATGCAGTAATCACCTGTACTAGTCCATATTTCATTATTTTTAACAATAAAAAAATTACATGAATTGGTTGTATTAACAAAACCATATGGATCTAGCATCAAAGCCTCATCACCACCTGCCTTATTGGCTTGAATACATGCAAGAATACAATTTAACTTTGAATGGCTATTGAGTTTTGGATCTTGAGACATTGGCAAACCTCTTACCTGAGGAACTGTAACCAAATTAATTCCATTCTTTATTGAATCTATGTCTGAATGTTCCATAATTATTACAAAATTAATAGAATTTGATAGTGATGGTTGTTGAAATGGCTTAATTTTATTTCCTCTAGTAATCATTAGCCTTGCATGTGCTGAATCATTCATATTATTTTGTTTTTGAGTTTCGATAATTGCTTTTTTAATTTCTTGTTTAGTAAGATTAATATCAATATCAATAGCCTGACATCCTTCTAACAATCTATCTAAATGATCATCTAAAAACATCCATTCGTTATTTATAAGTCTTATGCCCTCCCATATGCCATCGCCTAGTAGAAAACCACTATCAAAAACTGATATTTTTGCATCGTCTCTATCGAAAAATAATCCATTAATATAAATTTTTATATTTTTGTTTCTTATATCTAAATTTTTATTAACTGGCATGGATTAGAATCTTGTATTTCCCATTGTTTCACAAACATAATTAAATTCATCTATCATTTCATTAATTATTTGTTTTACTGGTTTTATTTTACTAATAAGTCCTGTTGACTGGCCTGACAATGCTGGCGCTGCTTCCATATCACCGTCAAAGTAAAGATTTTTTATATTCATCATTGATGTCATGTCCATTTTACCTTTTTTATCAATATCATTAGTTAAGTTTGATTTTAAAGCCCTAATTACTGGTTTTGATGATTTATTGAGGATTAGTGTTCCATCTATACCAGAATCAACAATTTTATTTTTAAAGTTGTCATGCACAGGGCTTTCAACGCTTGATACAAACCTTGTTCCCATTTGAATACCTTCAGCTCCAGCAGCAAAAGCAGCTGCCATTCCAGCACCATCTACAATCCCACCTGCTGCAATAATTGGTATATCTATATGTTGTTTTATAGATTGTATTAATACTAATAATCCCACTTCTACAGGGCTCTTAAAGCCCCCTCCTTCAGTCCCTTCTACAACTAGACCATCAACGCCTGCATTAGCTGCCTTTAATGCCCCTTGTAAACTGGGGACAGCATGATATACGGTGATATCTGCATCTTTCAGTACATTAACATATTTAGTAGGATCTCCGGCAGATGTGGTAACGAATTTAACACCAGCTTCTACACAAAAATTAACCATTGAGTCATCATTAAGAAAGAGTAGTGGCAAATTTACTCCGAATGGTTTATTAGTAAGTTTTGACATTAATTTAATTTCTCTTTTGCAGTTATCTATTTCACCAGATGATGTTTCTATTATTCCCATCGCACCTGCATTACATACAGATGAAGCCAGCTGACTTCTTGCAATCCAGCCCATTGGGGCTTGTATAATTGGATATCTAGATCCAGTGTGTGCTATGACTCTATTCATAAAGATATTGTATCTTTTATTTAGTACCAATAATCATCATATATTGTCATGATATATGTCAATAGTTATAATTATTTAATGTCAAATGTAGATGGAAGAACTCTTAGAAGTCAAAAAAGCCAGAATATAATTCTTGTAGCTATAATAGATTTAATTAAAAATGGCAATCTATACCCTACTGCAGAAGAGGTTGCTAAGAAATCAGGAATAGCTATTAGAACTGTTTTTAGACATTATGAGGATATGGAAACTTTACTGATGAAAGCTGATGAGTTCATTAATAAAAATATTATACGTAATGATGCATTAATTATTAATCCTGATAAGCCAGTTTTTATAAGGTTAAAAGAAATAATAAGTGAGCGAATATATTTTTATAGTAAGTATGAAAACATCATGATAGCCACAATAACCCAACTTCCAAAATATAAATTTCTTCAAAGAAGATATCCTGAATACCAAAGATTATTAAAAAAAAGAACTGAGAAAATTATTCCAGAAGTATTAATTTTAAGTAATATTAATCAGGAACTTATGGATGCCACCTTATCCTTCATCTTTTGGCAAAGATTAAAATTACAAAAAATGAAAAAAGAAGATATAAATATCGCTATTTATAATCAATGTAAACAATTATTGAGGGGTTCAGGTTAAATTATGAAAGTTGAAAACAAAATTACGCCTAATGAAGATCAGATAAATGGCTTTTTAGAGAAACCAGATCTTGGACCTATATCAATGGTAAATTTATTAAAATATAAAAAAAATGCGATCTATAAAGATGGCCGTGATACTAACTTAAGTGGAAAAGAGGCTTATCAATTATATGCTTCAGAGGTAATTAGTTTCGTTGAAAAATATGGTGGAGAATTCATTTTTGCTGGATCAGTTAATAGGCTAACCATAGGAGAGGTTGAGAATATGTGGGATTCAGTAGCAATCGCTAATTATCCATCAAGAAAAGCAATGATGGATATGACAATGGATCCAGAGTATCAAAAAATTCACGTACATAGAGATGCTGGGTTAGAGGGTCAGCTTAATATTGAAACTATTGGTAATTAGATTATGAAGAAATTTTTAAAAATATTTTTATCTTTAATAACTTCATTAATTGTTATATCAATGATTGCATTAAATTTTCCTTCAGTCCAAGATAAAATTTTAAATATTGGTTTAAATAATTTAGCTAATAATACTACTCCATTCTTAGATGATGAAGATACACTAAAAGTTGTAGTTTGTGGCTCAAGATCTCCCCTTCCATCTCCAGGAAGAGCTGAGGCTTGCATTCTTATCGAAGCTGGCGATGATATATACATTTTTGATGTTGGTAATGGTAGTGTTAATAATCTTCAACAATTTCAAATTCCATGGCCTAATGTAAAAGGAATATTTATTACTCATATGCATTCAGACCATATAGCAGATTTACCTGATGCTCATCTTGCTTCTTGGATTCAAGGAAGAACCGCACCATTAAAGGTTTACGGTCCAGAGGGAATAAATATTGCAACTAAGGGTTTTGAGTTAGCTTATTCAGCTGATTATCAATACAGAAATGAACATCATGGAGATGAATTGATGCCAATGAGTGTCACAGGTTTTGATGTGACTGTAATTAAAGGTGATCAAACTATAGAAAATGAAACATCTGGGCTAGAAATATTACCCTTTGAAGTTAATCATGAGCCTGTAAACCATGCATTTGGATTTAAAATTACTTATAAAGGAAGGTCAGTTGTTATAAGTGGCGACACTATTAATGATGGAAGTGTTCAAAAGTACTCTCAAAATGTAGATCTTTTAGTTCATTCTGCTATCTCAATAGATATAGTTGAAAGACTTAGAGAGATAACTCTTATGCCACAATTAGATAAAATACTTTTTGATATTCAAGATTATCATACTCCTATCAAAGAAGTTGGCGAGATTGCTCGTGATGCCAATGTAAAACATTTACTTATATACCACTCTATACCAACACCACAAAACACAATTATGGAAAAAGTATTTCTTAGACCTTTAGGGGGTATATTTGAAAACTATACACTCTCAGATGATGGTACAAGAGTTATTATGCCAATTGGAAATAATGAAATTAGTATAGATAACATTAAATAATGAAATTATTTCCTAAAAATCCAAACAATAAATATACTGGTTCAAAAATAGCTTACTATGGATTATTTCCTATTTTTTTAATTCTTATTTTCAGATCTCTAGTTCATTTTTTATCTGAAAATTCTGGACTTGTTGGTATAGCTACAATAAAACCTTTTCCAATGATTAATGACTTAGATCCAAATAGTTTAGTTTATTTATTTTCATCTCTATGGGGTGCCACACAAGTTTCTTTAACATTAATTCTATTAATATTGTTTTTTAAATATAAAAGTCTTATTCCGTTAATCTATTTAATATGTCTCTTGGATCAATGTTTTAGAATTATTTCTGGCTCCATTCATCCACTAACTGAGGACTATTATATAAATACGCCACCAGGTGTGATTTCTAATATACCTGTATTAATATACTTAACTGCAATGTTTTATTTTTCTTTAAGAGAAAATACTAGAAATGATTGATTTTTATTTTTCATACAGAAGCCCCTATTCATATTTAATCTTACCAAGAATGTTAAGACTAAAGAATGATCATAAAGTGGCTATAAACTTTAAGATTGTTTACCCTATAGCTATTAGGATGCCAGAATGGTTTGATAACAAAAATATATTCTTTTTTATTCCATTTATTAGGGACTTTAAAAAGAAAGCAAAAAAATTAGGCATGCCCCTAAATATGCCAATAAAACCAGACCCAATAAGACAAAATACAATAACAGGCAAAATAGCTGATCATCAGCCACATATATTTGATATATGTCATATGGGACAATTAATGAGTAATAGAGGTAAAGGAATAGAATTCGCCTACGAGTTATCAACTCTCATATGGAGTGTAAAAAATTGGAATACTGCTGATCAATTAAATAATCTATTGGCTGAATTTGGAGAAGATTTAAATGAAGTTAAGGAGTCTATTAAATTAGAGAAAGAAAAACTTATTGAAGAAATTGAAATGAATCAACTGGATCAAAAAGAAGCTGGTCATCACGGTGTTCCATTAAATGTCTATCAAAGTAAATATTATTTTGGACAAGATGACCCTTTTGATGAATTAATACTAGAGTTAATAAAAGATGGAGTTATTAAAAGCTTTTAATGAAGGTATTACGGACACCAGATAACTGTTTTGATAAGATCAAAGGCTATCCATTTAAACCAATATATACAAATATAACCTGTAAAGATGAAACAAAATTACGAATTCATCATATTGATGAAGGCCCAAAAGATGGCCCTATCTTACTGGCTATTCATGGACAACCTGTTTGGAGTTACTTGTATGCCAAAATGATTCCAATTCTAAATGAGGCAGGAGTTAGAGTTATTGCTCCTGATTTAGTTGGATATGGAAAATCAGATAAACCAGCTAAAAGAGAAGACTATTCTTTTCAGAATCAAGTAGATTGGATGGGAGACTGGCTGAAAAAAAATGATTTTCAAAATCTCACATTCTTTGGTCAAGATTGGGGAGGTTTAATAGGTTTAAGAATGGTCGCTGATGATGCAGATAGATTTGTAAAAGTTGCAATGGGAAACACAGGACTTCCCTATAATCCAGACGTGCCCCAAGAAGTTATAGATAAGGTTAATGCATTTAGAAATAATAAAAAAATTAAACTTACTCCATTATCTATGGCAAAAGAGTTAATGAAAATGGACAAGAAAGAAGATCATCCGGCCCTAAAGTTTATGTACTGGCAAAAGTTTTGTTGGGAGACAGCTAATATACCTACAGGTTTTATTTCCTCGATGATGATGGAGAAAGCACCTCCTTACAAAAAGGCTATTAATTATTTATTTTATAAGCTTGGAATAACAAATTCATCGCCATTTTATACAGAGTTATCAAAGGCTTTTGATGCTCCATTTCCTGACGCGTCATTTAAAATGGGAACAAGAGCAATGCCAAGTCATGTTCCTATTCTTCCTGATACCTCTTTAGAAGCACAAAAAAAAGCACGGGAGTTTTTTAAACATTCTGATAAGCCCTTCTTAAGTATTTTTGCTGGAAATGATCCTGTGACCAATGAAATAGAAAAAGATGTATTAAAAATGGCTCCAAATGCAATAAGGATACCCCATATAGGTGGAGGTCATTTTTTTCAATGGACTAAACCAAAAGAATTATCTAAAGTATTAATAGACTTTATTAAATAATAAATATGATTGATCTATATACATCGTCCA
>MDTC01130400.1_pt1 | contig 10089 bp, 6 predicted proteins | sample 811181 | NCBI WGS metagenome assembly MDTC01 (sample SAMN05326644, study PRJNA326480) | marine metagenome | isolation source: seawater | place: Pacific Ocean: North | collected 2011
AGACAAAAGATTAAGTGCTCAAAAAGGAATTAAAGTTGAATTCCAAACTGTCCAAGATGCTAATCATTTTTTTTCTAAAAGTGAAAGCGAATTAACAAGATACTTAGATAAATATATTAAAAAAGAAACAGCTGTTTATTAAAAATTTTTTACTATTTTACCACCAATACATGGTTTTTTACATCCGGTGGTATCAGGGAAGGTAATTGGTAAATTTAAATATGTCCTAATTGCAAGAAATCCAAATGCTTGCGACTCTACAAAATCTCCATTGTAATCATATTTATCAATTGAATTTAAAGATATATTTTTTATATTAGCTAAATAATCAGCGATATATTTTATTAAAAAAGTATTTTTTCGTCCACCACCACAAATTAGATAATTATTTGTATTACTTTTATTTTTTTCTATAGAAAATTTTATTCCCTCAGAAATTATATAAGCAGTAAAATTCGTAAGAGTAGCACATCCATCTTCTAAAGATAATCCTCTTACAAAAGAAATATCAAAGTCTTTTACATCTAAAGATTCTTTGTAAGATTTAAAATGAAAATTATCAATTGCTTGATTTAAAATTAATTTATCAATTTTTCCTGATTTTGCTATAAGACCATCTTCATCAAATTTTTTATTAGAGTTATTTCTAATCCATTCATCAATTAAACAATTACCAGGACCAATATCAAAAGCTTGAATGTTAGTTTTTAAATTGTCATTATCTTTTACAGTATTTGTAATATTTGAAATTCCACCAATATTTAAAAAATTTGGAAACTTATCTTTATGTTTTTCAAAGATAATATTTGCTAATAAGTTGTGAAATACTGGAGTGAGAGGAGCACCTTGTCCTCCGTTTTTTAAATCATTCTGCCTAAAATCAAACACAACAGGTTTATTAGTTAATTGAGATAATAATTTACCGTCACCTAACTGTTTTGAGACTTTATTTTTTGGATCATGATAAATAGTTTGTCCATGGAACCCAATCAAATCAATATTCTCGCCCGTGTTCTTTCGATATTTTTCCAGGATTTCATTTGCAGCTTTAGAGTGAAAAATAGTCAATTCACACTCTAAAATTCTTAATTCTTTAGAATATTTTAATAAATCAGATTCGGTTAAAACCTTGTCTCTCAAATTTACTAGTTTATTATGAAGGTCTGAGTCAAATTTGCTATATTCATCAAGTAAATTGTGAAATTTATCAATGCCATTAGATTTAATTATTGAAGCGTCAACACCATCCATTGATGTTCCGCTCATTAGACCAAGTGCTGTATAAAACTTTCCCATTCTTATTTTTTTTTAAAAAAATTTGTATATTGTATAAGTATTAACTTATGAATAAATTTTTAAAAGAATTTAAAGATAGAAACTTTTTTTATCAGTGTACAAATGAAAATGAATTATCTCAATTATTAGATAAACAAAAAATTAAAGCTTATATAGGGTTTGATTGTACTGCTGAAAGCTTACATGTAGGCAGTCTTCTACAAATAATGTGTTTAAGATTATTACAAGAATACGGCCATCAACCCATTGTTCTTCTTGGTGGAGGAACTACAAGAATTGGAGACCCCTCAGGTAAAGATAAAACTCGTAAAATTTTATCTGAAAAAGAAATAAATAAGAATTCTAAAAATATTGAAAAAATTCTAAGAAAATATTTAGATACAAAAAATAAAAAGGTTAAACCTATATTTGTAAATAATTATTCATGGCTTAAAAATTTAAATTATATCTCATTTCTTAGAGATATTGGAAAACACTTTACTATTAACAAAATGCTAACCTTCGATAGTGTTAAAATGAGATTAGAAAGAGAACAATCATTAAGTTATATGGAATTTAATTATATGATTTTACAAGCATACGATTTTTTAGAACTCAATAAAAAAGAAGAATGTGTTTTACAAATAGGTGGCTCTGATCAATGGGGTAATATAGTAAATGGTGTTGATTTGATAAAAAGATATTCAAATAAGCAAACTTTCGGATTAACTACTCCTTTAATAACTTTAGCAACAGGTGCTAAGATGGGCAAAACTGAAAATGGTGCTATATGGCTCGATAAAAAATTTTTAAGTCCCTATGAATATTGGCAATTTTGGAGAAATACAGATGATAGAGATGTAATTAAATTTTTAAAATATTTTACAAATATTAGTATTAAAGAGATAGAAAACTTAAAAGGAAATAATATTAATGATTTAAAGATATTGCTGGCAAATAAAACTACTGAAATGTTGCATGGAAGTCAGGAAGCTAAGAATTCTGAAAAAATTGCAAAAGATACTTTTAGTGAAAACTCATCTGGCTCTAATTTACCCTCTATTAAAATAGATAAAAAAAAAATAAATAACAAATTAAACATTGTTGAATTAGTTATTCGTTCAAGTTTAGAAACTTCTAAAAGTGAAATTCGTAGATTAATTAAAGGTAATGCAATTAAAATAAATAATGAAATAATTAAAGATGAAAAATTCATTATCGAGTATGAGCTTTTCAACAAAAATTATTTAAAACTTTCAATTGGAAAAAAAAGACATATAAAAATTGACTTTATCTAATTCTCTTTTTTTTTTTTAATTTTTCTAAAGTTCTTGTTATAAACCTAGGAGTTAGTGTTTTAATTGGATTTACAGTAGTCTCTGTATTACTTTGAGGTCCCTTTATTTTAAAGCTTACTCCAAAAACACCTTCTCCTGTTTTCGAACCTACAAGAATTTTACCTAATACGGGAATCGAACTTATTACTTTATTAATGGTAGTTGCTGGAACTAAAGTACCCCTTAAACTAACTAATTTATTTTTTTCAACGTATCCATCCATCAATATTGATAATGCTGGGCCAATGGCATAAACTTCATCAATTGTTATTAAATCTTTTTTATTTTTAAAACTCATTTCAAATTCATCAAAACGTATTCCTTCACCTGATAAAATATCAGCAATCCCTTGTAATGATGCTAGAGTGAGTATTTTAGTTAGTGCCGGTAATTCCATTAATTTAAAATTATAAATTTTTAATGTTGAGGTAGCCTGATTCCCATCATCGGATGAATAAAAATCAAGAGAACCATCCTTAAATCCTTTAATAAATTTATAATGTCTAATAATTGGTTCTGCTTCGTCCATAAATAATGTTGTAATTTTGTTGTTACCATTTTTATTAATTGTAAATTTAAATTTTTTATTATCAGGAAAATCCCCAGTAATATTTGCTTTTATCGGCTTTTGATTTTTAAAAAATAGAAACCCAGAAAAATTTTTTAAGTGATGTTGTTTATCTAAACGAACATTTTCTATTTTAATATTTAATTTCTTTTCTAAATTTAAAACAGAAGAGTTATTATCATTACTTAATAACTGCTCTAATAAGCTACTTGCATTAAAATTAAGACCTTCTAAAAAAAATTCTTTTTTTTTCTTATATAATTTAATTAAATTTTTTTCTCTTTCTTTATCAATATAATCTAGATGAGCTTTTTCAATATCAATAATCTTAAATTGATTATCAATTATCATGTTTTTAATTTCAATCTTATTTTTATTTTCCTTCAAAAGGAATGATTTTATAATATTTCTACTCTTATTATCTTTTGTGCCTTCTAGAACAATTAAAGTTTCAGTATTTTCATTTTTTTCATAATTCAAAAAATTAATTAACAATGGGTTATCTTTTATATTTAAACTTGTTTTAAAATTTAAAATTTCATTTTTTTTCTTTATATTATAGGTGATTAAATCTTCACTATTTTGTAATAAAATATTTCCATTTCCATTTATCAATAATTGATCATTTTTATACTTAATATTTAATTGATTTTTTGAAAGGGAAATATTCTTTTTACTTTTAGGAAAAAAACTATTTAGATTTAAATTATTTATAACTAAAAATTCATTAATCATTAATTTAGAGTCTATCTCTAAGTTTTTAATTTCACGTTTTTTATTTAATTTAAAAGAAAAAACATTTTTTGAGCTAAATTTAATTTTTTCTATATCTATTTTTGGAAAAAAAGGTTTTATAAAATTTTTTAAATTTTCTTTATTAAGGTCAAATTCATCATGATCAATTGATCCCTCAATAAATAAATTGTTTTTTTTGTTTTGAACTACAATTTTTTTGGAGAATAAAACTAATTCATTTATAGAAAATTTTATATCCTCTAATCTTAAGTTATTATTTTTATAGTTAAAGATAAAATTTAATTTTTTAAAATTGTATTTTTTTGACAACTTAAGTTTAGTATCTTTTATAAACCCCTTAATATAATATTCATCTTTAACTTCACCTTTATCATCAAATTCAAGTTTAATATCCGCAATCAAATAACCTTTTTTTATTATTTTTTCTAAAATAAATAATTCAGGAGTATTTTTAAAAGACCTTACAAAAGAAATTAAATCATTAATTTCAACAGACTTAGTTGAAATTTCTAAATTTTGAATTGCAAATTTATTATTAATTAATGATTTTAGTAGAACTTTTGATTTAATACTTTCAATTTCAATTGCTATCTTATTCTTTGTTAATTTAGGTCCAACTGTTTTTAGAGAAAAATCAAAATTTATAGGATTTAAAATTATTTTTATTTCATTCAACTCAATGTTTAAATTTTCATCAATGAGTTTAATTTTTTTTACTATTTGATCGTTGAGTCTTTTAGTTTCTATACCTATTAAACTTAAATAAGCTATTAAAGAAAATACAACAATTATTAAGACTGATATGGATCTGGTTAATATTTTCATTTTATTTGATGCAATGATTTTTCTAAAAAATTATCAATTTCTCCATCTAAAACTTTATCTGGACTTGTGCTTTCAAAGTTAGTTCTATTATCTTTAACTAATCTATATGGTTGCAAAATATAAGATCTAATTTGGTGACCCCAACCTATATCTGATTTTGATGACTCCTTACTTTGATTTTCTTTTTCTCTTTTTTTAATTTCATAATCATAAAGTCTAGCTTTCAACATGTTCATACATGTTTCTTTGTTTTTATGTTGAGATCTCTCATTTTGACACTGTACTACTATTTTTGAGGGTACATGAGTTATTCTAACAGCGCTATCAGTTGTATTAACATGTTGACCTCCTGCTCCACTTGAGCGATATGTGTCGATTCTTAAATCTTTTTCATTAATTTCAATATTTATATTTTCATCTACAACTGGATAGACCCAAATACTTGCAAAACTTGTGTGTCTTCTTGCTCCAGAATCAAATGGTGAAATTCTTACTAATCTATGAATTCCTGACTCCCTTTTTAACCAGCCAAAAACATAATCACCTTCAATTTTGATTGTGGATGATTTTATTCCTGCTTCATCTCCCTTATGTTCACTTATCAGATTTGATTTAAATTTTTTATTGTAAGACCATTTAAGATACATTCTCCTGAGCATATCTGCCCAATCCTGACTTTCAGTTCCTCCAGCGCCAGCATGAATTTCTATATAACAATCCAGAGAGTCAGCTTCATCAGATAAAAAACATTTGATTTCATTTTTTTTTACTGACTCTCTTAAGTCTTTTATGCTGTCTAACGTTTCTTTTAATATAGTTGAGTTATTTTCTTCAATTGCAAGATCATTTAATTCATCTAAATCTTTTAAATTTTTAATAGATTCTTCAAATGAAATTGTTAAGTCCTCATATAGTTTTTTTTCTTTAATTATATTTTTGGAAATCGATCTATCTTGCCAAAAATCACTTTTTAGCATTTTTTTGTTATGTTCTTCTAATTTTGAATAAATATTATTTTTTTCAAAGATACTCCTTAACTCTTTGATTAATTTTTTCTATTTCAATTTTAAAATCTGTGTATTTGTGATCCATTAGTAAAACTTTAGTATATTATTTGAGTCTAATCTATTATTATTTAAATACATTATTTTACCATCAATAACATTGCTACTTTTATATGCCTCAATAATTGTATTTTTAGAAGAAAATTTAGCTTTTTGTCCAGTTAGAGGATCTATCACCATCATTGTAATTTTGTCTGCTACTTTAAATGGTCTTGCATCAGATTTTTTTATTGCTGATTTTATAAAATCTTTAAATATTGGTAACGCTGTTTTTGAACCAGTTTCAAATTTTCCTAAAGGTGCTGGATTATCCATGCCGACATAAACTCCAATTACTAGATTTGAAGTAAAACCAATAAACCATGTATCGGTATTTTTATTTGTAGTACCAGTTTTTCCCGCAATATTTAAATTTAAATTTTTAAGTTTTTTTCCTGTGCCTCTTTTAATTACACCTTCTAACAATGATGTAATTTGATAAGCAGTTTCTGGAGAAAAAACCTTTTTATAGTCATCTTTAATTTTTGGATATTCCTTGCCTGTGAATGAAATCTCATCACAATTAATGCATGTTCTTTTATCATTATTGACAACTGTGTTACCTTCACTATCCTGTACACGATCTATTAAAATTGGTGTAACTGATCTTCCGCCGTTAATAAAAGTAGAGTATGCGGATGTTAATTTAAGTAGTGTTGTTTCAGCAGAGCCAAGTGAAATAGATAATAATTTTTCTGGATTATCGTAAATTCCAAGTTCTTGTGAAAATTTTGCAATCTTCTCTATTCCAATTTTTTGTGCAATTCTTACTGTCATGAGGTTTCTTGACTTTTCTAGTCCCACTCTCAATGTTGAAGGTCCATAAAATTTTTTTCCATAATTTTCTGGTTTCCACATTTTGAGATCAGACCCTTGATCTAAAACTAAAGGCGCATCTAGAACTAATGATGAAGGTGTGTAGTTATTTTCTAGAGCTAAAGCATAAACAAAAGGTTTAAAAGCTGAACCTGGTTGCCTTAACGCCTGTGTTGCTCTATTAAATTCACTGTTTTTAAAACTAAATCCTCCACTTAATGCCAACACTCTACCAGTATAAGGGTCCATAACAACTATACCACCGTTTACTTTTGGCAGTTGTTTTAAACTAAATTTATTTTTTTCTATCTTTTTTACATAAATGATATCTCCTTCTTTTAATACATCTGCAAATTCTTTTTTTGTCCAGGTTATTTCTTTATAGTCAATTACTCCTCTCATATTATCTGTAGTTTCTATCTCTGCTGAAAATTGTCTAACTTTTTTGACTATTGCAACTTTCCACTTTATAGAATCTTCTAGTTTATATTTTTCTAAATTTTGATCCCAGTTTTTTTTATAAATTCTATTTTCCAAAGGTCCTCTCCACCCTTTTCTATTGTCGTAACTTATTAATCCTGATCTTAATGACTTTGTTGCAATTTTTTGTAATTTTAAGTTTATTGGGGTATTTATATTAAAACCTTGTTTATAAACTTTTTCATAAGTTAGTTTTTTAATTATATTTTTTCTTACGTCTTCAATATAGTATTGCGCATCCTCTAAAAAAACCTTTTTTGTTTTTTTTAATTCAATTTTTTGATTTTTAAGAAATTCATAATCTTTTACATTTAAAAAATTATTGTCTAATAGGTTTTTGAGTACCAAATCTCTTCTAAATTTTGCTAGCTCAATATTTCTGTATGGATTATATTTACTCGGTGCCTTAGGTAAGGCTGCCAATAAAGCCGCTTCACTATAATTCAATTCTTTTATTGATTTATCAAAATATTCCAGACTTGCAGCTGCTACTCCATATGCACCACTTCCTAGATAAATTTGATTTAAATATAGCTCAAGTATTCTCTCTTTTGAAAGAGCTCTTTCTATTCTAAATGCTAAAATTGCTTCTTTAATTTTTCTGTTAATACTAACTTCATTAGTTAACAAAAAGTTTTTAGCTACTTGTTGAGTAATTGTCGAAGCTCCTTCCAATCTTCTTGAAGTCATAATATTTTTTATATTATTTATGACTGCTCTTAGAACCCCTTTAGCATCTACTCCTGGATGTGAAAAAAAATTTTTGTCTTCAGCTGATAAAAAAGCATTAATTACATTTTTAGGTAAAGATCTGTATGGAACAAAGACTCTCTTCTCTGTAGAAAAATCAGCTACTAAATCTCCGTTTCCAGAGTAAACTTTACTTGACACGGGTGGCTTGTAATTTTTTAAAAATTTGTAATCAGGTATCTTATTGGAGAAATTCCAAAGAATTCCTAAAGTGAAAATTAAGAATATCAACGAAATACTCACAAAAGTGATAAATATATTTTTAAATAATTTGCTCATTTACTTCCATTATATATCGGAATTTGTTAAAGATAAGGCATAAGAATTAAACAAAATTTTATAAATTTAACATTTAAATGAAACAATCAAAAAAAATACTATGGAAAAAAATTTATACATTGATGCTTCGCATCCAAATGAAACTAGAGTTGTACTTAAATCAGACAATATTATTGAAGATTACGAGTACGAGGGTTTAAAAAATAATCTAAATAAAAATAATATTTACTTAGGTAAAGTTAGTAGAATCGAACCTTCCCTACAAGCAGCTTTTATTGATTTTGGAAGAGATAGACATGGTTTCTTATCCTTCAATGATATCCAATCAGATTATTACCAAATACCTAAAAGTGATTTAGAAATCATTAAACAGGAGGAGGAAAGAGCAAGAGAGGAACTATCAAAAGAAGTTGAGGCAAAAGACAATGAACATATTGCTGAAGGTAAATTGGATCTAGAAGATCCTATTGAGAAAGAGGACCCTATTGAAAAAAATGAACAACTTGAAGAAAAAGAAATCTTAAAGAATGAAAAAGAAAAAAAAGAAGAAAAAAAATACAAATTTAAGAGATATAAAATTCAAGAAGTAATTAAACCTAATCAAGTTATTCTTGTACAAGTCATAAAAGATGAACGTGGACAAAAGGGGGCTGCTCTAAGCACATTTATATCTATCGCAGGTAAATATATAGTTTTAATGCCAAACACCCCTAAAGGAGGTGGAATTTCTAGAAAAATATTTAATCCAGCTGACAGAAAAAAAATAAGGACTATTCTTAATGAAATAGTTATTCCAAAAGAAATGGGATTAATCGTTAGAACTGCTGGATGTAATAAAACTAAAAATGAGATTAATCATGATCTTACAACTCTTTTAAATACTTGGAATCAAATTAAAGAAAATGCACTCAATTCAGTAGCCCCAACATTAATACATAAAGAAAGTGAAATAATTAAAAGAACTTTAAGAGATATGTTTGATGAAAATACTAAGAATATTATTATTGAAGGAAATGAAGGATATAAAAAAGCTCAAAATTTTATGAAAATGATGATGCCTTCGAATGTAAAAAAAATAAAAAAGTATAGAGGTAAAATACCATTGTTTATTGAAGAAGGTATTGAACAAAAACTAAATCAAATTTACGAATCTGAAATTAAGTTATTATCTGGTGGATATTTAGTAATAAATCCAACTGAAGCCCTAGTATCAATTGATATTAACTCTGGAAGCTCAATTAAACAAAAAAATGTTGAAAGTACTGCTCTAGATACAAATCTAGAAGCCGCAGATGAAATAGCAAGACAAATAAAGATAAGAGACCTATCAGGTTTAATCATAATAGATTTTATTGATATGTTAAGTTATGGGAATAGAAAACTTGTAGAGAAACGTTTAAAAGAAAAATGTCGTTCTGATAGAGCAAGAATTCAAATCGGAAGAATAAGTAATTTTGGATTGTTAGAAATGTCTAGACAAAGACTAAGAGAGAGTGCTGTAAAATGGAAAATCAATCTCACTGATGAGTCTTTTGCACTTAAATTGTTAAAATTAGTTGAATTAAAAGCTGTTCTAAATAAAGCAAAATTTGTTGATTTAAAAGTTTGTCAAAAAATTTCTGATTTTTTGAAAGAGAATTTTATAGATGACCTGACGTATTTTGAAAATAAGAATAAAATTAAAATTGATATAATTACAGATAATAAACTAATCATCCCTGAATACATCATTGATTTAAAAAATAAATCCAAAAAAACAATTGAATTAATTGAGCATTTTGAAAAATTGAAAAGTTTAGAATTACAAAAAAAAGAAAACAACGTAATAGATTTAAAGGTCAAAAAAAAGTTTAAAAGAAAAACTTATAGAAAAAAAAAATTTTATAAAAAAGCTAAATAA
>MDTC01152540.1_pt1 | contig 10089 bp, 6 predicted proteins | sample 811181 | NCBI WGS metagenome assembly MDTC01 (sample SAMN05326644, study PRJNA326480) | marine metagenome | isolation source: seawater | place: Pacific Ocean: North | collected 2011
AAAGCTTTTCGACCAGGGGCGCTCATATTCCAAGGTGGTGGATTTCATCGCCTGATGGACGTTTTCCGGTGTCCGCAGTATGCACTCTCGACCCCGTTCCAACCGATCGGCAATCTCTGGGACAAATTACTGGTGGGAAAACTGAGGTTAGAGGCGCTCAACCCATGGAAAAAAACTCTCCGAGAAGACACATCCACAGAATCTTACCTGAGGAGTTATGGATTCTCCGAACGGATGATTAACGGGTTTTTCCGGGCCTTTTACGGAGGTATCTTCCTCGAGAGAGAACTCAGAACATCCAGTAGAATGTTTGAATTTACCTTCCGGATGTTCGCTAAGGGCAAAGCCACGGTTCCCGCCAAGGGCATGCAGGAAATTCCTCGGCAGCTAGCAGCACGGCTACCGAGGGAAGCGATCCGAACGAATACCACTGTTGACTCGATTGAATCAACCCGGGTCTCCCTGTCTGATGGGGACACAATTAATGCCGATAGGATCGTCGTGGCAACCGATGCGGAATCTGCAGCTAAGATCGTGCCGGGACTTAAGGGTGATCCGGTGCCCTGGCGATCCGTTACGGGGCTCTACTACTCTGCCCCTCATTCTCCGCTGAAAGAGGCTATCATTGCCCTCAATGGAGAAGCAAATGGCCTCGTAAACAACGTCTGCGCACTTTCGGATGTGGCTCCGAATTACGCCCCCGATGGCCGCGCGTTAATCTCGGTTTCTGTCCTCGGCCTTCACCATGGCGAACAGTTCGAAGATACCATTCTTCGTGAACTTCAACAATGGTTCGGAGAGCAAGTGCAGTTATGGGAGCACCTGCATACAGATCGGATCCGCCGCGCTCTGCCAGAGCAGATCCCACACGAGGGAGCCGAGGAAAAAGAGGCATTTCGGCATCATGATGGTCTCCTGATCTGCGGAGACCATTGCACCAGCGCCTCGATCGAGGGCGCCTTGGTTTCCGGTCTCCGCACCGCTGGATTTATCATCAAAGAAAGCAGGAGAACGAAGCGCCAATGACTCAACTACTGGGACATATCATCCGCCTGGACAAGGCCCTGCCTGCATCCGTCCTTTTCCCCGTAGAGGCGCACATCTCGGTTCGTCACAGATCTGATCAGCATTTGAGATTTTTCCGCGACTGCGCTAAATAAAACTGTGATTGCAGGAGTTGACGGATGCAAGGAGGGATGGGTTGGAGTATGGCTCGATCAATCTGGAACAGTAGCAGGCACGTTCTCCTCCGTCTCTCTGGAGGAGGTTCTCCAGAGCATCCCAGACCTGATAACGGCAGGAATTGACATGCCTATTCAACTCCTTGACGCTCCTGTTCGTCCTGCAGACACGCTGGCAAGGAGCGCCCTTGGTGCGGAACGGGGGAGAAGTGTTTTTCCAGCACTTCCCCGTTTCACAATAGGGAAGAAGTGGATCGACGCAGACTTCAATGACGTGAATACGCAATGCCGGAAGCTCTACGGGAGGGCCTTCTCCCGGCAAAGTCTCCACCTCCGGGCAAAAATCGCAGAAGTGAACCAGGCACAAAGGGAGGGGTTCCCGGTAATCGAAGTGCACCCTGAGCTTTCTTTTGCTGCTATGAATAATGGTCGGCCTCTTGCCTTCTCAAAGAAAACGTGGGGAGGATTCCGTGAGCGAATTTCCCTGCTAGAGGAGAAAGGTCTACATCTGAAAGATAGCCTTCTTCTGCCCGTTCGGAATCTTGCCCCCGATGATATCATTGACGCGGCAGCAGCGGCATGGTCCGCCTACCGATACTCTGTTGGCCAGGCTGCCTCTTATCCTGCGGGCGATCCGAATCCCAGTGAGCCCCGGATCTGGGTATGACCCCCTTATCGACAGACAAAGGTTCTTTGCGCTATCGGACTTATCGCGGGTAACTGGCATCTCTCTCCAGTCATTGCTGCCGCAGCTGACCTCTCATTTCTGATGATCATTGAGCTTGCACTTCACATTAAAGCTCGGGATCCCATTACGAACACTGTCACACCATTAGCGGCGCTCCTGCTGGGCCGGTTCACTGCCGTGATCCCCATGCTGTAGTCTTAACCCCCTCTACTCGTTGCCACTCTCTTCACTGCGATTACCCGCAGGTCCACCTGAAAAGTCATGAAGTCTCTTGCGCTGCTGCGAGGACGGGCAATCTATTAACTCGAAACCTCCTGCCCCGTAGTCCACTCGAACAGCGAGCGGGCCCTCTGCCAGATGGGCAATCCTGATTCAGCATTTCCTCTCGCCCAAAAATCTCCCCCATGACTCGTGACCTTTTCCCGCCAGATCCAATCCGGTTTGCATCCACGCGATCAGATGCTCTTCAGCACCTTCAGGATTTTGTTCCTTATGCAGGGCGTTATTCCCGTGACCGCAATCATGTGATGCCGGGGCACCCAAATGTTTCACGCCTTTCACCCGCCATCAGGCACCGCCTCATCACGGAAGAGGAATGCTGCTCCGCACCTCTCGAGCGTTACGCGCCCTCGACCGTCGAGAAATTTACCCAGGAGGTCTATTGGCGCCGCTACTGGAAAGCCTGGCTCTCCATGCGCCCGCAGGTATGGCGTAACTACCTCGATGATCTACACTTGATCCAAAGTAGCCCCCGCTACGAAAAAGCACGGGAAAGAGCCTCCCTTTGCCAATCCGCAAAAGGACCCGTAGCTCTGATGAATCATTTCACGAAGGAACTACGGGAGACAGGATATTTGCACAATCATGCCCGCATGTGGTTTGCCGGGTGGTGGATTCATGTCGAGCGACTTCCATGGCAGCTGGGGGCTCACTTTTTCTTCCAGAACCTCCTCGATGCCGATCCTGCCTCCAACACGCTTTCATGGAGATGGGTCGCAGGCCTGCAGACCCCGGGCAAGACCTACCTGCCCCGCCGGTCCAACATCGAAAAGTATATGGGCTCCGAGCTCCTCGATGGCCTTCAGGAGGGACTCGAGCTCCTTGAAAGACCCACCGCACTCCACCCCGGTGCTCAAGAGAAAGATCCAATCACTCACCCAACCCCAGATGCCGAGCCAGTATCCGTCGGGCCCGATAGCGGAATCTGGATCCACGAGGAAGATCTGCTCCCTGAGAACAGCCCTCTTACCCCTCTCAAACCAAAGGCGGTCTTAGTGAGTGGAAATTTTGATGCCTGGGAGAAATATGGTTTCTGCGACCCAAAGCGGAAATGGCTGACGGCCGCCTTGGAGGACGCCTGTCTTCGCGCGAAGAACCACTTTGGTGTTTCACCAGAACTTGTAACCCAACGTCAGCAAGTCTCATCACTCACGGAGTGGGCGATACAGGGAAACTTAAGCCAAATCGTGGCCCTTCGCCCCGAGGTTGGTCCGCTCGCTGATTTGATACCAGGCTTCCGTCAGGAATTGGCTGATCAGGGTGTGGAACTTGTTCTCCTTGATCGAGCCGCAGATCGGGCGGTCCGCTCTCTCGCTACTGGTGGCTTCTTTTCTTTCTGGAAAAAGTGTCAGAGGGAATTCCCTCAACTCAACGCCTAGTGTATCTTAGGCTAAACGAATCTAGTTTCTGTTTTGCAACTCCACCCTCCATGCCCTGAAGAAGCATCCTAGGCCGCCCGGTGCCCGGCGGAAAGATTATCAAAGACCCTGTCACGGAGAGTACGGGCCCGTTCAAGATCCCCCGTTCCAAGGGAGAACCGAAGCCGCCTCGAGAAAGGGCCCTGATGAACCGTAATCTGACACCACCAAGTGCCATTGTTGTTGGTGAGATGATGATCCGGGCGGGAATGCTTCCCTTTGCTCACGAGGAGAAAGGGCGTGTCGTTTGTTGCTTTGCTCATAGTGGTTGTTCCGTTTCACTGGAGACGCACCCGAAGCAGCAGCGGGATTGAATGAAAGCCCCGAACGGGGCAAGGAGACCTTCATTCAGCCCCTGAGGACCGCGCATCGTGCCAGATGGCACAGGCACCTTGTCGTCTCCACGACAGGTTGCCGGGTTCCCCTGCCTTACGGCCGTAAAACCACTCTGAATGCTGCCTCCACTCAATCACAAAGCCCTTTCGTGGGCAAGACAGGAGCTTCGCAAAAAGTGACATAAATCCCGCAAGAGCAGCTCGGGAAGTTTCTTAAACTACCCTGTAAGGGCTCTCCTTCAGTCCCACGTTCACAGGGGAAGATCCCATTTGCGCAATCCTCGATAATTCCTACTATAGGCCCAGATATGAACCGATTTCAGGTCGCCGTTCTCGCTGTAATTGCTGCCAGCTTGGGGAGCTTCTCCATCGCCGAGGAAGATTCCAGGCAGCCACAGGGAATCGATCTGGCAAAAGGACGCAAATTCTGGTCTTTCCAGCCCCTTAACTCGATCCAGCCCCCCAAGGTAGCTGACGAATCGTGGATTCGCACACCAGTTGACCGCTTCATTCTGGCAGACCTCGAAAAAAATGCGCTGGAGCCAAACCCTGAGGCTTCCCGGCGAACACTACTCCGCCGTGCCGTATTTGGTTTATGGGGGCTACCCGCGGAACCATCTGAGATCGAGGCTTATCTCAGCAACGAGGCCCCCGGAGCATATGAAAACCTCGTCGATCGACTCCTCGACGGACCGCATTACGGTGAGCGCTGGGCCCGGCATTGGCTCGACCTTGCCCGCTTCGCCGAGAGCAATGGTTACGCCTTCGACAAGGACCGGGGAGGCGCATACCACTTTCGTGACTTTGTCATCAAGGCCCTCAACGAGGACATGCCCTATGACCGCTTTGTCCGGCTGCAGATCGCAGGTGATCAGATCGAACCTGAAAACTACATGGCTCAGGCTGCCACCGGATTTCTTGCTGCTGGTCCGTTTACATCCCAGCAGACCCAGAAAGAGAGAGAGCGGAGTCGCTACGAGCAGCTCGATGATATCGTTCATACGATGGGAACCTCGATGCTTGGTCTGACCATCGGCTGCGCCAGATGTCACGACCATAAATACGACCCCGTTCCCATCAGTGACTACTACCGGCTGGTCTCCTGTTTTTCTGAGACGGGCTTCCAGGATCATGCCCACGATCCGAACCCTGCAAAGACCAAGAATGAAAAACAGAAGTTCGACCTGGCCCACGAAAAGCTCGTGGTCTCCCGCACGAAATTCGAGCAGGAGATTCTTCCCACCCGCCTGGCCGAGTGGCTTGCAACCAGGGAGAAACCACAAGAAACCGAGACCCTCAGCCCTTGGAGCCATATTGGCCCCTTTGGAGCCACGGATTTTAAAAAGGCCTACAACGAAACCTTTCCTCCGGAGAAGAGCGTCAACCTCTCCGAGACCTATGAAGATCGGAAATGGGTCGCCCGCCCCGAATGGAAGGACGGGACCATCCACAATACTCTCAAGGGCGACAACAGCGCAAATTACCTGTTCCGAACCATCGAAGTCTCTTCCGCGCGATCGCTTCCTGTCTCCTTCGGGAGAGACGATGCCATCAAGGTCTGGTTGAATAGCGAGTCCGTTCTTGCCAAGGAAACTCAGGGCGGAGTTGCCAAGGATCAGGATAAACTCACCCTCGAGCTCAAGGCCGGATCCAATCAGCTGCTGGTAAAAATCATCAATGGAGGAGGCGGATCGGGATTCTACTTCAGCACCTCCCCCGAGGTGCCAGAAAATATTAACAGCATCCTCGCCTTGGCTCCGGAGGTCCGCAGTGACAAACAGAAACAGGAGGTGCTCAAGTGGTATTCACCACGGGACCCGGACTGGACCAAGCTCAACCACTCCGTCGATGAGCACGCCAAGACTGCTCCCAAACCAGCCCTGATTAATATTTACGCGGCTCGGAAAGGTGGCGCGACTTATAACTTCGGGGCTGATACCCGTAAGGTCTACTTTCTCGAGCGCGGGGAATCGAATTCCAAACAGGATCTCGCAACCCCGGCGTTCCTTCGGGTCCTGCAGGTAGAAAACGTCACCGAAGAGCACTGGCTCAAAGGCCCTGAGAAACACCCTCCCCGGGTCGCACTGGCCCACTGGATGACGGACGCAGACAAGGGTGCCGGACACCTCCTCGCGCGGGTAATCGTCAACCGCCTCTGGCAGCATCATCTTGGACTGGGTATCGTAAGAACGCCCAGCGACTTCGGGTCACAGGGCATGCCCCCAACGCACCCTGCGCTCCTCGACTATCTGGCAGGAGAACTCATCAGGAACGGGTGGCGGCTCAAGCCCCTGCACAAGATGATTATGATGAGCTCGGTTTACCGTCAGCAGGGAAACCTCAATCAGATGGCAATGAAGATTGATCCGGAAAACAAACTCTGGTGGCGCCGGGGGGCCACACGCCTCGAAGCCGAGGTCATTCGTGACTCCCTCCTTGCCGTAAGCGGAACTCTCGACAAACGGATGTTTGATAAGGGATCCGTGGACCAGCGCGAGACACGGCGAAGCATCTATCTCACTGTCAAGCGGAGCAACCTGATCCCCATCCTCCAGCTCTTCGATGCTCCTGACGCCATGCAGGGTATCGGGCAGCGCATTGCCACTACGGTCCCACCTCAGGCTCTCGCCATGATGAACTCCTCCTACGTACGGGAAATTGCCGAGAAATTCGCCACGCGTATCCGTTCAGATGAGAGCGCTTCAATTCCTGAGATCATCCAGAGGGCTTATCAACATGCTCTTTCTCGACTTCCCACCACAGCTGAGGAACAGCAAATGAGCGCCTTTATCAAGGGCCAGGCTGAATCCTACGGCGATAGTCCCCAAGCCATGGATACCGCGATAGCCGATTTCTGTCAGACCGTGATCTGCCTAAACGAATTTATCTTTGTCGACTGATATGAGTAATGTCCCGTTCTACGATTCCCGCCGCAATTTCCTCCAGAAAGCCGGTCTCGGCTGCGGCTCCCTCGCCCTGACCAAGCTTCTCACCGAGGAAGGTCTGTTGGGGCAGACCGCCGTTGAATCTGGGTCACCGGTGGCAGGCCCAGGTCCTCACTTCGCTCCCAAGGCCAAATCCGTAATCTGGCTCTTCATGCCCGGCAGCCCCTCTCAGGTCGACACCTTCGACTACAAGCCGGAGCTCCAGAAACGCAATGGGGAGAAACTCATCGGAGCAGATCCCAAGACGGGGTTTTTCACTACCGATGGAAAAATTCTCGCGTCTCCCTTTTCCTGGAAACAACACGGCGAGTCCGCAACCTGGGTTTCTGAAATTTTTCCGAATATGGCAAAGCATGTCGACGATATGGCTTTTCTGTATTCCTGCTTCTCTCAATCCAACAATCACACTCCGGCCATGCTGGAAATGAACTCCGGGATGTTCCTGCAGGGACGGCCCGCCATGGGTTCCTGGGTGACTTACGGTCTCGGAAGCGAAAACCAGAACCTCCCGGGATTTGTGGTCCTGCACGGTTCCATGCCGCGTGGTGGGAAGCCAATCTGGGCGCCCGGATTTCTTCCCAAGAAGTTTCAGCCAACTGCAATCAACGGCACCAATCCCATTGGCAACCTCACGCGACGTAAGAGCATGGATGATCAGCACCAGCGCGCCCAACTGGACATCCTGAGGGCCATGAACAGGGTTCATGGGGAGCCTCGCTCACTTGAGCGAGATCTCGCCGCCCGAATTGAATCCTTCGAACTCGCCTACCGCATGCAGACTGCAGCACCGGAGGCCATGGATGTGAATCAGGAGTCCAAAGCTACTCAGCAGGCCTACGGGGTAGACCAGAAGGAAACGCAACTCGTGGGCCGCCAATGCATCATGGCCCGGAGGCTCATTGAAAGGGGGGTGCGCTTTGTTCAGCTCTACGCCGGGACCAATGGCGGAGGCGGAGGGGTCGCCGACGTTCCGTGGGATGGCCATAACGATATTGGTGCCAACCACCGTATTGCCGCTAAGAGCGTTGATCAGCCCATCGGCGCTCTTCTCTCTGACCTTAAGTCACGGGGGATGCTCGAGGACACCCTCGTGGTCTGGGGAGGGGAATTCGGACGGACCTCGGACGCCCAGAGTGGTAAGGGTCGGGATCACAATCCCAATGCCTTCACCATGTGGATGGCCGGAGGAGGCATCAAGGGAGGCGCCCACTACGGCGCAAGTGATGAATTCGGCTATAAGGCGGTGGAAAACCGGGTCAGCGTCAACGACCTGCATGCCACCATTCTCCACCTCCTTGGCATTGATCACGAACGCCTCACCTATTTCTTCAACGGGCGTGATTTCCGGCTGACTGACGTTGCAGGAAAAGTGATTAACGAGATCCTTGCCTGAGGAAAATTCACCCGCAGGGGCCTACCTGTTCAGGACCCGGGCCGGGACGACCGCTTCCTCTTAGAACGGTTGATCTTTTCCCTGTATTCCGGAACAGGCAGTCCATCATCCGGCTGGTTCCAGAGTCGGTAGGGATCATCGAGGCGACGCATCTTGTCCAACAGGAGTTTCTCCATCTCTGCCAGCTTCCCGGCGTGCCGCAAATCGCTCGCCAGATTGCGCTGATACTGTTCCGGCCTGTGCCCGGAGACGGCAATCACTGCCTGCTCATGATGCTGGCTGATAAGCTCGTGGGGATTCCGAGCGAGGTTGAAGAGCTGGGTTTCCCTTACCTTTCCCCCGTCAGACTGGTACTTGATCATTTTCCAGTCACCCTTCTTGACGCATCTCATGCCCGGTCGGGCCCCACCACAATAAACCCCATAGAGCACCTCCCGGACAGACTGCTTCTCCCCAAGCAGGACCGACTTGAAACTTTTTCCCTCACTTGTTCGGGGAATCTCAATACCGGAAAGGTCGCACAAGGTCGCGAGAACATCGAGGAGGTAGATATTACCCGGCACCCGGGATCCTGCCTTGATCCCCGGTCCCTTCACGACAAAAGGAATCCTCCAAGTGTGCTCATAGAGGTTCTGTTTTCCCTGCAGGCCGTGCCGGCCTATGGCCATTCCATGATCAGCGGTATAAACGACGTAGGTGTTTTCAAGCTCTCCCATGGCTTCCAGCTTGTGGAGAACCCTGCCAATCTGAATATCGATATTCTCGCTACAGGCAAACTCACGCCCCATCTCGTTGCGGATTGTTCGCTCATCCCTCCTTTTCCAGACCCCGGGCACGGCTACTTCGTCGCGGACAGTCATGTGGGTATTGTCAAAAGGATGCTCTGGTAAATATCCCACCGGAAGCGGCGGTTGCTTCGTATTCGCCGGCGGAGGAATGTTAGGATCCGTGTGATTCACCGCCCCATACTTGGCCAGCAATTCCGGCTTCCCATCACGCACATCGTGTGGGTGAGAGAACCCGAAGTAGATCAGGAAAGGATCCGTATCCTTTCTCGCTTCCCGCTCGGATAAGTAATCAAGAACCTGCTCCGCATGCCAGGCGCTTCCGCTCTCATCCGTACCTCCCCTTTTGGTCGCATCGTGACAGACCTTGAACAGCGCGTTAGCCTTGTCATAGCTGTTACCCCGCTTGCAGGTGCGCATGGTGTCATAGCCCCCACGGTTGAAGACTGCCGGGATTGTCTGCATGGCGAGGTCAGGCGGAACCAATGCCGGATTGGAGGCGTGGGGGTTCATGACCCGGTTCAATCGGTCCGGGATGTGCCAGACCGTGCGACCCGACATCACCATGTGCCGGGAGGGCGTGCAGACCCCGCCAACCCAGGCTCCCATGTGGTGGGCCCCGTCAAAGACCATGCCCTCGGACGCCAAGGCATCCAGATTCGGAGTCTCCAGAGACGATTCCGGATTATAGATCTTCAGGTCAAATGGAGATTGGTCGTCGGCTATGATGAACAGGATGTTGGGCCGCTTCTCCGCTGCAGAGCATGGAAATAGCCCCATCACGGCCGCCCCAATGGTCAGGAGTAGTAATCGTTGGCTCATGGCTTCGAATGGCCGGGAAGCGCAGTAGCTTCGATCCCGACCTCTTGGACCTGACGCTTGAGCTCAACCTCCAGATCCGAAATGGCATCCCGGTAGGGAGCCCGCCCCGCAACGTTATACAACTGCTCGGGGTCTTCCTCCCGGTCAAACAGCTCAGCCGGGTGACCAGGGATCTTCAGGTAAGTGAAGCGACCGGTCCGGACGCCGTAGTGAGCCGGGATCCCCCAGTAGGTGTAAAACTGG